>Ga0114978_10001860_pt1 | contig 17660 bp, 15 predicted proteins | sample S_140212_EF_Meta_FD_87027 | JGI IMG/M metagenome (GOLD analysis project Ga0114978, IMG submission 87027) | Freshwater microbial communities from Lake Simoncouche, Canada to study carbon cycling - S_140212_EF_MetaG | ecosystem: Environmental > Aquatic > Freshwater > Lake | place: Lake... | reverse complement strand
TTAGTAATACTACATCACTAACGTATTCAATCTTAAATTATACTAAAAGTATATTATGACTAACATCTCAAATGTAAAATTAAAGTCTTAATAGAAAATAATTATATAGATTGAAGACCGCCGTTAAAAGATAGTAACCCTAACTTAAGTAATTAAGAAAGCGTCAAATACTATCAAGCCTGTAAAGGTGCAATTACATTATCAAAAAAAGAGTGAGTTTTGTCTCATTTTTCTTTTCGGTCGGTGTAATATAAGAAAGAAATTATAATGTGCATGTCCTCAAATAAATGAGCGTAGTTTATATTTTAGAAGTATATATATTTAATAAAATAATGTATATTTTTATTTGTAATTAAAATAATTTTAAATATTATTCTTTTATAATTAAATTTATATATATATTAACTTAAAGATAAGATTTTATATAAATATTAAGTTAGTTTTACTGTTTTTCTATCTTCCATTAGTATATACATATTAATGACTTATAAAACTTATAAGCTCTCTATCCTAAGGTCTAACACCGAATAAAAACGGAGGAGAGTTATTAGTATATTGTGCCTTAATATAGTAGTAGTTTAAATATTATGAAATTGCCAGAAGGAATAACACATATACTAGGACACGAGTCAAGTATAAAAGAACTTAACCGTTATTATATAGTATGTATTTTAATGTAATGTTAAAATATAGTTTGAAATTAAGTATTTAATAAAATAAATATTTAAAAATAAATATCTACTTTAAATATAATCACCGTCAAATAAGTTCTAGGCTTTTAAATAAGCTCTTTTAGGTTTATCAATTTATAATCACGCCCGTTTATTTGAGGTCAAGCCTAATAAGTAATATATAAATTAATTATATAAATATTATTACAATGAATATAAAAGAGCCACCAATTATTCACATATTATTATGTTCTACATATAAAAGCAAACACAAAAATGAAACAAATCAATGTCCTAATAAAAGAAAAAATAATTTATTATTTTGTGGTAAACATAAAAATGAAACAGAAATAATAGAGTTTCATAATAATAAACTTGATAATATGAATGAAATAAACGCTAAAAATAATACAACTGATAAAAATACTATTGATAATTTATTAAATGCTGATGTCAAGATAAATAATGATAATCTAAGTATATCTATATCTACACCTATATCTACACCTATATCTACACCTGTATCAAAAAGTAAAATTTTAAAAAATTTAGAAAAAAACAAATATTATTATGATTATTTAAATATTAGAAAAATGTATATTAAAGAAAATACAAAACATATAGAATTAATTGATTATATTGAAAATAATAAATTAGATACTTATTCTTTATCTAAAATAAATTCATCATTAGAGTATTATAAATTAATAAAATACACTAATGAAGGTTCTAAATTTTTACAAGCCATTAACAATACTGAAAAATTAAAATCATTCTTTGATTTATTATTAAAAGCAAACCAATTTTTACCACAATTAATAAAATTACAAAGGTATATTAGAAAATCACTTAAAATCTATAATAAAAAAATACATGGTCCTGCTTATATCAATAGGTCATTATGTGTCAATGATAGTGATTTTTTTACATTAGATGAATTAAAAGATATACCTAAACATGAATTTATATCATTTAGTGATGAAAAAGGATTTATATATGGATTTCATATTGATAGTCTGACTCAACTTATTTTAAAAAGTGATGAAAATTATTTTGAACAATTTAATAAAAAAATTAAAAATAAACATATTGTTATTAATAATAATAAAATAAAAGTATGTTATCAACAATTTATTAAATTATTATTTAATCATTATAATAAAATTAAAATTATTAATCCATATACAAGATTTATAATAGATGGTGCTATTAAATTAAATGTATTAAAACTCTATGCTAGAAAAGAATATAATATTAATAAAATAGAAGAAATTGTTGAAATCGTGGATATTAAAACATCGGTTAGAAATAAATGTTTAACTATCTTTCAAAAAATAGATTTTCATGGCTATCAAACTGATATTAATTGGTTATACGATCAAAATCAAACTATTTTAAAAATCTTTTATAAAAAATTAGCATTATTGTGGAATTTTGAATTTGGATTAAATAATGAAGCTAGATATAAAATATCAAAAAGTCATAATATATTTGTAAATTTACATGATATAATGATATCTAAAATAGACAAACACACATTATTAGATAAAATATTAGAACCTGTGAATGCTATCGTTAGCAATGGAGAAACAGATGCTGATAAACAAAGTGGGTGTATTATTATATTATATGCTCTAGCATTTATTAATAATAGATGTATCTTGGCTAATCCTTGGTTAGCTTAATTATTTATATTCACCCGGGACTGTAGGAGGATGTAATAAATTAAATAGATTAGTTTTAAATTCATTTATATCTATTGGTGTTTTTGTCTTATTATTCTTATGACCATATATTACATGTAGTTTAGCAGCTAATTCGTTAAATTTTTGTGAGTTTAATACATTTGGTGATTGTTGTTCTATTTGTAGCAGTTTTCCTACACCATGTTGTTGTGATCTCTTAGATTTTGTCAAAAGCCGTCTATCTGCTGGAATGTAAGGCGCTAAGTATCCAAGTCCTTGTTTTGCAAATTCTTCATGATCCCTTTTAGAAGTTACAGCACTTACCATTCTATTTAATCCATAAAATGTATGTTGTTTAGGAGCTAACCCAAATGTAGTTTTTAATGATCTCCATTTCCCCCCCCCCCAGTTTTAATATATTTACCTTTAAAACTATGTTTATGAATTTTTTTACTCTTAACTTTAGTTATCATTTTATATATAAATAATTAAATTTTTTTTATTATTTTTTATATATCTTTATATTTAATAAATATATTTTTAATTTGTTAATGTTTTAATTTCATAATAATTTTATATATAAATAATTAAAGTTTTTATATATTATTTTTTAATAGTTTTACTATATTTACTATCTTTATGTCTTAATCTCAATATAATTTTATATAAAAATATATGTTGTTGTTCATTACTATCTGGAATTGAACTTGCAAAACTATAAGGATTTTTCATTACTAAATCTAATATTTTATTATCAATATATGATTTTTTACTAACTGTTGGAGTATTATTTAATTTATCTGAGACATGTTCACTACAACTATTAATTAATTGTTTTATTTCACTTTTTAACATTTTCTTTTTTAATTTATCTTCTTTATATAATTTATTTAAATAATTAAGCATATGAAAATTACCATACCAAGTTCTAAACATTTTTGGTGTAATATAAGCATTATATTTTTCTTGAAAGAAAGAGTGTATATGGTCTGGTGTAATGAGTTGTTTTGTCGTATCACCATTTTTAATTTGATTGCCTTCATTATTATATTTAAACAGAAATCCATCATTAGAAGCATGTTTTATTAATATTTTAAATAAATTACTTATCATAGGATTATTATCAGTATAAGTATTAAGAATACCTTTTTTACCAATAAATTCTATTTTAAATTTATTATTTGGTAAAAAATGTATATGTTCTTTTTTTAATGTTGTAATACCATATGAATTATTATCATTAGTATAACATTCATTACCTATACGAAAATTGTAAGTTCTTAACATATATATTACAATAGGTATATAATCATTAGGTAAACTCCATTGATTATAATGTTTTTTTTTCAACTCATTTAACATAGTAATATTATCTTTTTCTATTTTTATAATGGATTTACCTAAATCCATAATATCATCATATTTACGACTATTACGTTTTTTTGTATAATTTGGATTATAGATATATTGTCTTCTACCTTTATCATCTGAACCAATAATTTGTATTTTATTGCTTTCTGATTTAGCAACAATTAAATCTTTATATGCAGGTGGGATATACAGTTTATTCAATCTTTCAATTAAATTCTTATCAGTCACAACTTTATTATTTATAATATGAAATGATTTACTTCTATCTTTTTTACCTTTAAGACCTTCATTTTTTTTTGTTTTATAATTTCCAAGAGATTTTAATCTTTTATAGCTCCAGAATTGTCTTTTATTATAATTTGAAGTATTACTATCCCTATCACTATTATGTTCTGTAGACATAATCATTAATATATAATTTTATATTTTTATAGTTAAATTTTATAGTTCTACTTTATATAAAGAAAATAAAAAAATACATTATAAAAATAAATAATGAAAACAATAAAATATAAATCATAAAAATTATAATATTTTTCTCATTTTATGATTTTCATTAATAACTGCCTGAATAACTTCACAAGGACTATTCATCTTATTACATACTGAACCTAATGAATTTATATCTTTAGGTAAACATTTGCCACCAAAGGATATTTCACCATCATGACCTGGTATTTCTGTATGCATAGGATTAATCCACCCATTATTTAACATTAATTTTATAACATTATTATATTCTATACTCATATTATCACATAGCATTTTAATTTCTGTAAAAAATTGGATTTTCGTAGCGTAAAATGAGTTACAAAAGAGTTTCATACTTTCACTTTCATCACTAGAACATATTGATATAGTTATATTTTTAAAATATGTAGAAAAAAACTTTTTAATATATAAAATAGTTATATCTTTATCTATATTAATATTATCACTACTATTACTACTATCACTACTATCAGAACTATCTACACTATTGCCTATACCTATATCTACAGTATCACTATATTTATAATTTGGAATACCTAATACAATATGCGATTGATTTTTAAAATCTTCGTGTGCAGTTTTTGCTGATAAAAATTCTGGATTATGAATTATATTTAAACAAGGATATAATTTAGATAAATGATAAGTTGTTTTTGGTTCAACTGTGCTGTTTAAAAGTAAAATACCTTTATAATTAATAAATGCTAATTCATTAAATACATTTTCAATTTCAGTTTTATTATATGCTTTTTTAATACTATCATATTCTGTTGGTAAACATAAAAAAATGATATCACTATCAGATAAACTATTTATATCTTTTACATAAATATTATTTTTTATATAATTATTTTCATTTTCAGTCTTATATTTATCATAACACTTTAATTTAATTGAATGTATTGGATTTAAAGTTTCGTATATTGCTTTACCTAATACACCTACACCAATTATACCAATAGAATACATAATTTATATATAAAATATAAATTATATTTATTATTTTATATTTTATAAATATTTAAAAAATTAAAATATAACACATAAAAAAATTAATTATCATTCCATAAATTATTTGTTGTAATAACTTCCATATATTCAGGATTATTCTCTATATATTCAGGATTATGATCTATATATTCTAAGTATTCTAAGTATTCTCCTTTATCAATATTTTCACTATTATTAATATTATTAATATTATTAATATTAGTATTATTATCTTTATTAATATTCTCTTCTAAATCCTGATCACTATATATTTTATTGTCATTAGTATTGTCATTAGTATCATCATAATTATCATCATAATTATCATCATAATTATCATCATAATTATCATCATACATATCATAATTATCATAAGTATCATAATTGTCATAATTATAATCATCATTATTAGTATCATTAGTTTCATTAGTATCATTGGTATTATTATTTACATCATTATTATTGATATCATAACTAGTATCTACTATTTTACTATTCCAATTTAAATCATCTATATTATAAAGTGTATAAAAATAGACAACCATATTTAATACTGACCCCATAGTAAAATATAGTATAAAACCTGCATAATAATAAAATGATGTAAAATAAGATGTTTTATTACCTACACTTTTACCTATACGATTTAATTCTTTTATATGTTTTAATATATATTTATTTTTAGTTTGAGTAATAGTTTTAATATTTACACCATCATTATAAATTATTAAAGGTATTAATATAGCATATAATATAGGTAAAATCATAATAGATGCTAATATTAATATTAAATAAGTAGGATTTTCAATAAGAGTCATGATAAATACAACAGTAGAAATAAATATAAACATTGTTAATGAAAATGTAAGAATATTTACAAACGATTCAATACGCTCCCACATATTATGATTTTTATTAGATACTAATAATAAATCATTACATATTGCACCAGCAGACCATCTTTTTCTCTGTCGTAAAAAGGTCATTAGATTATTTGGAACGTGTGTATAAGACATAGCTTTCAAATTTTGTATTGTTTTAACATAAGGATACATATCAAACATAATACAAATATGATTTCTATCTTCACTTGCATAACTTCTAATATGATTAAAAATATTTTCATTTGATTTAGGAAGTCTATTAAATATATTTAAAATATCATTACCACAAGTTTCATTACATACTTTTATAAGTTGGACACATCCAGATAAACAATTTACTTTAAATGTTATTTTTGATTGAACGTATCTTCTTAAACACTGTGCATATAAATATTCACAATATTGATAAATGACTAATGGGTTCCAAAATTTGACAACATCTACAAAACCTACAACCCCAACTGTATTTCTATATGTCTTACTATTCTTATTTAAATTTGCATATTTAATACTATAAAGTAATTCTTTAGCACAATTCTTATCTAAAATGGTATCAGCATCAGTGCCTATAATATATTCTATCACTTGTTTTTGGTTGATATTATTTTTATTATCCTTATTATTTATAGTAAAAGCATGTTCAACAAAATATAATAATTCTGGGTCTAAATATTTTAAATATTCCATATATAAATGTTCTTCATTAACACAATGAATTGATTTATTATAATAGTAAATCATACGTCTTAATAGAGTTAAACTATCACGTTTACCAATATTATAGGACTTTATGAAAATAATAAAATCTAATTTATTTATTGTTCCTGTATAGATATCTAAATCGTTCCATTTATTATCCCAAGTTTTATAAGCATTCTGTAAAATATGTTTTTCTTTAATATAATTTTTAAAGATAATATCTATTAATATTTCATCTGTTCTTTTTTCTGTTGGTGTATTTATATTATTATTATTATTATTTTTATTTTGTTTTCGTGGTATTTTACCATCACATATAACTATTAATTTTTTATTATGTTTATCGATATTTATTTGTGCAATAATTGATTTTAATGTGTTATTAATTTCTTCTTCTGTTTCATTATAACAAGGTAAAACATATATAAAATTAGATGGTAAATTGATATTATTATATATATTAATAATTGATTTTTGATTTATATCTATTTCTTTAGTTTCTGTTTTTTCTTTAGTGTCTGTATTTCCTTTAGTTTCTGTTTTTTCTTTAGTGTCTGTATTTCCTTTAGTTTCTGTTTTTTCTTTAGTGTCTGTATTTTCTTTCTTTTCTTTCTTTTTTATAAATAAATTTAAAAATATAAGTATTACATTAACTGAATTTATAAATGAAGCACTTCCTAATACTACTATAAATATATACCAATAATTATAGTAAATAAGTGCTGTAGTGCTTAATACTATATTTATACTTAATAATAAACTCCATATGATATATTTATCTCTTTTAATATTAATTTTAGTTGTATTTGTCATAACTAATTTATTTTATAATATAATTTTACATTAAATTTGATAAATTATATTAATTATGCAGGGTTTTGTTTAAATTAAATATTTGTATTTATAAAAATAAATAAAAAAGAAAAAAGGAAAAAGAAAAAAGAAAAAAGAAAAAAGAAAATAATACAAATAAAATTAAAATAAATAATTATTGTGTAGCACATTGAACTTGTTGAGGACCACCCATTTGCGGCATTGTATTACCGCTATCACTATCGTTATCATTGTCATTATTATTATCATTGTCATTATCATTAAAAATATCTTCATCATTTATTTCACTAATATTAGTAAATTTCATATTATTTTGTTGTGATGTATTTGTTTTTTTAGGCTTAGTATCATCTTCAATACAATAAGTCATTTTCTTATTAGTAATATCTGTTTCTGGAGTGCTTTCTATTTGTAAATCCCATATTTGTTTTTTTGGTATAGGTAAAATTTTAACTAAATATTTAGATCTATCTTGTTCTAATGTATCTGGAAATAGAATTTCAAAATAAATTAATAGATCACCATTATTAGTTCCATTAAGATTTGGCATCCCTTCATCTTTTACTATCATTTTTTGATTAGGTTTAATAATTTCATTATGTGTAATTCTAATAACTCTATTATCTAAATGTTTAAAATAAAGTATAGTTGTTGTTAATGCTTCTAGAAGTGATATTTGCTTTTTCATAATTAAATTATTACCTTCTCTTCTAAAAAGTCCTTCTTCATTTTTACAATTTACAAATACAATCAGATCACCAATATCACTACAATCTGGTATCCAGTCAGATTCATTTTTAAAAGTAATTGATGTTCCAGGTATTGATCCAGGTCTAACATAACAATCTAAATGTTTTTTAATATTTATTATTTTAGTTCCATTGCATTTACCACATTGTTTTCCTTGTTCAACCATTTTACATAAGCCTTTACAAGCTGAACAAATTTGTATAGATTGTTGTATCATTGGTCCCATTTGCATCATTTTCATAACTTTACCTTGACCATTACAAGTTTTACAATTAATTATAAATTCTTTGCTCACTGCACCAGATCCATTACATTTATCACAACATAAAGTTTTACTAAAATCAATAGGAACTGAGATACCTTTATAAACATCGGTTAATGTAATATTAATAGTTACTTTTTTATCAGGACTTTTAAACTTTTGGGTTTGCTGTTGTTGTTGATTCATATTCATTCCTCCCATGCCTGGAAAACCTCCCATTCCACCCATCCCTCCACCTCTAAACATATTTTGAAACATATCAAATGGATTAAAACCTGGTGGCATTCCACCTCCACCACCAGGTCCGTCATTTTCACCATCAATAATACCAAACTGGTCGTATCTTTTACGTTTCTCAGGATCACCGAGGGTAGCAAATGCTTTACCTACCTCTTGAAATTTTGCAGTTGCTTCTGGGTTATTTGGATTACGGTCTGGATGATGTTTAAGTGCAGCTTTTTTATAAGCTTTTTTAATTTCATCATCAGATACTGTTTTAGGTATTTCTAAAATATGATATAATTCTTCTTTACTCATTTTTATAATTTCTTATAAAAATATAGATTAAATAGAATATAGAAATAAATATTTAAGATTAAACATATAAGATTTAATGTTTTTAAATTTTTATATTTATATATTATAATTAGTTATAAATTTTATAATGATTAATGATAATGGAAATAATAATGGAAATGATAATGATAATAAAAACACTATCAAATGTAATACTACATATTGCGGGTCATTATTAGATACAAAAATAAATAAATCTTTTTATAACCATGAAAAACAAATGAAAGATTTAATTACAAAATCAAAACATAAAAAATTCAAAACTAATACACAAAAACAAATCTTCAAAATAATGACAAAAAAAATTTCAGAAAAAGATAAAAAAAAATCATTAGAAGATTCTAGAAAATTCTGTAAAGAAATATATTGTAATATAAATTGTAAAGATACTTTATTAGAACCTAATAAATTATCTAAAAAATATATAAAAGAAAATAAAATAATGATAGAATTTATAAAGAATAAAAGAAAAGAATTATTTGGTAATAAAACTAATGTATTAGATAATCATTTTTATAATAAGTTAACAAAAAAAATTACTAATAAATTAAAAAATCAAGGTGCAATATCTATGTGTTCAGATAAACACTATTAAATTATATAATTAACAATGCATTATATTTATAAATAAAATAATTTTTTTATATTATCAATTTCAATATCTACTAAATTTTTAATAATATTTCTTAAATAAGATAGTTTCTTCTTTTTAAATTCATTTATAGTTATACTTTTTAAAAGATGTGTTTCCAGAATAGTAAATATATTATCAAAATTTTTAAATATTAATTCAATATTAGTTAATATATATTTACTACATATCATATATATATCTGGATACATATAATTATTTATATTATTCTCATTAGACTTATCTATTCCAAAATAATTTGTAATTTCTAATATAAATGTATCTAGATATATATTTGTTTTTTTATTAATATATTTTTTATGGTTAATACAATTTAATAAGTTATTATTATTAGTATTATTAGTTTCTGTAGTATTAGTTTCTTGTAAATATGTCATATATTCATTAGTTTCATATGTAGTAATATTTAATTTATTTATTAATTTAAACAATAATAATATAAGGGTTGATGCTTTTATATTATTACATATATCGTTATTACTTTGTTGAAATAATTTAAATATTTTAGGTTTAAAAGTATCATTTTGATTGGTATGATTATTTATATGAGTATTTTTATTATTTATTTTGTCTATAAAATTTGTAATTAAAAGACATTGTATATTAAGTGATATTTCTATTTGAATAATAAACTTTACTAATATAGTAATTATGAGTTTTAATGTTTTAATATAATTATATGTTTCATAGTTTTTATTAGTATTATTTATTGTAATAGTATTTATGTTCTTATTAGTTATATTTAATGCAGTATACATTTGTTCATCACTATAAATATCTATTACATTAAGTAAAATTTCACTTGGTATAAAAGATGTTTCCAGAAACTTTAATGTCATAAAAGCTATATAAGATATATTAAATACATTTATTGTAACTATTGATTTTAAAATATTATTAAATTTAAAACTATCTATTGAACTATCTAAACTATTATTTTTATCTATTTCATCTATTAACTTTATTTTTTGTTTATAAATATAATAATTCCAATCAATTATATCTAATGTATTTATCACTTTATTATGTTTTGTATTTGTAGATATATATTCCATTTATATTTCTATTTAATCATTCACTGTATATAATTTATATTTTTTATAATACTATTTTTACTAATAAAAATAGTAAAAATAGTAAAAATAGTAAAAAATAATATTTTAATACAAAAAACTGTTTTTTTAAATATATTTAATATTTTATATATTACATTATATATCTTAGATTACATAATATAATTACATAATTAAACATTACAAAACATTATGTCTAAATACTCAAATCAATTATCATTAGTTTATAAAGATGATGCTCATTATGATAATGATAATTATGAACATATAAATAATTTAGTTAGAGAGATATGTGCTATGATGTCATACAACTACCCAGTTAATATATATGAAAATAATTTATTGAAAGTATCAATTAATTTGTTTAGAAAAAAAGTTATGAATGGTCTTAATATGGATGATCTACAACTATTTGCATCTATTTTACCAGCGTGTATAAATTGTATTAGATATTATATACATTACATAACACCACTACACAGACAGCGATATAATTTTCTTAATAATATGCTAAATAAGATGATACCACTTATTTGAGTATAGTTAATATATTTTTATATTTTTATATTTTTTATTTAAGTCATAAAATATATAATTATTATTATATATAAATAGGAAAAAATGGAAAACTGATTAAAATTGATTAATATTTATCAATGTAATTATGAATTACACTTTGTGTAAAATGGCTGCACCTCCTTCGTATCCTCGGTTTTCACCAGCACAAATGCACACAAGATTACTAAACTGTAATCCATTTGTTCCGTGTATCGTTGAGACTGCCTCTGTGCCTGCACCATCACCATCACCTCCTCCTTATAATGGGTATTCACAACCAACGTCCATAATATTTCCAAACTGGAATCCATTTGTTCCGTGTATCGTTGAGACTGCCTCTGTGCCTGCCTCTGTGCCTTCACCAGAACCATCACCTCCCCCGTATAGTAAGTATCCACCAAAACCACTTATAAACACTGGTAATCATGGTGGTAATCATGGTGGTAATCGTGGTAGTGTTGTATGGAATACATTTGATCCTGTGCCATCTGCACCTCCTGCGCCATCTGCACCTCCCGCGCCATCTGCACCACCTGTGCCATCTGCACCTCCCGCGCCATCTGCACCTCCCGCGCCATCTGCACCTCCTGCGCCATCTGCACTTACTCAACCTGTGCCTGCTGATTTTACAGAGCTCATAGAACGTGTAAAATTGTTAGAACATGACGCAATGTTTTTACGTAAAGCAAATGCTTGTTTGATGACGGAAAATAATTTCCTAAAATGTCTTTCAGCTTCGTCGTTTGTTGAAGCAGAATATATGGAATCAAAAACCTTGAGTTTTCCATTGTAGACATATAAGAAAGAATATGACGTCCCAACTGAGTTGTAAAAATGTTTGGCTCCTAAAAAATTATGTTCCTTCATTACGAATTTCAAAGTTCGAAATAATGAAACATTTATTGTGTATTTTTAAATTAGTTTATTTTTTTTATTTCTAAATAATATATAATATATATAATAAAAATATCTAATATAAATATCTAATATAAATATCTAATATAAATATCTAATATAAATATCTAATATAAATATCTAATACATAAAATGCCCTGTACTAATCATGGTCCTAAATGTGATGGTGATGAATGTGCTAATAAAAATTTAGATAACGGTTTAATGACCCGCTTATGGGGACCAAGTGGGTGGCTTTTTTTACATTGTATATCTTTTGGTTTTCCATATAAAATTGATCCTACAAATCCAGAACATTTAGAGAAACAAAATGATTATTATCGTTTTTTTTATTATTTAGGTAAAGTATTACCTTGTAAATATTGTAGAAATTCATATATGGAGTTTTTTACACAACTTAGTCCTAAAAGTCATCTTGGAACACGTAAAGAAATTACAAAATGGTTATACGATATACATAATTTAGTAAATGATAAATTGGGAGTTCCAAAATGTGATATTCCTACATTTGAAGATGTTGAGACACAATATCAAAGTTTTAGAGCAGCTTGTAAACCATTAACCGATAAACAGAAAGAAGATAATGCTGGTAAAGGATGTATTGCACCTCAAGATGGTAAACCAAAAAGATGTGTTATTAAAGTTGTTGAATATGAAAAGACCCCAGAAACAACAACTCCTTTACAAACGTTTCCTAAATCAGATGATTATTTTGTTATATCAAAAAAACATATGTATCTTTTTCTACTACTATTATTTATATTAATAATAATAATGTATATATATATGTATATGTATTCTGGAAACACAAAAAATAAAATGAAATAATAAGAAAATATTTTCTTTAAATTTAAAAATTGTTTTTTAAATTTTTTATTTTTATTAAAATAATATAAAAAATTTAACTTAAAACTATATATATAATTATAAATAACTTTAATTTAATTTAAATAAATATAATTATATTTTTGCAATTAAATATACAGGAGCTCAATCTCATACATTATAATAGCGGTAAAATACATAGATTATAATCTACTATCTTATTAATTATCTAATTATTTTAATAGTAAATATTATAATTTTATTAATTTCTTAAAATGGCTGAAGGAAATGATAATATCGGAAGTAGCAATGGTGGTAGTGATACTACTTTAAAAAAAGATAATAAACAATCTAATTATAAACTAAATATTAGAAGAAGTGATAGTAATTCAAATGATACTACTAGTCTAGACCAAGAACAAAATGGTAATAGTAATAAACAATATAATAATAATTATAATAAAAACTATAATAGACAACAAAATAATAATGGCTATCAAAATAGAAATCAAAATTATGATAATCAACAAAAAAATAATAATGGATATGATAATCGCAGACAAAATAATAGATATGATAATCAAAATAATAATCAAAATAATAATCAAAATAATAATAGAAATAATTATAGGAATGATAATCAACAAAATAATAATCAACAAAATAATTATAGAAATGATAATCAACAAAATAGACAACCAAGACAATATAATAATAGAAATCAAAATAGACAATATAATAATAATCAAAATGAGCATACTCAGTATCAATCTCAAAATGAAACATCAGACAATCAAGTATTACAAGATGAACCTATTACTAAACAAACAAAGGTAGTTGTAGCCTATGATGACCCTAATACTATGACACCTGAAAATATTGTTAAGCGTGAAGAATGTATTATCCCTCTGGAATCATTTGATGAACTTAGCAAATTAATTGATTTAAAAATTATTCGTGGTGTTATGTCATATGGTTTTGAAGAGCCAAGTCCTATTCAAAAGAAAGCAATTAAACCATTGCTTGGTAAATTTGACCTTATAGCTCAAGCCCAGAGTGGAACTGGTAAAACTGCAACATTTTGTATTGGAACATTAGGTAGGATTGATTTTACAAAGAATGAAATACAAGCTATTGTTCTAGCACATACATTAGAACTGGCACAACAAATAGAGCACGTGTTTACTAATATTGGTAAATATACTGATTTACGTTTAGCAAGTGCTGGTAAAACAACTACTGTTCGTGAAAACATTGAATTATTATTAGGTAGAACAAACCCAGAAGGGTTATTACCTCATGTTGTTATTGGAACACCTGGACGTGTATTAGATATGATTAACAAAGGCGCTATTAATATTGATACACTTCGTTTATTAGTTCTAGATGAAGCTGATGAATTATTATCTGAGGGATTTATTACTCAAATTAGACAAATTATTGGTTCTATTACAGAACAGACTCAAATTGGCTTATTTTCAGCAACAATGGACGAGAATTTCTTTAAGCTTACAAGCAAATTTCTTCGTAATCCTATTAATATTTTAATTAAAAAAGAAAATTTGACATTAGAAGGTATTAAACAATTTTATATTGACTGTGATAAAAATGAATATAAGTTTGATACATTATGTGATTTATACAGTTTATTCTCAACGTGCCAAACTATTATTTATTGTAATTATCATCAAAGTGTAGAAATATTAGCTAAGAAAATGCAAGAACAAGATTTTAAAGTCTCTTATATTCACGGAGGAATGAGTATTGCTGAACGCGAAGATGCAATGAAGAAGTTTAGAAATCTTACTACCCGTGTATTAATTTCAACTGATTTATTGGGTCGAGGTATAGACGTTCAACAAGTTTCTATTGTTATAAATTATGATATTCCATTTAAAAGTGAAGCCTATATTCATCGTATTGGTCGCAGTGGTCGACATGGTAGAACTGGAACGGCTATTAACTTTGTGACTACGAATGATATTAAACGTATGAATGATATTGAAAAATATTATGAAACACGTATTTTACCGTTGCCATCGGATATGGCAAGTGTATTTCAATCTAATTTTTAAGTAAGTAATTACTTCTATTTTTCCATTTTAATCTTTTTATAATTATTTTTTATAAATTAAAAATATAAAAAAAAAATAAACTATTACTCTAACATACTTAAGAAAAAATAACATATAATATATATATTGTAATGTTAGAATATATAGATAAATGTATGCCATCACAAAAGAGAGAATGTGATTTTGGTAATAGAGAATATAAAATCTATCTGGATAATGATCCTGTAGAACAAATGAAAATTAAAAAAAATAAAACAAAAGAATATATAGATAACTTTAAACATATTAAAAATATAAGTAAATTAAATAAACGCTCATCGCAACTGAGTTTTAGATTAGAAGAAGGGAGTGGGAAAGCACTATATATGATAGGTGTCAGTGATAGTGGTAGAACTGATGGTATAGATATTGAAACACTTTATAAATCAATAAATTATTTATATAAAATGGTTGAAATAATTAATGCGAAAATAAAAAATATAAGAATATATAAAGGTAAAAGTGATGGTAAATTTATTTGTGCTTCTAGAATAGATATGCCTAATTATATACAAAAACAATATCCAAGTTTAGAATAATATAAGAACATTTATATTATTTACTAACTTAAAATATAAAATATTATTTATTATAAGCTTTTAATTGTTGAATATCTAATAAAGCTTTTTGAAACTCAGGAAATTGATCAGTAATTTCTTTATGTTTTTGAGTCCACAATATTATAGACTCTTCCATTTTTCCATGATCTGCGTTAGTCATGCATCTATACCATCCTATTTTATCTATATTTTCTAGTTTTGGATTTTTTATTATATCTATTATTAAGTGTAATATTTGTATCCACTTTATCATCGGTGATTTAATTAAAAATAATTTTAAGTCTTCTTTACTACCTGAAACTTTTGTAAAATCAGAATTACCTGGGCGATCACGTGGAAATACCCACCATATCCAATGATTTTTTTTATATCTATCACGTTGAAGATCTACTATTATAGTATCAAAATTTTGATTTTGAATTCTTACTAATTCAGCATTATAACTATTTAACTTAATCATACTATTTTTATTACGTTCATTAGTTTTAGTATTAAATAGTTTACAAATACTACCACCTATTTGTTTTTTATTAGTATATTTTTTTTTATATTTATTATTTTTATTATTTTTATTATTTTTAAGTTTTGTTTTATTTATTAGTTTATTTTTCATTTTATATACTATACTATACTATATACATATAAAAAATATATGAATTTATTCTTGTAATTCTGGTTCTGTTTTCAAAGCAGTATATAAAGCAACGATACCTTTTTGATATTGTTCATGACATCCAGAATACATTGATACTAATTTATTTCTAATATCTGTTTCAACTTCAACAAGATCAGAATAACCAATATTTTTAATAGTAAAATGTGGATTTTCATTATTTTCATTAACAGCTGATTTTACAAGTACTTGTTTTTCTAATAAGTTTAATAAGTAATCACAATTATCAATATACATAGTCTTCATATCTTTATAAATTTTAATATATTCAGTAAGTCTTGGATCATCAATTGTAATTGGTATCATACCATCATCATTTACTTTACTTATACAAAAATCTTCCATTTTAACTTCATCTATAAATAATGGTGCTTCAATAGGTATATCACGAGAAAAATTATCATATTTTTTAAATCCAGTATTTACAATTTCCATTATATTATCATCAATTTTTTCTATACGTGCATATACATTTACAAATTCTACAAATTTATTTACCAGTGTTTTTTTAGTATTATTTGGTGCAGTATTATTTGGTATAGTATTATTTGGTATAGTATTATTTGGTATAGTATTATTTGGTATAGTATTATTTGGTATAGTATTATTTGGTATAGTATTATTTGGTATAGTATTATTTGGTACAGTATTATTTACATAATTTGTATTTTTAACTGTATTTGGAGTAACTGTATTTTCTACAATATTATTTTTATTATTGTTATTATTGTTATTTTTTTTATTTTTATTCTTTTTATTTTTTTTATGTTTATCATCATTATTATTATTATTATTATTATTGTTGTTATTATTGTTATTGTTATTGTTATTATTATTATTATTGTTATTATTGTTATTATTGTTATTATTGTTAGTATTATTGTTATTACCACCAGATTGAGTTTTAAGATTATCTAATATAGAGTTTAATTCTATTTTTGTTGAATTTGTAGCATTAGATTTTACAATGTCTGTATTAACTACTGGTGTAGGAGTATTAACTACTGGTGTAGGAGTATTAACTACTGGTGTAGGAGTATTAACTACTGGTGTAGGAGTATTAACTACTGGTGTAG
>Ga0114978_10001858_pt1 | contig 17665 bp, 15 predicted proteins | sample S_140212_EF_Meta_FD_87027 | JGI IMG/M metagenome (GOLD analysis project Ga0114978, IMG submission 87027) | Freshwater microbial communities from Lake Simoncouche, Canada to study carbon cycling - S_140212_EF_MetaG | ecosystem: Environmental > Aquatic > Freshwater > Lake | place: Lake... | reverse complement strand
TCTGCGTATATTTGGAATGGTGTTCCACCACTAATATTATCATTTTTAATCCAATATAATCCATCAGTTGATCCAGAGTAATCCGTTTTTATTTGAAAAGCGTTATCTCCAGCAGTTTCAGGACTTAAACCATTTCCACCATTTACTGTATACGAATTCCAATACCCATTATAAGTTAATCCTGTTGATGCGTCTAACACATTATTATAATTTGTATTTAAAAGTATATTTGCAATATCAATAAATTCGTTATCATTAAAACCACTAGTTCTAAAGAAACCAACTGAAGCCGTTACACCAAATATTGGTGTTGGTTGAGTATCTCCTGAAACGGGTTGTGCAATCACATAACCTAAATCCTCATCAGGTCCGTTCCACCACTCCATTCCGGTATATCCTGATGTTGGGTAACCGACTGCTAAATTACCAACCTGAGTTGTTCCTGAGATTGGTGATCCTGTATTATACGCAAAAGGTCTCGATGTTGCCATTATTGTTGTTTAACAATAAATACCATTAACTATACTATTTCTAATACTTTTTGATGATTTATCAATTGATTTTCCAATCAATACATCTATTTTCATGGGTTTGTGTTAATTGTATTATGGTAACTTTATTTATTAAAAAAAAATGTTATATTATAAAAAAAGAAATAATGATTAACAAACAAATATTTTATCTAATCCATAGTGTTAGTTTTGGTGACACATTAGCCTCAACACCAACTATTAGGTATTTGTCTAAATCACATAGGAAAAAAATTAATGTTGTAACACACAATAAAAATGTATTTAACAATAATCCATACGTGGAATCTCTTCTCAGTTTTGAGGAGTTTAACAACTCAAATATTTCCGACATTGTAAAATACGAAAGTTTTACTTATGCGGGAAGAAAAGATGGGAATGGGATTGAAAAGAAATTTTCTCATATTGATGTCCGACAAATTCATGCAATGGATTTAGGATTTCAACTATTACCTGAGGATATGAGTTATGATTACTACGCAAATCCACAATCACTATCTTTGGATTTACCTGAAAAGTATGTAGTACTTCACATTACCTCAAATTGGGCAAATCGTACTTGGGATTATAAAAATTGGGTTAATTTAATCAAATGGTTAAAAAATAATCAAATTTTTACCGTATTAATTGGTGCTGGTTATAGAGAAGAATTACATCACTCATATAGTGATAAACCTTTGGATAAAGAATGTCCAATGTTTGATGACTATTACGGTCTTGATTTAACTAATCAGGGTAGTATGAGCGATATGTGGTGGGTAATTAATGGTGCAAAATGTTTAATAACTATGGATTCAGGTCCATTACATTTGGCGGGAACTACGGATGTTGAAATTATACAATTGGGTAGTGCGATTAATCCAAAGTTAAGATCTCCGTACAGACATGGAACTCAAGATTACAAATACCATTATTTATTAGGTACCTGTAATCTACATTGTAATTCAAACTTGTTTTATAATGTTAAAGAATGGGGGGATATTAATTCGGTACCACCTCAACCAAATTGTTCGGAAAATAAACCAACGTTTGAGTGTCACCCACAAGTTAGTGATGTGATTAACAAAATTGAATCTTTTTTAACCACTAAAACCAACTATGGTGAGTATATTGAGTTATTACAACTTAATGAACCAAACAAAATTAATTTTAATTTTAAAAAAACCATAAATAAAAACATAAAAATTGAGGCTATTGATGTTACTACAGGATTAAAAAGAGATAAATGGGAAGGTAAATGTGAAAAATTGGAAAACGGAAATTATTGGTGGTCACCAAGTCCTGGTAGATTAGAGAATTTAGGTGATATTGATTTGAAGTTATATGTTAATAATGAGTATGTTGATAAAATCAGAATTAGTTATAATGGTGGTAAAAAATTTATTATCCAAAATAAAGAACTTTATTTAGATAATTTTGACGATTACAATTATACTACTTTTTGGGAAATTTTTATACATAATGAATATGAATTTGATAATAAAAGTGTCGTTGAAGAAGGTGATGTTGTTTTAGATATTGGCGCTAATTTTGGTTTTTTCGCTTGTTATGCCATAGAAAATAACGCTAAAAAAATATATGCTGTTGAGCCGTTCCCAACAGCATATGAAAATGTAAAAAAATTGTCTGAAAAATTTCCAATAGTCCCTATTAATAAAGCAGTATCATCAAAAATTGATAATGTAACAATGTCATTAAAAACAGGTGATTCCGCAGCAAATTGTTTAACACATTATAATAACATTTTTAATAACGATGGTGAACAAATTTTAGTTGATACCATCAACATCAATGATTTAATCAATTCAATCGACAGTTGTATTAATCTATTAAAAATAGATTGTGAAGGTTCAGAATTAGATGTGTTTGAAACAATAACATCTGAAAATCTTAACAAAATTAGTAAATTAGTAATTGAAACTCATTCGGATTATATTGATAATTTTATCCGAAATAAGTTAATTGAACATAATTTTAAAATTAAAAATAAAGGTAATATTTTATTTGCAACTAATTCATCTATAATCTAATAAATTATGAAATTTGGAATTTATACTACTTTCTATAATTGTGAAAGGTTTGTAGATAAAATATTCACATCAATAGAGATGTTGAATTACGATAACTTTGAATGGCACATAACAGATGATTATTCAAAGGATAATACTAAAAGTTTGGTATTAGACAGATTAGAAAAAAGTCCATTAAAACATAAAATTGTTTACTGCGAACAATCAGAAAAAAAACAAATGTATTGGAAACCAAATGAGTTTTTTGATGAAACATTTGAATGGATTATTTTGGTAGATGCTGACGATGATTTTGATACAAATTTCTTAAACGTATACAATAGTTTTTTATATGGGAGAAATGATGTTTCTTTAGTATCATCGGATTTCTTTAAAATTAATGAAAGTAATAATTCAATACACTCAATATCATATATCATAAACAGTGATATTATATCAAACAAAATTAACCAATATCACCCATCTTGTGATTACCTAAATAACATTAGTTATTCTTGTTTTGGTCACCTTAGAGGGTTTAAAAATATAATACCATCATTTGATGTTGATGATATGTTAGCGTGTGCGGAAGATAGTTATCACGTGTTTTGGGCAAACTCTTTTGGAAAATATTTACACATACCAAGACCATTATACATTTGGAATCTTAGAGACGATTCAGAGTCCCATAGTAAATCAGTACCCACAAACTTTAATGGGAACTTTAACATCGCATTAAATAAACTCAATCAAAGTGATGGTGGAATTGATAAAATGTTTAACGACATTTATGTTGAAACATCTACTTTAACATCATATGAATTTGAGAAGTTAAAAGGTAAAAAGGTATCATTATGGACAAGAGTTTTATCTCAAGGTCAAAAAGATATATTAAAAAAATTATACTATGATGTTGATTTAGGGTTTAATACCGTTGATGCCGAAATACATTTGTTTTCATTAAATTATTTTAATGAAAATAATTTAGATGAAATATTACAAAAAACAAAAGGTAATAGAATGTTATTTTATTATCAAAATCAAAATTACCATGAAAATAACGAAGAGAAAGATAATGAATTACAATCCCAATTAAACAAATATTTAAATGTTATTGGTAAACATACTGGACATAGTTGGTGGACATATATCCGTCATTTTATAATAAAAAATTAACATATGGAAAATAAATTATTTTGGACATTACGTCCTGATGGTAGTGAAGTTTTAAGAGACTTAAAGAAAGAAAATGAATCTTTTAACTTGGATGCATATAACAACGGAGAATTTGATGCAAACAACTATCAATGGTTTGAAATGTTCCATCATTATAGTTTTGATGATATTGGGTGTGATTACGAAAGATATGGTTGTTATATAAAAGAAGGAGATGTTGTTTTAGATTTAGGATCAAATATTGGTGTATTTGCTCACAGATCAGAAACACGAGGGGCATCAAAGGTAATTTGTTTTGAACCCGTAACACCAACTTTTAATTGTTTAATTAAAAACAAAGGTCCAAAAACTTTAGTTTATAAAAACGCTGTTGGTGGTAAACAAGGATTTACAACTTTTAATATCCACACAGATTTTACACACATTGGTGGTGGAACAAGTCATGATCAAGATTTAATGTTAAATGGTAGGAATATTGTTCATTCAGAACGAGTTATTATTATTGGAATCAATGAAATTTTTGAAGGTATGGAATCCAAAATTGACTTTATGAAGATTGATATTGAAGGTGGTGAAGTTGATGTTTTAACATCAATAACCAATGAAAATTTAAATTCTTTACGTTGTTTGTCGGCAGAGTTTCACAGGACATATGATGGGTTTGATGAATTTCAATCTAACTTTACAGATAGAATGAGTAATTTAGGATTTAAACACTTTACCGTATATTATGGTAATGGAGATTTAAGAACTTTAAATTTTTGGAAAGAATGAAAACATTAATGATAATAACCCCCCATATGTCTACTGGAGGTTGCCCTCAAATTGTGGCAAAAAAAGTAGAACTATTGAAAGACCATTACAACGTTGTTGTTATAGAATATGAAATGCTTGCATGGTCTTATGTTGTCCAAAGAAATCGTGTAATTGATATGATTGGGGATAAATTTATATCATTATCTGAGAATAAAGAATATGATTTGTTTAATGCAATTGAGGATTATAACCCCGACTATATTATGATGGAAGAGTTTCCTGAAACTTTTATGGAAACACACATTACAAAAAGATTATATTCGCCTAATAGAACATATAAAATTTTTGAATCAACACATAGTTCACATTCACAAGTTGAGTGGAAAAAATATATGCCAGATAAGTTTATCTTTGTATCACCTTTTAGTGTTGAAACATTTAAAGACTTGGGCGTACCAATTGATTTAATTGAATACCCTATTGATAAAAAAACACAAAATAAACATGAATCACAATTAACATTAGGTTTAGATCCTGAATACAAACACGTAGTGAATATTGGTTTGTTTACTCGTGGTAAAAATCAAGGTTACGCTTTTGAGATTGCAAGGTTATTAGAAGATTACAAAATTAAGTTTCATTTCTTGGGCAACCAAGCATCAAACTTTACGGATTATTGGGAACCAATCATGGAAACAAAACCTGATAACTGTATTGTTTGGGGTGAAAGAAATGATACGGATATATTCTTACAATCATCCGATGTTCATTTATTTACATCAAATTTTGAATTAAATCCATTAGCAATTAAAGAATCATTAGAATATAGTTTACCAACATTCATATTTGATTTACACACATATAAAGGAAAATATGAAAATGAGGACAACATCATATTTTTAACTGGTAATGTTAAAGAAGACGCCAATCAACTTTTAATATCATTAGGGTTTGATGCGTTAAAAGAAAAACCACTTAAGATTAAATTTGTACATCTTTTGTTGGATCCTAATGATTCTCAAGATATTTCAGAGTTAAATTGGAAATCAACTGTTGATAAACAGAATTTATCAATTCAGTGTTGGGAAAACATAAAACATAAATTTACTTCATACATTAAACGTTATTCGGTTGTTAATAGGACTGATCTTCCTGTTGAGAATTGTATGGATCCACATATTATTAACACATCAAAAGAATTTAAAAATGAGCCTCCTGTATTAACTTATGGTCATTACGGTGCATATAGAGCACATACTCAAGGTATATATGAAAACTTTGATGAAGATGTTGATGTTCTAATAGTTGCCGAAGGTGATTCATACACAAATTTGAGTCCCGATGAATTTTATGATAAGGTTGTAGAATCACAATCATTATGTAAAAGAATTAACGGTAAAATAGTAAGTTTTGCAGGCCCTTGTTATATGACAGGTGGAGAATGGTGGAACATGACTAAAGAACATGGAGATTGGTTACAGGTACCTCATTTCTTAATGGGAACAACTTATTTGATTATGAAATCAGAAAGAGAAAATATTCTCAAAAAAATAGAAACAACTGGTTGGCATTCTCCTGACTTTTGGTTAGCATGGAACTATCATTTACAATCTAAAGTATTAGTTAGTAAAGAACCTTTATGTTTTCAAAAAGAAGGTTATTCATCATTAGATTACTTAGAAAAAGATACTTGGTTTTAAATTAAAAAAAATAATATATGGAACATTTTTATCAGAACATTGGGGAAGATTGGTTTTCTTACCCTCAACTCTACAAACGTATTGTTGATAATTCACAAGACGGATCTCACGTAGTTGAGGTGGGGTCATGGAAAGGTCGTAGTGCTGCGTTTATGTCAGTAGAAATCATAAACTCAAATAAGAAAATTAAATTTGATTGTGTTGATACTTGGAAAGGTTCAATAGAACATGAAACATATGATGTAATAACAGAAGAAAAATTGTATGATGTTTTTCTATCCAATATAGAACCCGTTAAACATATTATTAATCCAATTAGAATGACATCTATTGAAGCAAGCAAATTGTATAAAGACAACAGTTTAGATTTTGTTTTTATTGATGCGTCTCACGAATATGAAGATGTTAAGGCGGATATTTTATCTTGGTTGCCAAAAGTTAAAATTGGAGGTATTTTAGCGGGTCACGATTATAATACTTTTGAAGGTGTTAATAGATCTGTTAATGAAATATTTAACATCAATGATTTAGAAATCTCCGAATATTGCTACATTTATAAAAAACAAACTATGGAAAAATTTTATAATATAGAAGAACAAAAATTGTGGAATGAACCACATATGTGGGAAGATGGAGGACATGAATGGTCAGGTCCATTTGGTAACACAGAAAATTTATGGAATAAAGAAATTTTCAACACAATAAAAGAATTTAGAGGTAAAAAAATATTAGAGATTGCACCTGGATTTGGTAGGATAACACAATTCTTATCAATTTTAGCAGGAGAACTTATTGTAATAGATTTAAATCCACTTTGTGTTCAAAAAACAAAAGAAAAATTAGGAAATCATGTTTTGGCATATTTGGTTAATGATGGAAAATCATTAACAGGGGTTAGAGATAATTCACAAGATTTAGTCTTTTCTTATGATTCCTTTGTTCATATGCACGCTAATGTTAGTGAAGAGTATGTAAAAGAAATTTACCGAGTATTAAAACCAGGTGGGCACGCTTTTATACACCATTCATGGATTTATCAAGGAAGTAATAATTCATTTGACAATTCTGCTGGAAGGGCTAATATGTCACCTGAATTATTTAAGTCATTTGTTGAAAATAACAATATGGAAATTATATCACAAACCCCAATCAAATTTAATGAGTTAAATGGATGGGATGGTACTGATTGTATTTCATTCTTCAAGAAAAAAGACTAAATGAAAACAGTTGTTGTAACTGGGTCATATGGTTTAATTGGCTGTGAGGTTTGTCGTTTTTACGACAAATTAGGATTTAGAATTATTGGCATTGATAACGATATGCGTAAATATTTTTTTGGTGAATCAACCAAAGAAAAAGTAAATAATAATTTTAACCACTATATTCACTATGATGTTGATATTAGAAATTATAATGATTTATTAAAAATATTTTCAGATTATTCAACTGACATCACTTTAATTGTACATACAGCTGCTCAACCTTCTCACGATTGGGCCGCCAAAGAACCTATTACCGATTTTACGGTAAATGCTTTAGGTACTTTAAATTTACTTGAGTGTACTCGTTTGTTTTGTAAAAACGCCACATTTATTTTCACATCAACAAATAAAGTTTACGGTGACACACCAAACAATTTACCTTTAATTGAATTAGATACAAGATATGAATTACCAACATATCACGAATTATATAATGGTATCAATGAAACAATGTCAATTGACCAAAGTAAACATTCTTTATTTGGAGTATCTAAAGCATCCGCAGATTTATTGGTTCAGGAATATGGTAAATATTTTGGATTAAAAACAGGGATTTTTAGAGGTGGATGTTTAACAGGTCCATCACACGCTGGTGCAGAATTACATGGATTTTTATCATATCTAATTAAATGTTTTATATCAAATAAACCATACACAATATTTGGTTATAATGGAAAACAAGTTAGGGATAATATTCACAGTTATGATTTAGTTTCAGCATTTCACGAATTTTATTTGAACCCAAGAATTGGTGAGGTTTATAATATTGGTGGGTCAAGACATTCCAATATCTCAATGTTGGAATCAATAGATAAAATCTCAAATATTTTAGGGACAAAATTAGATTATACAATTTCAAAAGACAATAGGATTGGTGACCATATTTGGTATATAAGTGATGTCACAAAATTTAAGGGTCATTACCCAAATTGGGATTACAAGTATGATATTGATATGATAATAAACGAAATGATAAAATCTGAACTAAAATGAAATTAATTATAACGTCATTAGATTTAGAAAAAATTGCGGAGACATCATTTTTTGAAGTTCATTTTTTTTTGGAATCTGATATTATAAAAAATCATAATCTCAAAATTAGTATTTATGACCCATTTTTTAATATTCAGTACATACCAGGCGAACACATTATAAATGTTTCTTCAGATAAAACAAGGTATTGGGTTGGTTTTGATGTTGATAAAATTGCTAATTTAGAAAAACCAAATTTTAAATTTGGATTTAGATTAGTAGTTGAAGATACTGAAAGTAATAATACCTTATATGATGAAAAACATTTGTTTTCACCAAAAAAATGGATTTCTGATATAGATAATATCAGAGATACTAAAAAAATTGTTTGGATTATTGGTGATTCTCATGCTTGGGAATGTTTTGGGGGTTATGAACATAACCCAAAAAATATAGGTGATTATGTTCCGATTAGGACAAGTATTACTTCATTATCTTTAATTAAATTTATTAAAGGCGATTATATTTCATTTTTAAATTGTTTACCAATAAAAAAAGAAGACTCATTAGTTTTTCTACTATCAAGTGTTGATTTTCAATATTCAATACACAAATACATTTTAGAAAAAAAACAATTACTTAGTAATGTATGTAAAAAATTAATGGAAGATTATTTTGATGTAATAAAAATTATAAAAAAAGAATATAAAAATAAGTTAATAATTATGTCACCATTACCACCAATAAGAGACAATTTTTTAACCAAAAATATATTAGGTTCCGAATTTGAAAGAATTTTATGTTGGGACATTTTTGATAAATTTTGGATTTCTAAAGAAAATGAAATTGAATATTTAGATTGGACTAAAAAATATAAACTTAATGATAATATGATTAATACTAACTTATTAATGCCATTTGACCACCACATAAAAGATTACTATCATTGTATTTCAGAACTTTCTTATAAATTAATAAAATGAATGTTGTTGTTAAATTACAAGGTGGTTTAGGTAATCAAATGTTTCAATACGCATTTGGTAAAAACATTTCTAATATTACTAATAGAAAACTAATATTAGATTTAAGTTTTTTACATAGAAGGGATTTAGGGCCTGATTTTGTTTATAGAAATTTTGATTTGGATATTTTTAATCTTAAAAATGTATCTGTAGTTAATTTTTATGATGGTAAATATGATTTAATTGTTGAGAATTTTGACCCAAATTCGACTATAGAATTAATTAATACAACTATTAAAGAAATTACACAAAACAAATCTGACACAATTTACTTAGATGGTTATTGGTCTTCTCCTCATTATTTTAATAAAATTGATTTTAAATTCAATAAAGAATGTTTAATAGAATCTAATGATTTATTATTGAATATTCAAAACACAAATTCTGTAATGTTAAACATTCGTAGATCAGATTTCTTAAATAATGATTTTCATGGTACTTACGGTAAAGAATACATATTAAAAGGTATTGATAATTTAAAATTAAAATTTACCGATTTAAAATTTTTTATATTTTCAGATGATGTTGAATGGTGTAAAAATAATCTATATGACATACCAAACAGTACAATTGTAACACATGAACATAAAGGTGATAAATTCTACAATTACTTTTTACTAATGTCACAATGTAAACATTTTATAATACCTAATAGTACATTCGCTTGGTGGGCAGCATATCTTTCAAAAAATAAAAATAAAAAAGTTTTATACCCTGAAATATGGTTAAAGTCTTTTAACTCTGAATGTAAATTGTTATATTTTGGTTTAGATTGGGAAAAAAATTCTTAATATTATATCAATGGCTAACGGAATATATAAAATAACTGAAGATTTTAAAAAATTATGAAAGTAAGTGTAATAATACCTTGTTATAATTTTGGCGAATTTATTGAACAATCAATATTATCCGCAGTAAATCAAATTACAAATTTTGAGTATGAAATTTTAGTTAGAGATGATTTTTCAACGGACAATTCACAAGTTAACATTGATCGGGTTGCTTATTACCATGATAAAGTAAAAACTTATACACCTACTGAAAATTGGGGAGCTAATAAAAATGTTAAATTTCTAATGTCAGAATCTAAAGGTGAATATATTACATATTTAGATGGTGATGATTATTTTACCGACCCATATAAACTACAAAAACAAGTTGATTTTTTAGATAACAACCTTGACTATGTTATGACATTTACAGGATATTGGGGTAGGGAACCTAATGGTGGTTATGCACCAGACTCAACACCAGGGTGGCTTGGTTTAATTGGTTTTGAAAATAATACTGTTCTTACAAAAGATTTGTTAATCACCAATAATATTACATTTGGTAAAATGTTTAGAAACATTAAAGATATAGTAAAAGATTGGATGATGGATTTACCTTACTTTGATTGGCCATTAAATTATGAATTATCAAGATATGGTAAAATAAAATTTTTAGATTATCCTATGGGTGTTTATAGATATCATAATAAAGGTATGTTTAGTTTATTATCACGTGATGAAAAAGAAAAAATATCTTCAGTTGTTAAACAGAAAATTTTAGAAAAACATTTAGAATATGAACAAAATTAATATAAATGGTGAAAATTATGATATGTCATCACCTACAAGTGATGAATATAAAAAATTAATGATTGAGTCATTTGGTGACGAATATATTGAAAAAGAAAAAGTAACATTAAATGTTTCATTGGACTCACATAGTGTTGATGGGTATTTTATTGAATTAAATACAAATTTAACCAAACTATTTAAGGTTGAAGTTTTTGATGATAAGGAAAATTTAGTTTATAACACTGAATTAAGTTCAGGTATGTACTCTAAATTAAATAGGAACTACTATACAAAATGGAAAACAAAATTATTTGTTGATGATTTAACATTTGAACATGAATTTGATTTAGAAAATAGTAGAGTTTTTATTGTTTTTGAATCAAGTTCATTAGGTGATACACTCGCTTGGATGCCGTATTGTGAAGAGTTTAGAAAAAAACACAACTGTCATGTTATTGTTTCGTCATTTAGAAATGATATGTTCAAAAATTTATATCCCAAAATTGAATTTGTTGAACCTGGTGAGGTTGTATTTAATCTAAAAGCGTTATACAGATTAGGTTGGTTTTATGATTATAATAAAGAACCTGTTTTACCAAACACAATACCATTACAAAAATCCGCGGCAAATATTTTAGGTTTAGATTATAAAGAAATTCATTCAAGAATTTATTTTGAACCTAAGGAAAGACCGTATCCTGAAAAATACATTTGTATTGCCCCAAGCTCAACCGCAGGTTGTAAGTTATGGAATAATCCAACAGGTTGGTTAGAGTTAACCAAATATCTTTCAGATAAAGGATATAAGATTATCAACATATCTAAAGATGGCGAACAAATTGAAGGTGTAGAAAACATATCTGATGATTCTATGGAGAACACAAAAAATGTGATATTCCATAGTGAATTTGTTATTGGATTATCAAGTGGTTTGTCTTGGTTAAGTTGGTCTTTGGGTAAACACGTTGTTATGATATCTAACTTTACTGATGCCGACCATGAATTTACAATTAACTGTACAAGGATAACTAATCCATCTGTATGTAATGGGTGTTGGAATAACCCAATGTTTAAATTTGATAAAGGTGATTGGAATTGGTGCCCTGAACATAAAGATACTAATAGACAATTTGAATGTCATAAATCAATTACTGCGGATATGGTAATTAATCAAATTCAACACTTACTATAATATGAGAACAGTTTGTATACATTTATTATCAAACTCAATAGGTGATACTATTGCAAGTACACCATATGTTTCTGAGTATCAAAAGAAACATAATATTAATGTTATATTTAATATTAATGATCCTTATATTTTTTTATTAAAAGAATGTTATGAGAATATCCAATTTGTTGGTAGAAATGATGTTGTGGAATACGATGAAAAAATATCCATAGATTACGTTTTTAATAAAAGTATTCAAGGTGGATATGCTGAACAATTAGGGTTTGAAAATCCACCATATATTCGTCCTGTAGTTTCAATACCCAAACTATTAAGGCCAATCAAGAACAAATATGTTGCTCTTGGTGTCCATTCAACTTGTCAAATAAAATATTGGAATCACCCAAATGGTTTAATATCTCAAGGTGATTCAACAAATTGGAACGAATTATCTGCAATATTAAGAAAACGTGGTTATACGCCAGTCACTGTGGAAAAATATGAAATGTATGGTACTCCACCATTCTATAATGGTGTTCCCTCTAAATCTAATAAACAGATTGGAAAAACTCTTTTAGAAGCTGCAAACATTATTAATCATTCAGAATTTTATATTGGTCTTTCATCAGGAATGTCTTGGATCGCCCACGCTTTAGGTAAGAAAGTTGTAATGATTTCAAACTTTACTGAGGATTGGAATGAATTTGATTTATCCTTAGATGATTATATTAGAATCACAAATAAATCTGTTTGTCATGGTTGTTGGAATAAAATTAACATTGAACATTCTTTTGATAAAAATGATTGGTATTGGTGTCCAAAACATAAAGATACTGAAAGACAATTTGAATGTCATAAATCAATTACCGTAGATATGGTAATTAACCAAATTCAACATTTATTATAATGAAAATAGAAGTATCAATTGGAGAAATTATTGATAAATTATCAATCCTGCAAATTAAAACCTTATTTATTAAAGATGATGAAAAACTAAATAACGTAAAAAAAGAATACGATTACCTTTACAATATTGTATTTAATGAAATGAAAATTAAACAATCAGATTTTTCTAATATGGTTGATATTAATCAAGTTCTTTGGAAGATTGAAGATGATATCCGTGATAAAGAAAGAGATAAGGTATTTGATACTGAATTTATTGAACTTGCTAGGTCGGTATACATAACAAATGATAAAAGATCCAAAATTAAAAAAGAAATTAATTTAAAATATGGTTCCTTATTTGTTGAGGAAAAATCATATTTAAATTATTGTTAATATTAAAAAATTACATTAACAAAATTATTGGAGGTATTATAAGTAGCAAGTATGTACCCTAACTTTTATCATTCGTATGTTTTTATATTATACTAAAAATACGAAATAGGTTTCTATATTGAATCGTCTAATAAAGTTATATCATCTTCAATAGGACTTTCATCATACCAAGTCCATCCTTCTACAGGATACGTATAAGAATCTTTATTTTCTTTTAGTAATTCATAATTTGGACCATATACAAAGTTAGGTGCATATTGCCAATTCTCATCTTCTAATTTGTAAAATCCTGATGTGTCTTCCATAATTATCCAGTTATTGTCCAATTTCTTGATGTTATTATTAATCTATCTCCTGCAGTTAAACCTGCTGTTCCTGTTGCTGATGTTATATTAATTGTTTTTGTTGTTGCTGGAGTTCCTTGAGCTGCCATATCATTAAATAATTGTACTATTTGTGCTGTACTCATATTAGTATAAGATACATTTATTTGAGGAGATGATCCTGTCCATTGTCCTGCTGAAGCATTTAAAAGTCTTACTGCTTGTACATCTGCTCTCACATTTGACTGTACTCCTGATAAATTAAGTCCACTTAACGGTCCTGAGAATGAAATTGCAGATCCACCTGTAAATCTGTTATATTGATTACTGGAAGCACTCATTAAAGGTGTAGCAGTTAAAGATCCTATTTTTTCAAAGTTTGTAAGTGTGACTAAATTAGAACACATATTAAAAATACCAGTTATATTTGTTACTAGTGACAACTGAGCAGCTCCAGGTAAAACACAAGTTTTAAGACTACTACAATTATAAAAACATATACTAAATGTTGTAACAGAAGTACTTACAGTATTTGGTAAAGTAATACTAGTAATTGAGTAACAATCTGCAAATACATTACTAAAATTAGTACATGCAGACATTGAAGTAGGTAAAGTAACAGATTTAAGTAAACGACAACCATTAAAACATTGTGACATTGTAGTAACTGCATTTAAACTTGAAGGAAAAGTTACACCTGATAATGACCAACAAGATGTAAATGTATTACTAAGGTTGTTTAATAAAATCATAGATGAAGGCATTGTAATATTAGTTAATAGCTGACAATTATTGAATGCAGAATTTAATGTTGTTAATGAATTTTGTATTCCTGGTGTCCATGTAAATGTTTTTAAACTATAGCAATTAGTACATATAGTAGCCATATCTGTAATTGTATATCCAGAAGGTATTGTAATTTCTTGTAATTTAGTGCAATTATTGAATGCAGAATTTAAACTAACTGCTCCGGTTGGTGCTGCTGGTAATGTAATTTTAAGTAAAGAATTACATGCATTAAAAAAATTACCATAAGCGGTACAGTTTGGAGCACTTGTAGGTAATATACAAGATGTTAATGAATAAGCATTTTGAAAAGTACCAAAAAATGTACTAACATTTATATTTGATGGAAAAACAATGCTTTTTAATTGAAAACAAAAACTAAATGCATAACTAAAGTCATATATAGATCCTGCAGTACCGGTAGCAGGAAAATATACATTTTGTAAATTATTGCAATAACCAAAAGCATTGTTCATAGTAATTGCACCAACTACTGTTGGCATACTTGTAAATTTTACCCATTCTAATTGATAACAAAGGTAAAAAGTGAGTTGAAAATTATTACAAACATTAAGAGAAGGTAAAGTAATAGACCTTAAATTAGAACAAGCATAAAAAGTAGTATTAAAATTATTACATGAATTTAATGTAGTTGGAAATGTAACAGACCTTAAATTATAACAATTTTGAAATGCATTTCCAAAAGTTGTAATAGCTGTAGAATTTGAAGGAATTGTAATTTCTAATAAATTTGTACACGTTGAAAATGTACTTGAATACTGAGTTGCAGCAGAATTAGAAGTTGGCATAACAACTTTAAGTAATGCTGTACAATTATAAAAAGCATTATTCCATTGAGTCCAAGATACTGTTGCCGGTAATTTTACAAATTGTAAATAACTGAACATTCCTAATGAAGCATTACTTCCTCCTTGTGACTGGAAAGTAACAACAGTTGCATTTTGTGTACTATCTCCATAATATGCTTCTAATACAGCACAAGTTTGAAAACTAGTAATATTACCACTAATTAGAATAGGCATTATATTGCAGTTGTTTAAAACTGATACTCCAGTTCCTGTAAAATAAACTCTAATTATAAATGTTGTGTAACCTAAAGAAGGACAAGGTGTTCCTGATCCTGGAGTATATGTATGAGGAGTATCTGTTGATGCATTAGTTGTAACTGTACTAGTAGTTCCATCTCCCCAATCTATAATTATATTTTGAGAACCTGATGTTCTTGTAAAGTTTGTTCTAATTTGACATGATGCATCTCCAAGATCACAAAATAAAAATTGTACTTCTGTAGCTACATCTGTAATTACAGGCCAACATGCAGGTCTAGAATATTCTGCTGGACCTGTTGTTCTACTAAAATAGTTCTGTACTGGTAAGTTAAATGCCATAATTAAGTTGTTGAAGATATAGTTATGTTGCCTGTTATGTTTGTTTGAGGTGGAAAAAGTGAAAAGAACGTACAACTTCCATTGGCAACTGTTACTTGAGTTTGCATTCCGCAAGTTGTTACTTCAATATAAGCACTATTATTAGGAATAAAATCGACTATTGAGGTGGTTTTTATATTTTGATTAGAAAACGTATAAGTATAGTATCCACTTACAAGTGACCAACTAGCAGAAGACAATGTTTGATCTGTCAGTAGTATTGTAGAGCTTCCTCCTCCTATATTTACACCATTAATGTTCGCCATATTCTTTTTATTTATTTATTTTATATGTCAATCCAAGTATTATCGGGGTCAAATCTCATAATCCATATTGTTGGTGTGTCGGAACTTTGATGATATGCGTGACCCAAGATGCGAACATACTTTGAGGTAGGTACTGTAGTGGATAACTCGCCTGCTGCAGAACCCGCTTTAATGTAGATAGGAAGACCGTGGTCTAATCCAACTACAAAAGGAGCTAAATCATTATTTGTATCTTCAACCTGCACATGACCTTCTAAAAGAATTTTACAAGTATATGCATCAATAGTTTCAAGATATATCCCTAACATTTTTGTTGAATTAACATTTGTTTGGTTAACCATTTCCCAAGTACCATCAGTTCTTAAAGAAATTAAACTATATAAATCTACTGCTGCCCCACCATAATAGGTTCCTTCAATCACATCACCCTCATAGTAAAATGTAGGTGAGATGGTATTATTCACTGAAAATTGTCTTTGTGATATACCTATATCTTTATACCATAAAGAATATAAATTACCATAGGCTAAAAAATCAGATAACCAACTAAATCCTATTATACCAGTTGGTGTAGTCAATTGACCATACTCTGTATCAATGTTTGGGAAAGTAGAACTTGTAGTTAGAATCCTATCATTTATTGTTAATCTACTTCCATTAAAAATTAAGTTAGATTCAGCAACTATTCCACCAGCACCATCTGAAGTTAAAACTTCATTATTACTTCCAGGTACAGTTGGTGAAGTTCCAGATGTTCCGCTTGAACCTGATGTTCCTGATGTACCTCTAGTTCCTGATGTACCACTTGAACCGCTAGTACCCGAAGAACCGCTAGTACCGCTTGATCCTGATGTTCCGCTTGATCCTGAAGTACCGCTAGTACCTGAAGAACCACTAGTACCCGAAGAACCGCTAGTACCACTTGACCCTGATGTTCCACTAGTTCCGCTTGATCCTGATGTACCACTTGACCCTGATGTTCCTGAAGATCCACTTGTTCCGCTAGTACCTGATGTTCCTCTAGTACCTGATGTTCCTGAAGAACCGCTAGTTCCACTTGATCCTGATGTTCCTGAAGAACCGCTTGTCCCGCTAGTTCCACTTGAACCTGATGTTCCTGAAGAACCGCTTGTTCCGCTAGTTCCACTTGAACCTGAAGTTCCTGAAGAACCACTAGTTCCGCTAGTACCACTTGAACCTGAAGTTCCTGAAGAACCACTAGTTCCACTTGATCCTGAAGTTCCTGAAGAACCGCTAGTTCCACTTGTCCCGCTAGTTCCACTTGATCCTGATGTTCCACTTGACCCTGAAGTTCCACTTGAACCTGAAGTTCCTGAAGAACCACTAGTTCCGCTAGTACCACTTGAACCTGAAGTTCCTGAAGAACCACTAGTTCCACTT
>Ga0114978_10001857_pt1 | contig 17669 bp, 9 predicted proteins | sample S_140212_EF_Meta_FD_87027 | JGI IMG/M metagenome (GOLD analysis project Ga0114978, IMG submission 87027) | Freshwater microbial communities from Lake Simoncouche, Canada to study carbon cycling - S_140212_EF_MetaG | ecosystem: Environmental > Aquatic > Freshwater > Lake | place: Lake... | reverse complement strand
TTGGTTTTCGGCACAGAATCGAAGTGATCCAACCGATGACTATCGAGCCACGCGGCGACGAATTAAAGCCCGCGAGCAATTGGGGCAAAACGAACCCCCAACGGTCGAGACGGTCCGAGACGCCTCGAATCACGGTAATGCAAAACTTCCCATGTCGGCGTGCAAATGCTTGTCGATGTCGATGTGTATTCAAATTCGTGATAGATCCGCAAGTTCAGGTCCAGGGCCGCCTCAAGCAGCGGGCGGCCGGGGGTAAAGCTGACTGCGGCGTATTCGCGGGCAGCGGCGAAATAATGGATATAGGGTGATTCAAAACAAAGCTGACATAATCGCGTCTGGATGGGCAGGAATTACGGTCAGTCGATGAGATCGCGTTGACGATCGCCAACGCGATGGAATTCTGCTTCAAGTCATGAGTTCTCTGCTTCCCAAGCGCTGATCGCGAGTTTCAGCCCTGATTCGAAGCGGAGCGGTGAGTTACCCTGGGTCGATGTGAATAGGAATCCCTGGATGTTGATTCTAGCGAAAGATAACACCCTTGGGGATTTTTGTCGGAGGGTAGCGATTGAAAAATCGGCATTTTTCAAACACGACATTTTTTGCCGTGAAAAAGTTCACCCCTTTCACATCGGTCCGAAAAAGAAGGGTTTGGTTGGGGGTCACGACATTTCGAAAAAATGCGTGTTCTAGAAACCCCTGTAATTGCGAAAAGGGTGGTTTTCCTTTCGGATCATCGTTCAAGACTTTAATGTCGACGAACGCGGCATCCGTCATGTGAGGCCCTTCTACGAGCGGCTGATTAATAAAGAGGATTTGAGCTCCATCGATCTCAGTTCCAGAAACTCCATAATAAATGACATTCTTCATTTCTCCCCAGGTTTGAATGATGTCGGGATGGTGCTTGACAGATAAGCTTGAAGCCCGCATGCGATCGACTCGACAATTAATGACTAATCGCGATCTTTGAAAAGCATCGAGTGTGTCCTTAACTCGGCAATTTCTGCATAATTCCTGATCGGTAAAGCCATAAATAAAGTTTTCCACTTCAGAATCTGTCGAGTAAACATTTCCTCGCCATGGTGTCATCTCATCAATTTCTAATTCGAGTGGCTCGAACAGGCAATGGTCGAACCATGAGCAACAGGGAATGACTGGCTGTTGGTCATTGATATAGGCAAATGTGTCGGGTCGAAAGCTGAGATTACGCCACCGAAGTCTTGAGATTCGAGGGATGATTCGTAGCTTGTTCGAGTCACCGACAATCTGCACCCGGTTCCGGTCGAGTCCTTGAGCTGCTTCAATTGTGATCCAGCGTTGATTGTTAAATTGAGGTTGCGTGATATTATCTGGACAATAATCTCCTTCGGTCATTAAAATGATTCGTGCTCCGTCATGCTGAGTTGCAAGCGTTAATGCTTTTTTTAACGTTTTCAATGGCCGTTCTGAGTCGCCTGCATTCGTATCATCGCCATTCACCGCGCTGACATAAATTTCTTTTGAAACAAACGTTTTCCCCGAATTAGCAAAAAGCCACATGGATTGTTCGCCATTCGTGGTGGTGACATTCGTATTTTTCCACGCAGGAATCTCTCCTTGAAGTACCCTCGAAATGCCGATCACTGGTTTTACGATGGCACGGATTTCCAATAAGTCATCCGGGTAATCGGCCGCAGGAATGGTTGCCCAGTACTCCACCACGTTGGTTTCCGGATTTCGTGTTGCCTCTTTGACGACCTGCCACGGACCATCATTCACTGAAAAGGAAACGCTCTCGATCTGGTTGATGTGAAATGCCACGACCCCCACATTGAAGTCCCCCTGGATTTCCTGCCACGGAACCACATCCCAGCGTGCAATCGCCTTGGCATCACTCCCTGTTCCCTGTTTCGAAGCCTCAGGCTCTGGTGTTGGGCCTGTAAACCCTGTTCCTGGACGCAAGAGAACGCGCTGCTCTTCGACCACGGCGGCCGTAACAGTGGGAGGCGTTTCCGCAGAGGCAGAGCGGTTTGTCTGCCCGTTTGCAGGCGGCCTCGAAAACAAGAGCCAGACCAAAAGAAGTCTCGTTGGCAGTTTTCGCTTAAGGGGAGAAAAAAAATGTCGAAAAAATCTTGCAAAGTTTTTATGGAAATTATTCTGAATATTTTTAAAAGTTTTTTTCATTTTTTCTGTTCAGTAGGGTTTGCAAGGCTCTAGGATTGTTTCAGGTTCTGAATCTGAGGACATCGCCCGGGAAGCAGGTTTCGGTCCCGCTGACTCCCGTACTTGTTGCGAGAAGACTCGACGCAGAGACGTTCACGGAATGGTCAACAATCACCGTGATTCCATCACCTCGATGGTTGGCCGCGATCGATGTGGTCGAAAATGATGGCGTGATTGTGGGTGAAAGGTTTTCCACAACGATTAAATCCATAAAAATTTCAACATCAAGATCGTTTCTGATTTTCTCGGAAAAAATGGGAGAGTAATCGTGCATAGCGGAACCAAAAACAGAATGGATCTGGCCGAAAAGCGAACCGAGCGAAACGATTCCTGGCGCATGGTATCCAATATTTGGTCCGACAACGAGTCTGGGTGGCAACGAGTCTGGGTGACAACGAGTCGGGGTGACTGCGAGAGCGGGGATGTTCTCAGGATTGCCGGAAGATCGTGATTTTTGTACGTTAAGTGAAAATTCGACGTTCTGTCTGGAGGTCTAAGTCTCATGTCCCGGCGCAATTCGGATTCTGGTCGTATGGCAGTGGCTTGGCTGGCGACCGCTTTTGTCATCGTGATTGGTGCTGCCACTTCCGTATTTGTGATTGTGGTCGCGACAGAAGAACGAAAGGGACCACTGATCGTCTCGGCGATCGCGCTGAGTAGTCTCGTGATGATCTTGGTTTCGCTCAGCGTTCGTCGGGATAATCCCGTCAGTCGGTTGCATCTTTGGTTTTCGGCACAGAATCGAAGTGATCCAACCGATGACTATCGAGCCGCGCGGCGACGAATTAAAGCCCGCGAGCAATTGGGTCAAAACGAACCCCCAACGATAGAGACGGTCCGAGACGCCGCGAATCACGGTAACGCATGGGCTCCTCGTTCCGCAGTGAGCGCCGAATCAAAGCGAGCAAAGAAATAAAACCCGGCGAAGCCAGTCTCCTCATCTTTCCTACAAGCTATTCCTCGACCGGTGCGACATCGACGGAAACCGTCAGGATGTGCGGCCCGCCGCCGGTTAAGACCCCTTGAATCGGTGCAACGTCGCCATAATCTCGACCCCAGCCGATCGTCACATGACGTGCTTGCGGGATCACATTGTTGGTGGGATCCAGGTCAATCCAGCCGTATTCCGGGCAAAATAACGATAGCCACGCGTGTGAGGCGTCTGCACCAACCAGCTTTGGTTTTCCCGGCGGTGGTGTCGTCACCAGATAGCCGCTCACGTAGCGGGCTGCGAGTCCCAAACTGCGGAGTGCGGTAATCTGTAAATGGGCAAAGTCTTGGCAGACACCGCGGCGCTGCTTCAAAACTTCCCATGTCGGCGTGCTAATGCTTGTGGATGTCGGTGCGTATTCAAATTCGTGATAGATCCGCGAATTCAGGTCCAGGGCCGCCTCAAGCAGTGGGCGGCCGGGGGTAAAGCTGACTGCGGCGTAATCGCGGGCAGCGGCGAAATAATGGATATAGGGTGATTCGAAACAAAACTGACATAATTCCCGCAGTTCAGGTGTCGCTGGGACGGCGAACTGGTCGCGGACTGTTTCCCAGGGAAGTGTCTTGGCGGGATTGGGAAGTGCTCGCGGAGTGACATTGACCCGACTGCGGGCGGTCACACGCAGTTCTTGGTGTGGTTCTTCGAGCGAGAAATACCAGACTTGATTGCCGAAAAAGTCGATCCACGGGCGCAACAACATCGGTTCTGGCGAGACGTCCAGATAAAAGCTGGTACTCGTCTGAAATTCCGTCTGACGAGGGGTCAGATGGACATCGTTCTGGCAAATCGAAACCGGGTCCGGGTACGAATAAATGGTGGTGTGTCGAACTTGGTACTGCATGGAAGGGTGTTCAGTCTTTTCGAAGGCAAGTGTGGACCGCCGAAAGTGCAATCAGGCGCGTCGTGGGATTTGCAATTGGGGATCCAGTTGTCGCGAATCGACTGTGTGCGTGAGATACGTATGAGTAATACTATCCGAGAGGGCGCGAAGATCTGCGGCCAAGCTGGCCAGAAACTTGTCCAAGTGTCGCCGATCCCCGGTTCCATTCACGGTACAGAATGACTCGACATCGGCCAGCCGAAGCGCCGCCTGCGCCGAGAGGACCAGTTTTTGTTCTGAGGTTCGAATCGTTTCTGATTCGTCATGGGCCAGACTGCGAACGTGTTCTGACAGCGCCATCAATTGAAATCCCACCGCGCGGGGGTTGGATTCGTCGGCGAGGACCAGGTCCAGCACGGGGGCCAACTGCAGTGTCGTGAGATAACGATAGCGATACGTCATCGAACTGTCCGCAATTTCCAGCATCGCTTCCAGTCGTGGCAGGACATCGGTCTGCCCTTCGACAAGCAATCCTCGGATGACGCGTAGCGTTTGCAGTGAACGTTCAATTCGCCGCCCAATGTCCAGGAATCGCCAGCCAGGTCCTCGCGTCATGCTGTCGTTACAAAGTCCACTGAAAGCGGAAAGTGAAGTGAGTAATTGATTGAGTGGGGCCAGCGATTCTGCCAGATCTGCGGACGTTCTCGGAACTGCTGCATGGCGAGATTGTGTTAGTTTTAATTGATTGATGATTCGCCAGCCATCGACCGAAATCCGGTCCCGAACCACCGAAGCAGTCCGCTGGGTCGACTCGATCGAGTTCAGCAAGCCTCCCTTTCGGTAGGGGTCGTATAAAAATAACCAGACCGAGTCGACCAGCATCTGCCAAAGCCCGGTCTCGTCCTCTTCCCGACCGCTGAGCGGCGACTCGCCCGGATCATCGATCGACAGCACCAGGCGATGCAGGTCCGATAATCGTGCGGGCTGAAGTTCGCTGGTCATCCGTGCGACGACACTCCGTGCGTGGCGTACTTGGGCTTCCGTTCGTTCGACCGAGCGACCGAGCCAGAACAGGTGATCCGCAGCGCGGCTGGGCAAATCGTTCGCACTTCGACGTAGCTCCAGGGCGGTCTGTTTCGGTCGCAGCAGCGACACCGGTTCAACCGGACCCTCGGCCAGCACCCAGACATCTTTGCTGCGCTGACCAGCAGCCATCGATTCATTCAGAGTTTCCGAGCGGGTCGCGACACGTGATAATCCCCCGGGCAATACCAGATAGTCACCATCGGTCGCCACCGCGAAAGCCCGCAGAGTCACATGCCAGGGCTGTAATCGGTCATTCACCAGGATGGGGGCGGTCGAACCGATAATCGGCTCTTGTGCCACAAATTGACTGGGGCGGGCATGCATTTCCGCCAGCAGTCGGGCTCGTTCGTCGTAAGCCAGATTCGGGCCGATATACGTTTTCACGTGATGGTGACGATAGGCATGTCGTACGATGAGTCGATCGAGATGGGCTTCGACATAGCGTAAGTCCGCCTCGCGACCACACCACCAAGTGGGGACCGAGTTCAGTTTCAGTTCTTCGCCCAGCAGAAATCGACAGGCTTGTGGCAGAAAGGCTTGCAGTAGCGGTGCTTCCAGGAAGCCGCTCCCCAGTGCGTTCGCCACAATAACCCGGCCATCACGTACGACCTGCATCAGTCCCGGGATTCCCTCGCGCGAGTCCGGACTTAATTCGAGCGGATCGCAGCGTGCATCGCCCATCCGGCGAAAAATGACATCCACCGGAAGCAGTCCGCCCAGTGTTTTCAGATAGACACCGTCACCTCGGACCGTCAGATCACCCCCTTCGACGAGCGTGTACCCGAGATAGCGAGCCAAGTAGACATCTTCGAAATAGCGCGAGCTGCGTGGGCCAGGAGAGAGCAGCACAACGCGCGGGTTATCGCGGTGACTATGAGCCAAATGGGAGAGCGTGTTTTGTAAGGCGATAAAGAATGAGGCAAGTCTGACGACATTCAGGCTTTGAAATTCTGCGGGGAGCGTGCGTGAGACGACGATTCGGTTTTCGACCGCATACCCGGCACCGGAAGGACCTTGAGAGCGGTCACCCAGAGCAATCCATTGGCCGCTTTGATCACGGGCAAGTTGCGCCGCGTACCAATGAAGAAAAATTCCTTCCGGGGGGAAAATACTGGTACAAGGAAGTAAAAATCCAGGGTGTTCGAACAAGGCCTGCGGGGGCAAAATCCCCGACCGCAGCAGTTCTTGCTGACCGTAAACATCCGCCAGAATTCGATTGAGTAAGCGAGCGCGCTGGCGGAGGGAATCGCTGAGCAATTTCCATTCGGCGATCGGTATCATCAGCGGAACCGGGTCCAGTTCCCAGGGACGCTCCAGATCTTTTGAGGCTCCGTAAACGTTATAGGTGACTCCATTTTCCCGCAGTAAATGACGAGCTTGATCGCTGCGTCGGCCCAAGCCTGACGCACCATCCATGTTCAGTCGCTGACCCAGCTTTGACCATGCAGGACGGAGATTTCCCGTGGAATCCAGCATTTCATCAAAAAACTGTCCCGGTGGCTGATACTGCGACACGATCTCGCCGGCTGGATGAGCGCTCACCGCACCGGTACTTTCAATCATTGTGGCTGAAACTCCTCGAACATTGGCTTGGCGATTTGCAAATCAATCCTTGACGGATCCGCTATCTGATCCGATTGACGGCCCCCCTCTCTTGATCGCCACCCGCAACCGCTCGTCTCATATCGAGCGTCAGCGGGTAGTCGACATTCGGTTCACGATCGGGGACTGACAGAATTCCCGGAGTGTGACCGATTTGGAAGAATCTTGCTACACGGCGACTCTCGGCTTCATACGCATTCACTGGGAATGTTCCGTAGTGGCGACCACCGGGATGCGAAACATGCCAGGTGCAGCCTCCCAAAGACCGTTTGTTCCAGGTGTCGATGAGGTCAAAGACCAACGGTGCGTGTACACCGATGGTCGGATGCAGGCAGGATGGTGGCTGCCAGGCGCGGAAGCGAACTCCCGCGACAAATTCCCCTTTTGTCCCGGTCGGGTGCAACGGGACGCGGCGTCCGTTACAGGAAACCACAAACCGGGGGTTGGTCAAACCGCGCACCATCACTTGGACACGCTCGACCGACGAATCGACATACCGGGCGGCTCCGGTCCCGCCAAACTCTTCCCCCAGCACGTGCCAAGGCTCAATCGCTTGACGCAATTCGATCTGGACCCCGGAAATTGCCGTCTCTCCAATCAAAGGGAAGCGGAATTCAACATGAGGAGAAAACCACTCCTTTTGAAAGCGATAGCCGTCGTCCGACAATTCTTGTAACACTTCGTTGAAGTCTTGCTCGACGAAATGCGGCAGCATAAACCGGTCGTGCAGGCTGGTTCCCCAGCGGACGAGTGATTCGTGGTAAGGCTTATTCCAGAATCGTGCGATCAGGGCCCGCACGAGCAATTGCTGTGTCAGGCTCATTCGCTCATGGGGTGGCATCTCGAATCCACGCATTTCCACCAGCCCGAGGCGTCCACTGGAGCTATCGGGAGAGAAGAGTTTATCGATGCAGAATTCGGCACGATGCGTGTTTCCCGTCAGATCCGTCAGCAAGTGGCGGAAGACACGATCGACGAGCCACGGAGGGACAGGTTCGTGGTCGCGAAGTTGCGAGCAGGCAATTTCGAGTTCGTACAAGCTTTCATGCCGGGCCTCGTCCAAACGAGGTGCCTGACTCGTTGGACCGATGAAGAGTCCGGAAAACAGGTACGACAGCGAAGGGCGATTATTCCAGTAAGAGACCAGGCTGCGTAGCAGGTCAGGGCGTCGCAAGAACGGACTTTGAGCCGGACTCGGTCCACCCATGACAATGTGATTCCCTCCGCCGGTCCCTGTATGTCGGCCATCCAGCATGAATTTTTCGGTACTGAGCCGGGAAAGATGGGCCTCTTCGTAGAGGACTGTGGTGTTGCGGACGAGTTCTTTCCAGGTTCGTGAGGGTTGCAGGTTGACTTCGATGACGCCGGGGTCGGGGGTCACTTTGAAGTGATCGATTCGGTAGTCGTACGGGGGGGGATAGCCTTCGATCCGAACGGGCATCGATAATTCGTCTGCCGTGGCTTCAATCGCCGAGACCAATTCGAAATATTGTTCGATATTTTCGACGGGGGGCATGAAAATATGAATCACCCCGCCGCGTGTTTCGACACATAACGCGGTTCGGACAATCGGATCATCATCCCTGAGAGAATCGGTGGGATCACCCAATGATTCCTGGTCAATCCCGTTGAAACCATGGGATCCATTCGTGGATCCGAATCCGGATCGAATGCCATTGCTGGCGGTTCGGCCATGAGCAGCATGAGGGACCGACGTTGCAGAGAAGTCACCACTCGCTGCATCGACACTGGGACCGGTCCCAGCATAGGCCGGTTCAAGGTCGTTCAGCGAACGTTTCACGTAGTCCAGAATTCGAGCTTGTGTTTGCATCCGGTGAGGGACAGTCATCGCCGCGCGGGTCCCGTTGAACTGGAATCCATTCGGATGGGTTGCCTGGTATTGATCAACGCCGTCCATCGATTTGGGAAGTTCACCTCGATCCGCCATCGGGTCGAGTGGGATGATCACGGGGCGATCTTCGGGGCGGAGCCAGGGGAGGGAATCGAGCGGCAGCCGATAGCCCATCGGAGAATCTCCCGGCACAAGAAACATCCGCCCCTGTCGCAGGTACCAGGGGCCACTTTTCCAGCGAGTCAGTTCTGCAGGTGAATCGTTGGGCTTGATGGGCAGCACATAGCCAACGACATTGGCTAATCCCTGTTCAAAGACCCGTGCCAATCGAGCACGATCTTCTTCGTTGTCGAGTTTTGAATCAAACGGGTCGACGTTCGCGGGGAGTTTCCTCGCTTTCCAAAGGTAGTACCAAGTATCTTCATAACCGGGCAAAACATGAGCTGGTTGCACCTGCAGTTGTTCGGCCAGCATCGTGATGAATTCTCGGGCATCCTTGTCATTATGACCGTAGTCGCGATCGTCGTCCGCAATCAAATCAGGGCGGGTCCAGACCGGTTCGGTATCTTTTCTCCAGTAACAGCCCAAAGCCCACCGCGGCAGGGACTCGCCCGGATACCATTTCCCCTGTCCAAAATGAAGCAATGGACCGCTGGCAAAGCGTTTCGCCAGACTGCGGAAGAGAGTTGCTCCCAGCTGCCGCTTGGTTTCACCCAAGGCTGCAGTATTCCATTCGGGCTCATCACGATGATCAATGGAAACGAAAGTCGGTTCGCCCCCCATCGTGAAGGCACGCGGGCCAATCGCCAATTCCCGATCGACATCTTCCCCCAGTTGCTGGATGTCGCCCCATTGCTGATCCGTGTAAGGTTTGGTCACACGTGGGTCTTCATGAACCCGTGTGATCGTCATTTCAAAGCCAAACTCAACTTCACATTCATCAACCCCACCCGAGATCGGTGAGGCGGACTGTGGGTCGGGTGTTGCTGCGAGGGGGATATGCCCTTCCCCGGCGAGCAACCCCGAAGTGGGGTCAAGGCCGACCCAGCCCGCACCGGGAAGAAAGACCTCAGCCCAGGCATGCAGATCGGTAAAGTCAATCTCGGCACCTGAGGGACCATCCAGTGAGGCAACGTCAGGCTTGAGCTGTAGCAAATATCCCGAAACAAACCGGGCTGCGAGGCCAACATGCCGCAAGAGTTGCACCAACAGCCAGGCAGAATCACGACACGAGCCGCTCTGTTTCGTCAGGGTTTCTTCGCAGGTTTGCACCCCAGGTTCCATGCGGATGACGTAATTCACCGCCCGCTGTACATATTGGTTAAAATCCACAATGCAGTCGTTGGTCGTCACGGAATGCCGCGGTGCCCGAGCAATGAACGACTGCATCACCGCCGACAACGGTTCGGTGGCGAGATACGGCTGCAGTTGGAGTTTGAGCGCTGCGGGGTAGGTAAAAGGAAACTCGGTTGCTTCAGGTTCGAGAAAAAAATCAAACGGATTGATGACCGTCATATCGGCGATGAGATCGACCTCGACCGACAGACTACGGGTTAGGTCAGGAAAGACCAGGCGAGCTAGAAAATTTCCGTAAGGATCCTGTTGCCAGTTCAAAAACTGCTTATCGGGTTCGACCTTCAGGGAATAGCTCAGAATGGGTGTACGGCAATGGGGAGCAGGCCGCAGCCGAATCACCTGTGGTGAGAGCGTGACCAGGCGATCGTAAGTGTAAGTCGTTTTATGATGGAGAGCGACGCGGATCGTCATGGCAGATCTTTTCGTAATAGAATGCGGAATTTTCAGCGGGTTGGGTAGTTCGGAATGGTGTGCCGTGAGTGATTCGACAATCAAAAACTTCTGCAGGAAGCGGGAACAAACATTCGAGAATCGCGGAGATCGAAGGCCTGGTCTCGGTCCCGAGGCGAGCCTCAGAATCTCGGCAGGGATTGAAACCAGCCCGTCGATTCATTCCGCTGCGGGGGGTTGAGATTCTTGTTGTTGCCCCCCTCTGGAGAGCGCGGGCTGGTGATTGCGGGTCAATGGTTTGAATGTTTTTTGAGGTTTTCCAATCGGTTCCACCGAAAAAAACGTATCCGAGATGGTCTGGCCAACTCCATTCAGCTTTTCCTGAAACTGATCAATAAATTCATGCAACCCCGTCTCGAAAATCTCATCAATGTTGGTGTAGTCGAGTTCGGCTCGTAGACGTCCCAGAAACTGTTCAGCCCGGTTATCAAAATTACCGCTGGTCCCCCCGGTGATGGTGAGCAATGATTCTTCCGCACGTCCGACACAGAAGCGGACTGCACGAGGAAACTCGCGATCCAGCAGCAGGAACTGAGCCACTTGTTGGGGAGTCATCCGACCGTGTGTCTTCCGATACATTTCCAGCGCACTGGCGGATTTCAAGAGTGCGGACCACTGATTTGTGTCGAGTTGCGTTCCGACATCCGACACCTGCGGTAACAGTAAAAAATATTTGACATCGAGGATGCGTGAGGTTTTATCGGCACGCTCAATCAATTGCCCCATTCGATGAAAGTGCCACGCCTCGTTACGAGAAAGCGTCGACTGGACAACCCCACCCAAGGTATAGGCCGAGAGTTTGATTTGTGCGAAGAAATCAAACGGGGAAGCAAGGACTTGCGTTTGGGAAGCCGTTTTGACCAGCAGATAGAATTTGTTGAGCTCTTCCCACATCGGTGAACTGATCATGTCCCGGACGGTCCGGGCATTCTCACGGGCGGTGCGCAGACAGCAGAAGATCGAGTTCGGGTTCTGGGCATCAAACGTCAAGAATTGGATGACATTTTGTTGAGATCCTTCGGGGTATCGCGTCTGAAATTCAGCATGATCCCCTGTCGTATAAATCAGTGGATCCCAGTGTCGTTCCATTTCAGGACCAACATCGAGTGCCAGATTCAAGTTGACATCGATGAACCGAGCCACATTTTCGGCCCGTTCCACATAACGGCTCATCCAGTAAATCGAGTCAGCAACGCGGCTTAGCATGTTCATTCTTTCGCGGCGATCAATTCAGGGATTTTTCGTGACGCTGCTTGGGGTGGACTGTTAAATCTTGGTCGCAAGCAATCGTCTCTGCGGGGGCAGTCCCTGATGGAAAACGATGTTCCGGTTGGTCTCGGTTGGGGGACCGGTTTCAAATTCGCGGTGTGCCGTTTTTGAGTACCCAGGTATCTTTGCTGCCCCCTCCTTGAGACGAATTCACGACCAGCGACCCCTTAACCAGTGCCACGCGGGTCAATCCTCCCGGCAGAATGTAGATCTCTTCGCCGTACAGGATGTAGGGGCGTAAATCGACGTGACGGCCTTCGAGGTGATCACCGACGATCGTGGGGACACGGGATAATGACAGGGTTGGTTGCGCGACATAATTGCGGGGGTTGGAAATGATCAAATCACGGTACTTTTCGAGCTGGTCTCGTGTCGCGCGGGGACCGACCAGAATCCCGTACCCCCCCGATTCGTTGGCGGGCTTGATCACCAGTTCGGCCAGATGTTCCAGCACATACTTGCGTTGATCCTCGTCCGCACACAAATAAGTCGGGACATTCGGGAGCAGCATTTCCTCGCCGAGATAATACTTGATCATCTGAGGAACGTACGCATAAACCGCCTTGTCATCCGCGATACCCGTCCCAGGTGCATTCGCCAGTGCAACGCGACCCGCTCGATAAACCTCCATCAGTCCTGGAACCCCCAGACACGAATCAGACCGAAACGTCAGCGGATCCAGAAATTCGTCGTCGATACGTCGGTAAATGACATCGACTCGTTCGAGGCCGCGTGTGGTTCGCATGTGGACGAAGCCATTGGTGACGACCAGATCAGGCCCCTGCACCAGTTCAACTCCCATCTGTTGAGCAAGAAAACAGTGCTCAAAGTAGGCCGAGTTATAAATCCCTGGTGTCAAGACAACGACAGTCGGTTCGTCGATGGTTGGCGGGGCGATGTGCTGCAGCATCTTCAACAGTTGTTCGGGATAATCCTCGACCGGCATGACGGAGAGGCCGTTAAACAACTGCGGAAAGGTTCGTTTCATCACCTCCCGGTTCTCGAGTACGTAAGAAACACCGGAAGGACATCGCAGGTTGTCTTCGAGGACGTAAACCGTGCCGTCGGCGTCACGGACGAGATCAGTTCCAGTAATATGGCACCAGATTCCCCCCGGAGGATTCAAGCCGATGCATTGCTTGAGGAAATTCTTGCTGGAATGGACCATATACTCGGGAAAAATCCCATCGCGAACGATGTTCTGGTCGTGATAAACATCGTCAATGAAGAGGTTCAAAGCTCGGATTCGTTGCTTCAGACCGGCATCAATGAATCGCCATTCGCTGCTCTCGATGATGCGAGGAACCAAGTCAAACGGCCAGATTTTTTCGGTCCCGGCTTCGTGGCCATAAACATTGAACGTGATTCCCATGTTCAGCAGTGCTTGGTCCGCCACACGCTGCCGTTGGGTGAGTTCACCCTCACTTAACCCTTTCAATCGGGAAGCGAGCAGTTCCGCTCGGGGACGGGGTTTACCCCCCTCGAGAAACATCTCATCGTAAAATCCAACGGTCTCGTAATCACGAAAAGTGGCATCAATCTGGGATGGTGTCAGAGCCGAATCGGGTACTGCAAGCATTTCGTATCCTTAATTCATTGTCACCCTGAATTGTCGACGTTTTCCCTAGCTTTCGTTGAACTTGAAATCAATGGCTTAAAGTTCAGGCTTCAACGCTCAGGGAATCGGCAGGAATCACCATTTCGGGGTCGTTTGATTCCTCAATCGAAGAAATAGGCAAGTGTCATGCCGCAGTCCTTCGGAAAAGCTTGCTGAAATGCGAAAGAGCTGAGCAGGGGGGCGGGATTCTCGTGACGAGTCTCCCCGCTGGCGGAATTTCCCTCGAACGCCGAGGCGGGCCTACTTTTTCTTCAAATCGATCCCCATGTCCAAGAATAGCATTTGCATATCTTCCCAGACATCCTTTTTGGCGGCCGGGTTTCGCAGCAGATACGAAGGGTGATAAGTGCAAAAGACTTTGGCCCGTCCGTAAGTGAAGAATTTTCTTCGGAGCTTTCCAATGTTTTCCGTCGTACCGAGCAGATTTTGTGCGGCACAAGCCCCCCAGCAGACAATGTATTCGGGGTTGACGTGGGCAATCTGCCCGTCGAGATATTCCCGGCAATTTCCCGCTTCTTCGGCCGCTGGCTGCCGGTTTCCGGGTGGCCGACAGCGAATCACGTTGCAGATATAGATCTCTTCTCGCTGAATTCGGCAGGCCTTGATGATGTCGTTGAGGAGTTTTCCTGACTTCCCAACGAACGGCTCACCCTGTGCATCCTCATCGGCCCCAGGAGCCTCGCCCAGAAACAAGATTTTCGCCTGGGGATTCCCTACGCCGAACACCGTTTTCGTTCGCGTCGCCACCAGTTCCTGACAGCGGGTACAATTTTTGACTCGTTCCGCCAAGGCGGCCAGTCCGGCCACGCGGTCGACGAGGGGCAGGTCGAGTGGTTGAAAGGGTGGCCGAGGAGCCATGATCGGGGGAGCGACCGCTGTTTGCGCGACGACGGTGGATTTGGTCACCGCAGCGGCAGAGCGGTCAGAAATCGGTGTGGCGTGAGCCGAAAGCTTTGCGGGTGGGGAATGCAACGCGGAGTGGTCGGGATTTCGTGGCGCTCCTGTTCGTGGCGCTGCTGATTGCGTGGTTTGCGTATGTTCGGGACGGGTGGTCGGTTTCGGAGTGGAGAAAATCGGTTCAATCCGTTTCCAATGCGTAACTCCCGCCCTGCGAAGCCCTTCCAGTTGCTGGATCAGCGCCCGTCGGGTCTGATCCTCGCCGAAATCTACTTCATCGGTTGTCATTGAAATCTCTCCGTGATCCAGCATACCTTCGCGACGCGCACCGTCCAGATCTCAGAGGCGGATCTTCAGCCGGTGGCGATCGTCGCATTTTTGCTCGCACCATCAGTGTGACACTTACCGCATCATGACGCTACTGACTCGGTCCCCCGCTCCCGGTATCCCGTGTCCGACGGGACCGACGCTGCGGTCAAGTCGAAGTCGGCGAAGCCGTCGGGTGCCGGTCAATCAACTGCTCGATCACCGACATCCAAGCGGCACTTTGCTGCGGCTTGGCGATATCAAGGTGGTCCAGATGTTCGGCGACAGTATGGATCTGTAGTGGGGATGAGGTCATCCGGCTCAGTTCCTCGACCGTTGCCTCATCATAATCACTTGTTTTAATCAAGTGAATTTCCTCGTCAAGGGGTTCAGTCATTTGAAAAACACGAATATGCTTCATCAAGAAGGGGGACATGTACCTCCAGCGATCATCCGCAGAAATCGAGCTTTCGTCGAATTCGAGTTTGTTGATTTTTCTTCGGTGGAGTTTGTGCTGGATCGACTTATACGCGCCTCGCACGAGAGTACGAAGATGGTTCAGTCGGTCGGGATGTCGTAATTCATTGAGTTTTTGCGCTAATTGTTCGACTTTCGATTTGCGACAATTGGATGGCATCGAGGGTTCCAGCAGGACCAGTTCCACAGACCGATGGGCCAACTTTCTGATCTGGTTGGCAATTTCGATGGCGAGCAGGCCACCATACGAATGTCCGCAGAGCAGGATCGTCCCCGTGGGAATGGCGACTAACAGTTCTTGAACCTGGGCTGCGGCCTGGGTAGGGATATCCAAATGTTGTGGTGGCCAGACATGCAGGCCATCCAGCTTCAGCCACCAGACAGGAATATTCGCAGACAGCGTTTCGAGCGGAACTCGCAGTTTGGCACCCACAATCACGAGATTGACCGGGTGTTGTCCAGGACGAATCAATTCCAGGTAGGTTCCAAAACTCGCATTGTCGTCCACCTGTAAAGGGTCGCTGAGTAACCGAGCCAGTTCCGCCACCGTTGCGTATCGGAAGAGGTCCGCAACCTTGATGGTTTTACCAGAGGATCGTTTAATCGCGTCTACGACTCGAATGGCAAGGAGCGAATGTCCACCGAGTTCGAAGAAGTTGTCGTCGATACTGACCCGTTCGAGCTTCAAGATGTTGCACCAAGTGCTGCAGATCAGTTCTTCTGCCGGATTACGCGGAAGAATCAGTGATTTTTCGCGGTGCTGCAGAGCCAATTGCGGGGCAGGTAACCGTTTGGTGTCAAGTTTCCCGTTGATTGTCAGTGGCAGGATTTCCAGTTCAACAAAATGAGCGGGAATCATGTAACTTGGCAACTGTTGGGCAAGGTTTGCTCGCAGTTTGGTGACATCGAGCCGAGTGCCGCTTTGAGGTACGACATAAGCGACCAACGCCATACCCCCTGGGCCGTCATCACGGGTGATGACGGCGACTTGGGCCACCCCTGGCTGTTGCTGTATCGCCGCTTCGATTTCACCGAGTTCGATCCGATGTCCCCGGATTTTGACCTGCTTGTCGATGCGCCCCAGAAAATCCAGGGTTCCGTCGGAATTCCAGCGGGCCAGATCTCCAGACCGATAAAGTCGTGCCGACGAATCACGGTCCCACGGCCGTGGGACAAATCGAGCGGCAGTTAATTCCGGACGATTCAGATATCCTCTGGCTAATCCTGCCCCACCGACATAAATTTCCCCAGGGACACCCATTGGAACGGGCATGCCGTCAGGGTTCAACAGATAAACCTGCAGGTCTGGTAACGGGAGCCCAATCGGACTTCCTCCTCGTTCAATATCATCTGCAGTCAGTCGTTGGTAGGTGACATGGACTGTTGTTTCCGTGATTCCATACATATTGATCAGCTGAGGACTGTCAGTACCGTGTTGATGCACCCAGTCGCGCAGCGACCGGGGGTCGAGGGCTTCACCACCGAAAATGACATAGCGCAGTCGCAACGAATCGGGCGGACTCATCCGCGACTGCTCCGTTTCGATCAGGTGCCGAAATGCGGACGGAGTCTGATTGAGAACGGTTACCCCCTCGTCAATCAGGAGATTCAGGAACTCATCAGGTGAGCGACTGACCGCGTAAGGGACGACGACCAATCGTCCCCCATACAGTAAGGCACCCCAGATTTCCCATACGGAAAAATCAAAGGCAAAGGAATGGAACAACGACCAAACATCGGTCGATTGAAATTGAAAAAGCGAATCGGTCGTCTCAAACAAGCGAACGACGTTAGCATGTGTAATGAGGCAACCTTTGGGTTGACCCGTGGAGCCCGAGGTATAAATCACATAAGCGGCGTTCTCCCCCGTGACCGCTGCCGAGGAAAAATCCGAATCCGGGTGATTGCTGGCATCGGGGCAGGCCGAAACGATCGTTAATGAGGATTTTGAATTGAGAAACCGTGGCTTCGTCGTCTCGTCGCAGATCAGGACCTGAAGTTCCGAGTCCTGGATCATGTAATCGAGTCGATCCTGAGGATACCCAGGGTCCAGCGGGACGTAGGCCGCACCCGCTTTGAGAATTCCCAGAATCCCGATCACCATGTCCAATGAACGTTCCAGACAGATTCCGACGAGCGATTCGATTTGGATCTGATTCAGGGTCAATTGACGGGCCAGTTGGTTGGCACGGGAGTTCAGCTCAGAATAACTGAGGGATTTCCCTTCACAGGAAATCGCGATGGCGTTGGGTGTTCGTCGGACTTGTTCTTCAAATCGCTGATGAATCGAGCTGCCTGACGAGAAACTCGTCTCGATCGGATTCGCTTCCACGAGGAAATGCGTTCGTTCCGAATCACTGAGGAGATTCAAGCGGCCGATCGAATGGTCCGGTGTTTGAGTGATCGAAAGCAGCAATTCCCCAAAATGGCAACTCATGCTCTCAATTCGTGATCGACTGAACAGATCGGTGGCGTATTCGAGTCGGCAGATCCAATCCTCGCTGATGGCTTGAATGTCGAGCGTTAAATCATTCTTGCTGGTTTCGGTCTCAATGGAGAAAGGGAGACCGGTTGCGTCCCCGAATTTCAGGTTTTCGACCCCCTCTTCCAGCAGCACGAACATGACTTGATAGATTGGCTGCCGACCGAATTCGCGCTCTGTGACGGCGAGTTCTACCAGTTGTTCAAAGGGGATTTCGGCGTGGGTATACGCGTCCCAGAACGTCTGGTGAACCTGGCGCAAGAC
>Ga0114978_10001856_pt1 | contig 17669 bp, 19 predicted proteins | sample S_140212_EF_Meta_FD_87027 | JGI IMG/M metagenome (GOLD analysis project Ga0114978, IMG submission 87027) | Freshwater microbial communities from Lake Simoncouche, Canada to study carbon cycling - S_140212_EF_MetaG | ecosystem: Environmental > Aquatic > Freshwater > Lake | place: Lake... | reverse complement strand
CTTCAAGTATCTCTGTACTTTGTTGTCTTTGCCAGCATCTCGCGCCATCTCAAAAACCTTGTGACCATGTTTCATGTTCATCAAACCTTCGTAGATAGCTTTGGGATATGCATTTGGCGCACTGGGTTGGGCAACAATGTCGACAGTGACTATTTCAAAATCACTGACGTGTCCATTAGCGTCGTTCACGTTTCCGGAACCACGACTTGAAACTCCTAGTTTCACACCCGATTCCAACATGGTTTTTACCAGTTGGCCCATGGGGGTGGGTAGAATCTTTAACTTACCATAACCGTTGGGACCGTCCATCCACATGTTCATAATGAGGTGGCTCACTCGGTCTAGATTAATTTTGAGGTCATCCGGGTGATCAACTTCGCCCATGACTGAATAACCTTCTATAATTTGTTCGTTTAGTGTTGCCACTGCACGTTCAATTTCATTCACAGGGTACACACGTTCGTTGGCGTTTTTGACACCGCCTTGAATGCAGATGCCCTTCATAAAGAGGTCCTTACCTTCACCAGAGCCTTCGACAATCATGCCAGCCTGGTTAAAGGTAAGATTTTCTCTAAGGTAAAGAGCCATTTACCTGTAGTCCTTAGTGTGTAACAGACTTAGTGTTAACGCCAGTAGCTTGTGCCAAGTGTGGCTTGGTAGCTGGGCTTAACTTTACACTGCCTTGAGCGGGAGTGTTTTGCACTTTACCGATCAATTCTTTTGTAGTTGGGGCTGGACGTCCATTACCGCCGTCACCTGTGGCATGCACTGGCTTGGCCATTGCACCACGTGCACCGCTGTTGGCAGCTACTGGGCTTTTGCTAGCAACACTAGGGTTGCTGGGTTTAGCAACTGTTTTCAAAGTGATATTTTCGTTGAACATGCCTTCAGTTTCAAACTCATCGTCTGCAACTTCCACATCAGTCATTTCGTCACCAAATTCGTCACCTGATACTTCATCTTCACCGGGCATGTCGCCGTGGTCTTCGCCGGCTTCGTTACCCATTAGGTCTTCAAATTCAGCCATTAATTCATCTAGCTTGTCTTCTAGATCAACAACACGGTCTTCTAGACCGCCTTCGTCGTGTGCATCTTCAATATCGTGAGTTAGGTCAGCACCGGCTTCTTCTGCACCGTCATCAAATTCAGCATCAGACTCTTCTTCTTCTGACATGCCTTGTTCTTCAGTTTCTACATCATCGATTAAATCGTCTGATTGATCGCCGCCGAGCATGCCTTCTTCGATTGATTCTTCTCCCTCTTCGGTAGCTTCCTCAATTGATTCTTCTTCCTCTTCCATCATTGTTTCATAAATGGCGCGGCTTTTTTCTACTACTATTTCGTGGAATAGTTCTTTGGCTTTTGCTTCTTCGTCGTTGATCACGTATTCGATCAATTGTTCAAATTTGTTCATGAGTCCCTCCAATGTAAATGGCTCTGTATAGTCTATTTACAGATAATGCAAATAAACATGTGTTTAATGGAGATTTTTTAAGTTTTTTTGACAGTTTTTGTCAAAATCATGCCATTGGCTGGGCTGGAGGTGCATATTGACGTTGCACTCGTTCTATTCTATCTTTAAACTCAACTTGACGAACATCGTTGAGTTGTCTCATCTTGTTTATTTGCTTGAGGGTGAGTTTTGTCTTGCGCAGGTCACCGAGTTGTGGTTGACTATTGTCTTGCGACAAATCTTGGTAGGCAGACTTTTCCCGTTGGTATAGTTCAAGCAAAATCATATTGTTATTTATACAGTTGGGGCAGCGCCTGCGGCTGGCGGTGCAGCCGAACCTGCGGCTGGTTGAGCGCCAGGCGCCATTTGACCCGGTGCACCAAAGCCTGCTGTAGCATCACCTATGTTGGTCATATCTTGTCCGGTAGTGATATCACTTTCAAGATCAGCTGGGGTAATTCCCACACCTCGCAAGTCAGAACCTTGAGCATCCGGCGCTTTAACATCAGCACGTTCTTCATCCCATAGTTCTTCGTTTTCACGAATCTCATCTTCTGTCAATCCTAGATATCGCTTGAGCAAGAAACGTTTGCTCAAGTAAGGAACTTGTTCTAAACTGGTAAATGTACTAACACGATCTTTGTCTAACTCTGCTTCGCGATAGCTGGCAAAGTTTTGTGGTTCATTGAACATGATATCAAACAAACCGCTATCAATGTTAAATCCGCGCCAGCGCATGAACATTTTAAATTCGTCGTCAAGCTTTTGCATGATCAAACGCTGTAAACGTTCGCAGTACTGGTTAAAGCGATATTCTTGTATTAGTGCAGTACCCACACGTCCGTCGTTCATGGGTCGATCTGAGTCGTCTGGGCCTGTGGGCAAGTAACTACTAGGCACACGCAAGCCACGGCACATTTTGTTGTTAAAATACTTTAAGTCGTCAATTTCGCCTAGATTTGATCCGCCCGCAAGCGTGTCAACACTTGATCCACGACCGTCTGCTGTTTGTGGGAAAAAGTAATCTTCGTTAATAGATAGTGGATTATAACTACTATCCATGATGTTTTGCCCACCGCCTGTGTTACTTGGAATTCTACGCTGGTGAATTTCGTTTTTGACACGTTCAACAAACTGCATGGCCATGTGCGAAGGCATGTTGCCCACGTCAATTTTAAACACTCTACGCTCAGGTGCACGTGCCACACGATAGATCAGTACAGCATCTTCTAGCAGTTCTTTTTGCTTGAATACTTTAAAAATAGTCTCTAATATGCTATTGCCAAACGGCCAATAGTAGTCCAATCCTTCAGTTAAACTCAAGTGAATCACATGTTTTGCATCCAGAACAGACTCGTTCATAGCGGCAGCAAAACGGCTTTGGCCTGCACCGGCGCCGCCAGCACCTGCATTTGGCGCTGTGTAATTGTTTGGTGCTACCCATCCTGCACTAGCTGGATTTGATTGAAAATCTGTTGTGGTCTTGGCAGCCATTGTCAAGTTTTGAAAGTTAGGGTTGATGTCACGAATCACATACTGCTCGGGACGCTTGCCTTCGCTTTCGTTTACAATGACCCTGGCCACCTTGGTCATGTCAACCCAGTACATTTCAAATGTTTCGGGATCGCGCACAAACACTTGATCTCCGTACTTGATGGTATTACGGAAAATACGGAAAATACGTTGATCTAATTTGTTAAGTTTTGTCCACTGCTGTAACTGTTGTTTGATAATTCGAACTTCGTTGTCAGTGGGCGTTTCGTTATACTTGACTTGAAATGGCACGTTTTCGTCATTGCGCATTTGGGTGCTGAATTCAGCTAGGATATCCAGACATGCGTTGATTTCGCTGTCCATGTCCATTTGTTCGTACTGATTGTAACGTTCAACTCGATTGGGATGTCCAGTATAGACTTCGGGCAATCTGCTGGCATAGTTACGATACACTATATCAGCATGTGCATTAGCACTTGCACGGCCGTCGTTTCGACTGTATCCCGGCATGCCATCAGAATCACGTCCAGAAAGCGGGCTTAGTTGGCCGCCGGTGTTTGCAACTTTAAAATATTTTTTCCATGCCATAGTTGTATACTTATGTTATGCAGTTGATACTTGTAACAATCGAGATGTTGTGCTGTTGTTAGATCTTTGCAAGTTGACCAGATCTGACAGCAATGCTAGCATTTGAGGATCACCTGTGGTGTTAGTTGATGTTGGGCGATTGTTGAGATCTAGTATGGCAGTACGTATGGCTTGCACAAGATCAGTGTTGTTGTCTTGTGGGGTAACATCAGTTTTGAGTTGCTCAACTAATCTAGATAGCGGCGAGTCTGCTTTGCCTAGTACTTCTGCAAAATTAACAGCACTAACTCGTTCAATTATTTTAGCAAGTCCCGAGTTCTCTCTAGCAAGTGCTTCTGAAAAATTAACTGTTACTGGTATTGTTTTACCATCGGGCAAGGGAACAAATGCTTCATTTTTACCAGCTTCGGCGGCTCTAACCAAAGTGCCATTATTGCTAGAATTAATAACCCCACCGTACTTGGCTTCGATTGCGCTGAGAAACTCACCTCTTCCCACTAGTGATCGATTGTTGCCAACACCTTGATATGTGCTCTTGCCCGACGAATTAGGCAATGCGGCCCATACTCCTGCAAGCCTATCAGCAAATGCATCTTTACTCATGCGACCTGCTTTGTAGTCTTGATATCCGCTTTGATTCAATAGTGCGCGACCTAATTTGTCTTGAGTCATTGCATCAAATCGATCCTCTGGGCTCACAACACCCTGTGCCAGCAATCCATTAAGAGTCTTTTGTATGATTTGATATTTGCCAGCGGCGCTGCCTTGCCCTTGTGCCACACGTTGCGCTTGAAATTGCAATACCTCAGCTACTGTCATTTCAGACAGTGGTGCGTTGGCTCCGCCTACCATTTTGTTGTAGTCACCACCGCTTTCGTACTTGGCAATAAAATCCAAAATCTTTTGTTCGCTAGCTGGCAATCCCGATGTTGGAGTTGCCATACCCGCAGACGATGCCGATGGACCTTGTGCTGACGATGCTTGGCTACCAGCTATGCCACCGTACAATCCACCAGCAATAGCACCAACTGCGGCGCCAATACCGGTACCAATACCTGGAACCACACTACCAATTGCGGCGCCAGTGGCTGCACCACCAACTGCACCCATTGCGGCACCACCAGCTACTCCCGGACCACTTGATCCAACTGTGGTTTTGCCGCCAGGTGTTCCCAGTGTACCGGGTGCAACTTTTGCTGGTACACCAGTTATACCTTCAACAAATTCTGCAAACCCTTTCATGGCCTTGGTAGTGGGGCTGACACCGTACTTGACTAAATTTTGCAAACTATCTCTAGTGTTCATTTGCTCTCGACGCAATTCAACCTGGGTACCAACCAAGCCATCAGCACCTTTTTGTTGACCTTTTTGTGCTTCTTCAATGTCCTTGGCGCTCTTGGTTAGATCTTGATTGGCTCTAGCACCTAGATTTGCGGCTTCAACAAAGTTGCCAAAGCCCGATGATGCCACAGCACCAGCTTGCCCTAGACTGTTAAATCTTGTGGCAAATTCCTTGCCTGCCTTGTTAGATGCATCGTAGGCCTTTGTTGCGTCCATTGCACCACTGGCTAAGCCTTCAACAACACCAGTTGCGCTACCAATTGTTTGGAAGAACTTAACACCAGCTGGGCTAGTAAGTAGGCCTGAAGCTGATTCAGCATAACCTTGTGCCAGTTCTGGTGCTTGTTTGGCCAGTATTGCATAATAGCGTTCCATTTGATCGGCGGCTGCAACCTGTCGTTCATCACCCGATGCTCGCATGGCTTCTGTTTTGGCACGGAACGCCTCGACTGATCTTGCTTTGTTAATGGACTGTTCCATCTCAGAACGTTGTACGCCAGTTAACTTGGTTAACCCGTCCATCTCTTTGAGATAGGCTGCGGCTCCTACTTGTAGTTGTGTTTGTGTTTTGTTTTGTGTTTGGCCCACACGAGCTTGCAAACCAACATATGATGCTAGGCCTTCGTTGATGTCTTCAACTTTCATGCCCATGTTCATCAAGCTTTGACCTATTGGTCCTCGAGTTACGCCTTCGCCAAATTCAACAAAGTCTTTTCGACCTTGCATTACAGAACCCGACAACAATGCCAAGTCGGTTGAAGATTTAGATATTAAATCTGAGAATGCCTTGAGTCCTACTTCGTCGAGCCCGTATCCTAGCCGTTGCGCTGACGCACCAAGCCCAAGCAAGCCATCTGCTGAACTGGCGCCAACTTTGGATAATTCTTGATAGGTATTGAACAGTCGGTCGCTCATCTCCGCGGCCGCTTCGGCATAGTCTCCTACTGCTTTAAGTCCGGTACCGGCTGCAAATGCGCCAATACCCAGTGCCTGGAATCCAGGGATAAGTGCAACAATGCCACCTAGCACTTGTGCCGCTGTGCCTAGACCTTGTGCAAATGTATTAACCGACTTGGCGGCAACTGCGGCGCCTTGTTTGCCTTGATAGATTGCCTTGCTGTATTCACCAAAGCTCTTGGCAAGAGCCCCGGCACCATCGGCTAGTAATCTAAATCCCATGTTTGCGGCAACACTGGTGCCGCCTAGATTTTCAAATTTTTCTCTAAGTACCGCAGTACCAGTTACACCGCGACTGTATTCGTTGATAAGATCGCCGGCTGTTTTTATTTCTTTTTGCTTGGATGCATTTTCTCTACGTTTGGTTGCAGTAGTTACTTGTTCGTTGAACTTTTCTGAGGCGGCTAATTCTTTGTTGTATTTTGCCAGTTCATCTGCACTCATGGCCGCACGTTTTTGTGCTTCAGCTAGCTCGTCATCTTGTTTCTTTTTTTCCTTGACTGAGTCTTCTTGTTGTTTGGTTGCAGCTTCTTGTTGCTCAGTTAGCTTTTTGGTTGCTTCTGTTGCATCATCTATTTCTTTGGTGAACTTGGCGATTTCAAGATTTTCTTTGGTTTTGCTTTTGGTATTTGCATCCAGCTTAGCCGATAGCTTTGCTATTGCCATGACTATTTTGTCACTGCCGTTATCAGTGTTGGATTTAGTCGACGGAGTAGAGGACAGGCTCTTTAATGCCGGCACCAACTCCTGCAACTGTCGAACTAGATTGTCAATATCAAATTGATCTGCCATGGTAATATACGCCTATAAATATTGCTAACACCATATTTACCGAAAAGGAATCACATGGATTCAAACCCCTTACAGAAATATTTCCGGCAACCTGCAATTTACGTCCGGTTGCCCAGCCAAGGTAAGTTTTACCCACAAGGCACATTAGACATGCCGCCCAACGGCGAATTACCAGTTTTACCAATGACTACCTTGGACGAAATCACTTATCGCACCCCAGATGCCTTGTTCAATGGCTCTGCTGTGACCAATGTGATTGAAAGCTGTGTGCCCAACATTAAATCTGCATGGGCTATGCCCAGTTTAGATATTGATACTGTACTAGTAGCTATACGTATTGCCACTTACGGACACGAACTGGATGTTTCAACCACTTGCCCGGCTTGCAATACCGAAGCCGATTACGGGGTAGATCTACGTGTGGTAATGGATCAGATATCTGCGCCAGACTACAATAAAACCATGACTATAGGTGATCTGGAAATTTATTTTAAACCCATGACATATCAGCAAATGAACGAAAACAGCATGATTCAGTTCCAAGAACAAAAAATGTTGCAAATGCTAGAAGCTGCCGAAAATGACGAAGACGCTAGGAGACAACAACTAGGCGAAGTTTTAAAGAAAATTACCGAAATAACCACTCAAGCACTGGCACAAAATATTGCCATGATTCGCACACCACAAGCACAAGTAATTGACCCTGTGTATATTGCCGAGTGGTTAAGTGAGAGTGATCGTGCTACCTTTGCCAAAATACGAGATCACATTGTGGCAATCAAACAACAAGGCGAACTTCAACCCTTGGGTGTTCAGTGCGGCAATTGTAATCACGAATACCGCCAGGCATTTACACTAGATATGTCAAATTTTTTCGAAGTCGCCTCCTAATTCTTGACTCGGAAAAAATTGCATTGCAAATCGAGCGCATGGAGAAGGAGGCTGCTTCTATCAAAACAGAAGCTCTCAAGATGTGTTGGTACATGCGTGGCGGAATATCATTTGAAGAAATCATGCACATGAGTAACGCAGAGCGTGACTTGATTGGTACCATAGTAAAAGAAAACTTAGATACTACAAAGAAAACAGGATTAGCATTTTTCTAATGGACATAGAAAAAGTCAAACAAGATATCGAGCATTGGATTGTAAACTTTGTGGAAGTTCCTCATCCGTCGCTAGGCGGATTTCCACCTTGTCCTTATGCACGGTCAGCACGGCTAAAGCAAAGCTACGAAGTTTTCATTGGCAGCGATCCTTACTTTGATCTCAAGAATCGTGCTAGACACGGCATGGGCAACAAGGAAGTAATTGTATATGCTTATGATCCTGTAGAATGGCCACATGAGCTATTTGCTGCCAGTTTAGATCATGCTAACCGAGACTTTTTGTTGGCTGCTGATCTGTTAACACTAGAAGATCACCCCGATGATGTTGAAATAGTCAACGGTATCTGCATGAATCAAGGCACTTATGCACTTGCTTTGGTGCAGAGCCTTAGCGATCTTGATGCCAAAGCAAAGCTTATGGCACGAAAAGGATTTTACGATTCATGGCCAGAAGATTATCTAACAGACTTGTTCCAGCATAGACAGGACCCTCGTTTATGACTTATCAGTTTGCTAGAATCAACTTGGAAAAAACCACTTATCAACCCACTGTGGATTGGTACTATATCACCAAACCCGATGTTGCTGAACTACAAGACATTTACCGAACGTATTGCATCTACAAACACTTTGCCAGTGTGATGCCGTTGTTTGACAGCCAGTTCACAGAACCCGGTATAGACCTTATTGGCTACAGAGATCAGGGAGAACTGGTAGCGTTTTCCATGATGAAACGTTACGATGACAAAAATTTATTAGCCGCACAATTTGCTTGGAACTATCGTAAACCTAAACTACGTTTGGGTATCTCAAGTTTACAAACAGAATGTGCAATCTACAGAGAGCGTGGATTCCAGTACTTGTACCTGGATCAAGCGCACCTGTACAAACAGGACCTTGAAGGTTTTGAAATACTAGGACCACTATAACATGGCAGACATTTACACAATTTGGGCAGACAAAGAAGGCGACATCTCAGACTTAGACTGGGTCAACGGCATGAAAAGTTTCTTTGAACATTTGAAATTTGAAGGCAAGCTGGAAGACTATCGCATCACTAGATGCAAGATGGGATTCCGTTCAATTGCAGACATGCCAGAATGGATGATACTCATGGAGTTCCGGGACATGGCTCAGATGGATCTAGCATTCAAACGTGTTGCACCTCTCGCAGGTGAACTAGAAGCCAAACACAAATCATTCAATCAATTTGTTTCAGGCACAATACAACATGCATTGTTCCGTGATTGGCCTGATACGTTTGTATAATGCAACCCATATGCGTGGTTAGTTCGTCCCCGGTTGGATGCACATTCCTTGACTGGAGTTTGCATTTTCTTTCAGGACAAGATCAATACTACCATGTTGAACAGCAACAGTGGAGGCCTTTGTCACAATCGCCCCTGAGCAAACTCAATGCACACGGGCATGCTAAAAATCACCCCAATGGCTTAGATATCACACGTATTTTTGCCATGTCCATTGAGCTTGAACAACAAAAAGCAGATAACCATGACAAACTGTTTTCATTTTATTCCGCGCCTATGACCATGCGAATAGCATCCAAGAGAGCAGGAGCAAATAGTTTTAATGAGTTTAGTGACCCAACTACATTAGCACGAGCCCAATCTCTTATCAAGCAGGACTTTGTTGATATGATACAGCATTGCTTAGATACCAATATCAATGTAGTGTATGTGCAACCGGATAATACTGCAATAACTGCACAGTGGAGATTCCGCAACGATAATCGATTGTTTAACAATGGGCTAACTGCTACCCCAGACGAACAACAACAAGAATTTCAAAATGCGTTTTTTAGCAAAAGCCAAACTAGCTGGGCAAGTCAAGGATTAACAGAAGTATGGGATCAACGAGAACGCATAGCATTGGATTTTAGGCCGTTTGATACAGACAAGTTTTTGCTTGATCAGGATGTTGGGTTTAATAAACCACACCAACGTATTAGTAGTTTAGATTTGTGGATAAACACAGAGGAAACAACACTAGGGGCGTTGCAACAACTTGGATTACCAATTAACACCCAGAGACGCCAGGCCTGGCAATTGATTGCACAACAATGGCAAAAGATGCATTTGCAAAATATCAAATTCTATCATGAAATTGATCATATAGTAAAAGCCATTGTCAATGGTTGGTATTACAATATAGGCGATCTTGAATTAATACAAGAAGCAATCATACAGCATTGTTTGATTTACAAACACAATCTCAATTTAAAAACGTGGGGATTATCAAAGTTTCCACGCAACACACAAGACTTACATGTGTTATTGGAAGATAACATTCATACAGTACCAGTTATCTATTAAAGATGTACTTCGTACATCTGTTCTTCGCTTACGCTCGAACTGTTTCTTGACTTCAGTATCATCTAGATTCTTTGGTCATACTTGCCCGTTGCCGGGCAAGATCTGACATCATCCGAGTTCGAACAGTCATCTAGTATTAGAGAATTTGTCTTTCTTAGAAGTACAACTGTGAGTGGAATTGTACTTGTTACAAAGACAGCAGAGGCGGTTGTGCGGTACCTCTTATCTCAGCCTTGTCTCACAACGGAGCGCAGTTGATCCCATACTAGCGAAATCACTTGCGGACGGGTTGTATCTATTTCACAGAGCCCGAATCATTTAGCCTAAGTTAGCTTGTCCTTTGACGCCCAAGTCTGAATATGGTATCTCACATATCCTCAATGGGGTTGGGTCATGTCACCCAACACAGTGTCTATTAGAAATTAAATTTTGTTTAAAATGTGACTGCCATGCACACGTACTTGTATGTGGCCGTTGTAATAATCTGTTGACTCTAATACTTTTCTTGCAAATTGTTCACGAGCCTCAATGTAACTACATTCTGACTTGCTTTTGCAATAGTAAAGTATTTCTCTGGAGAAGTTTTCGGTGCCTAATTGTTCAGTGTCTTTGGTTAGCTCAGGGCTTGAGCCCCAATACTCTCGCCAGTCTGAATCGACTTTTGATCGTATTTTCTTTTTCTTCTTCGTGCCGTTCTTTTGTTTTACAGTTTTGTAAGTTGTTTTTGAGAACTTAGCTAGTTTTTTGCCTATGTACTTGCGACCAGATAGATTATTTGTGATTAAGTAAACAAAGCCCACACATTCATCGGGTAGAGTCTCCACTGGGGTGTTTTGAAAATACCATGTCATGCTGTGTGTTTTTGTTTTGCATTGTAGTTATAGTGTAGTTGCCTGTGTGGTAAAATTTACCATTCTGTTGTGTGATCAGCATCAGACAAACGTGCGGGTGTACATTTGGTCTGACATTCTAAGCTGTCGAAGCGCAGAAAATCTGTGCTCCAGAACGGATCTTGTAAAATTTCGTTGAATGTTCGGTGATTGAGATTGAATTGAGATTCTGCCAGTTGATGCCAGTTTGAGTTGTGTTCGTAACGATTGGCAGTCCAACAGCAAGGGTAAAATTCTCCCCGACTGTTTAAAAACACGCCTTTGTTGCCTATCATACAGATGCCCGAATAGTTGCCTAATTGTGTTGCTCGTTTTTGAAATTCAATTCGAAGTTCCTGTCCCGGCCTGACTTTTGAGGTCAAGGCAGTTACCACACGTTCATATCTGTGTGCAGACGCCACTAATGCAGAGTCAGAGGGTTCTAGTAAATCTCTAGTGCCATAGGCACTGGGGTATTTACTACCAAATTTTGTGGATTTTGTTAGCTGAAAACAGTCAAAATTTTGTTCTTTTGCTAGAGTTTTCATGTGCTCTAACTGGTGCTGATTGAAGTTAAATGCAATTGAATCGCACACTCTATAAGTGGCAGAGTTGTGTGTAAAAAATTCCTGTATGCCTTGCTGTATTGATTGCCAGTTGGAATTAACACGGTATTTTTCATTGCTGGCTTGATCCCAGCCATCTAGACTCCAGTGTATTTCGTCTCGATTTGTCAATATGCCTGCTAGTGACTGCCACCACTGTGGCGTTTTATAGCTGCCGTTTGTTATGATCACAAGTTCTATGCTTGGGCTTGTTTGTTTAAGCCACTCGCAAATTTCTAAAAATTCTCGACAGTATATGGGGTCGCCGTCGTTGCCGCAAAATGTAATTTTGCGTATTTGTTGAACAACATCAGCACCCAGTTGATGCTTAAAAAATGCCAAGGATAGTTGTCGATTTAACAAACTTTCAGGAACCTCAGCACGTGGGCACCTGGGGCACTTTAGTGTGCAGATGCTCGATAACTCAACGTGCCAATGGTCCCACTTGATCATGCTAGATCTACATCCGTGTTATAACTTGTAAAGCCGTTTTCTTTGACCACACGTAAAATATTTTCAACTCGTCCAGCAAGCTCGTCTCGATGGCTCACAAGCCAAATAGATTTGTGTCGTTCGCGACTCATTTTCTTTAGCAAGGCCAAGCTGTTCTCAACGCCAGACGCATCCATGCCTGAATCTACCAACTCGTCAATAAACAGCACGTTAATGGGATAATATAAACTTTCCCACACATCACGGAATGCCCATGACATTGACAGGATCAGCCGATTGCGTTCACCACGTGATAAGTTATCAAAATCCAAATCTCGACCCAGTTCACTAATTTCAACCGACAAGTCATTTTGAAATATCACTTGATGTGGCAAACCAATACGATCCAAGTAGTGTGTGAGCCTGTTGTTGAGATAACTTAAATTCTGTTCAATAATTTTCTTGCGAATGAAACTATCTTTGTTGGTCAGCAACTTTAACAAGAAATCTTGATGCTCTTGTGTACGTGTTAGATCGTTTAGTGTGTCATAGCTGACAACTTGCAATGCTTGACCTTGCATGTCTACAATTTGTTCACTGTAGGGATCAGTTTCGGCTTCTCGAGTTGTTAAATCTCTGCGCAAAGTTTCTAGACTGTTGCGGTGATTCAGTGCATCTTCTAAACAGTCATAGAACACAGTGGGTGCAACTCCTAGTGCACCCAATTCAATCAGCACCGCTTCATGTTCGGCTCGTTGCGTGTCGTTGGCCAACAGTTGTAGTGCAGTTTCTTGTAGAGTTTTTTGTCTTTCGGCTTTTACAACATCAAGGCTGTTGTCGTGAATTTCAGTTCCGCATGCAAAACACTTGTGATCGGCCATCTGCTCTAGATCTTTTTTCAACTGTTCGCAAGTTTTGTTTAGCTTGACATCATCAGCGGTAATTTGTCGTATCCACTTGTTGGCATCGTCAATTGATTTTTTCTTGACGTGGAACACTTCTAGATCTCGGTGCGACTGTATTTCGGAATCAATATCAATGTGCTCTAGACTACTGATAGCTGACCTCAATTGATCACAATCTTCGCTTTGTTTCTTGAGCCACATGGTTTGTCGTTTACGCAAACTTTCAATTTGTTCTTCGATGCGTTTGTTGGCTTCTTGTACTGCTCGGATGCGCATTTCTTCTTGTGCAATACTATCCTTTGTGAGCCGGTTGATCTCTTTGATTCGATCAGCACGTTCACTTAACAAAGTAATCCCCAACAACTGCTCAATAATCACACGTTGGTCATTTGCCTTGAGACTTAAAAAAGGTTCAGTATAAGTGTTTAAGGCCAACACATGCTTGAACATGTCGTGTGTCATGCCCAAGGTACGTTCAATTGCATCTTGTGTTTCTCGACTGTCGCCTTGTGCGTCATCAGTTGCAGTTTGTTCTTCACTGTTGACATAAAATTTAAGTACATTGGGTTTGCGTCCACGTTCTACCCTAAACTCGCGACCATTAACAGCAAACTCCAAACTAACCAACATATTTTTGCCATTGGTTTTGTTTATGAGATTGTCTTTTTTGATGTTGGTCAATGCTTGTCCGTACAAGGCATAACTTAGTGCATTGATGATTGTGGTCTTGCCAGTACCATTGCGTGACCCGTCCCCGCCAAGATCGAGATTTTCCCCTAGTACCAAGGTCAAGTCTCGACGATCAAAGTCAATGGCTTGTGTGGCATTGCCTACACTCATGAAGTTTTTAACAGTTAAGTCTCGAATATGGATCATGCAGGTTTATTTGGTAATGATTCTTGGTAATGCTTATACAGCATAGTCTCAACGGCAGCAAGCTCACGCTCAGATCGCCAGGGCAAATTTAAATATGGCATAATGAATTGTTTGATAAAATCATAATGTATCAACGGAATAGGCTGGGTAATCCCCAAATCTAAATCGCTAAATTTGCTGTGGTATCTAAAGTCATGCATTCCTTTGAAAGGAGTGTGCCAACTCCAGTTAATGTCGTTTGCAACATTGTGTTCTAGATACAAACTATCCCATGTTAGCATAAATCGATAATTGACTTGATGTTGGTTAATCAACAGTTTAGCATAGTCAATAAACAATTGCGACCTTAATTGGTGCTGAGACAATGAGATATATGTTCTATGATAATCTTGCACTTTGGTAACTTTTGAACTGCTTGACAACCAAAAATCATGATTTTTTAATTTTACAACATTGTCATGATATACTGGATCACTTGATATAACCTCCTGCCACGCTTGGTTGGATGCATCCAGTACTAGATCCAATCGGTTGGGTATAGTCCACTGTAGCAATACTGCATCCGATGATGCAATATGTTGTTTCAGTACATTGACCAAATACTCGTTACCGGCACCGTATCTAGAAAAGTCACAGACTGTGAGATCATGAGTCATCAACTCGATAATTTTTGGCCACTTATAGTATGTTGGATACCAGTTGGGTACCGCAACACTGTCGCCAAATCCATCTGCTAATGTCAACAAGTTCACTTTATTAAATCTCGTATTTGATCAGTATTGGTAAAAAAATCAGCAAAGTCGTTATGTGGGACTTCAATTTTGTATCGCAACCAAATATAATAATATATCACAGCCTGAGTCCAGATGTCTGTGATGTGTGTTAGATCTTCTGAGTACTTGGTTACTAAAGATGATACAACTCTATCGGCAATCCTAACTGGGTCAAAATATCTAGCATTTGACTTGCGCCAATCAAACCACAGATCATGACAGTGTTCTATTTTTGCAACAGCATTTACTGCACTAAAAAATTCGTCATAGTCATCGTACAGTTCTTCTATATACAATGCATTATCATCTTCGGACTTCCATGCACTCCTGAGGTCATGGTCTCGCAAAAATAAAAAATATTTTTCTCGTTGTGCCCAGGGCATGTTTGTCCCCCAGTCATCAACTGGCAACTGATTCTCAATACTGCTACCCATGGCTTTCTCAATCATGGTACGAGCAACTATTGGCCAACTACGATCAGAATAGCAGATCTTCACAAGAGTTGAATCGGGGAAAGTAAGTTTAAACTGTTCAGACTCGTTGTTGATGCCATTGTCAATTAACACACAATAGTTTTTATCGGCAAGGAATTCAATTCCGCCTGGCCAGCAATCGTGCAAATATTTAGGAACTACTAAATCAAGATTGTGACTGTTTCCGTTGGTGGAGAATGCTAGATGATTTTTTGGTCTAACAAAGCTTTTGCCGTGCAATGTTAATACAGCATTGATAAAGTGGCCGAACCCGCCCGACGGATACCAAACACAATAAATCATAAGCTTTGATAAATTTGCAACAATAGTTTGGGATCGTACATTTTGCTGTCGATTTTGGTGATCTGATCAGTTACAATTTGATCCACTGATTCAAATTTAACTTCGCCAGGCGCCAGATCTTCTTCCAAGGAACTGCGTTTGTTGGGCATCAAGGCCATTTCACGAAGTTTGTATTGCTGTATAAATGTTTCTTTGATGAAGTTGGCTTCTTCGTAACTGATTTCGATATCCAGTTGCACTCGAACATTCATGTTGGGCTTGAGTAATTCACTACCACGATCAATCATGGTACTTAGATCCCATACATTGTACATGGGCTGACCAGGCCAGGCATGGAACTCGGGCTCTTGTCCCCATTCCAGTATCATAACACCTCGGTCACCGTCGCCTGCATCAGCATAGTTGTGTGGAAAGCAGTTGCCAATATAGGTGATATTCTTTTTGGTTTGCCTTTTGTGGAAGTGACCGGAAAACACATGTTCAAAGCCATGAAAGTCTTCTCTGCGTACTTCACCATGATCCGGCATTTCTACCATGGCATTCATCAAATATCCGGGCAGTTCAAAATGCCCAAACATGTACTTGCCTTTTAGTTTGGGGATACGTTTGTGGTCATCGCCGCAGAGCCAAGGAGCAATGACAACATCACCACTAGTAAACCAATCGTTACATATCTGTACGTTGGGGAGATGCTTTGCCCACTCCACGCTTTGTATATCACGCTTATCTCTGTAATACAGATCGTGATTCCCAGGGATAAAATACACAGATGAAAAGTTGTCATTTAAATGTTCCAGTGCTTGAAGGCTGTAGTTTAATGTAACAATGTTGATGTTGGCACGTGTGTTGTGCCAGTCACCCAAAAACATCGCAGTCTCGCACCCCTCTTCTCGAGCTTTGGCAGTGGCCCATTTGACAAAGGTCAAACAGTCATCGTTGTGCAATTGACTGTTTGACTTGAGACCAAAGTGGATGTCGGTAAAGACTGCGGCTTTTTTAAATAGATTACTCATCCCTGTAGTATACTACTCATCGAGGCTAGACACAACCGGACCGGACAATGCAGCCATGTTTTTTCCGGCATTCTGGCGAGTCCAGCTGGGGTTTAGGCCGTTCATTTCCAAAATGTCATCACGGATGTTTTGATTTTTCTTTTCAATGTTTAGGATACGAGTAAAGCTATTAGTGATAGCGGCAGTATAATACGCAAAAGGGTTCTGCGATTTTGACTCGTCAAATTGCAATCCGATTTGACTGAGTTGTAGCAAGGCTTGTCCTCGCATTTCTTCGTTGTAGGTGTATCCACGCCAGTTGCTCCTTGTTGCATATCTCTCGCATAATTTCATAAACATCATGGCCAGCTTGCGAGTCATCTGTCCATGGTCACGACTGTATTCTCCAGTTTCTAAATCACCTTTCCAGTGGCTTTTGCCCACAAGGTACGGTACCTTGTGATCTGTAACACGATAGTGCCAAAACGGAGGAAAGTTTACTCGAACATGTACTGGATCTAAAATAGGTTCATCTATGAGATCTGCTAATGGATCCTCTTCTATGGGCTCGTCAAACACAAGAATTTCTTGAAGCTTTTTCTTTTTTACAGCAGTTTTGGGTACTTTTTTTGGCGCCATGGGGATGTGTTCCCATGTCATGACTCTAAAAACTATATCAGTATTGGGAATATTTTTTTCATTGACTTCGACTCCTGACTCTTTAGTAAGTCTTGCCGCACGATTTCGGCGTGCTTCGGCCACGGTCTTTTGATTTATTTTGCTAACGCTGGGTAAAATAATATCATACTGATGATCTGTTACAGGATCTAGGTAGCTACAATATGCATTTTTACTAAGGTGAATCTCTTTTAAGATATCTCGATTGTTGAGATAGTTGACTTTTGCTGGGGGTTTTGGTAGTAATGACATTTGATGCCGTGTCTCCTAAGTTGTACTTATTGTAGCATAATCGCAACAGTTGTCAACCTTTTTCTTAATATATGCCGTTTATTTTCTAGGTAAATATTACAAAGGTACACAACACATGGGTGACGATTTTTTCAGTAGCTTTAGCTATAGCTATGGCACATACAATTCCAGCACTGGCTTTAACTCAATAGGCGGTTCAGGTTATGCTGGACAAAATGTCACATTTCAAGGCACCACTGCGTCGGGATTTGATGGATTTACGTCAAATCCATTTATTACCAGCTCAACAACATCGGGATTTACCCAAGATCAATCCATTGTGGGCACAGCAAATTACCAAATTGGAGTTGACTATACCAACAATGCTGTCAGCGGATTTGCCAACCCCAATACTGGAGGTGCCCAGTCACTGACCTTGGATAACACGTATTATAACATTCAGGCT
>Ga0114978_10001852_pt1 | contig 17678 bp, 18 predicted proteins | sample S_140212_EF_Meta_FD_87027 | JGI IMG/M metagenome (GOLD analysis project Ga0114978, IMG submission 87027) | Freshwater microbial communities from Lake Simoncouche, Canada to study carbon cycling - S_140212_EF_MetaG | ecosystem: Environmental > Aquatic > Freshwater > Lake | place: Lake... | reverse complement strand
GCAACGGGAGCTACAGGTCCACAAGGAAACACTGGGTCTATCGGTGCTACAGGTCCACAAGGAAACACTGGGTCTATCGGTGCAACGGGAGCCACAGGTCCACAAGGAAACACTGGACCCGTTGGAGATTATGTAATCTCGTTCAATGGACTCACGGGTGCAGTAATAGGTGTCACGGTTGGTGGAACAAATGTCTTCACCGCACTCAATTCGTTCAGTGCAGGTATGAGTGCTTCTGGTGGTGTAACATTCTCAGGAACCTTTAGCGGTGCAACAGGATCATTCTCTAGATTACTTACTGCGAGTGCAGGTATATCTGCTAGTGGTGCAACATTTTCGGGTGACATAGCAGTTAACGGTGGTGATATTACCACCACAAGTGCTACTGCAACGATATTCAACACAACTGCAACCACATTGAATATTGGTAGTGCTGCCGACTCATGGACAATGGGTGCTGCTAGTGGTGTTGCTACAATCAGAAACCCTACTCTAAATATTGGTACTACTTATGGACTTAATTATATTGGCACTCAACAAGGTTCAAGTAGTAATTTACACATACAACCATTTGGTACTCTGTATCTTGAACCGACTACCAATGCAGCATATATTGGATCATTTCCATCGTTAATTATAAATAATACATCAGCCGCAGCAGGTCTGGTAACAATTTCTGGTGGTGATCTTCTTCTTGGCAGTAAAACCACCAATGACGAAGACTATACAGCAGTTGATCTAGTTTTTGAAGGTGCATCACAAAATTTAAACCAAACCACAGTAACTGTTGTAGACCCAACAGCAGATCGTACAATTACACTTCCTGATGCGTCTGGTACTGTTGCACTTACTAATGGTGTTGTATCAGCACTTTCGGGTAGCACTTATATTTCTGTTTCTGGATCTACTGGTGCAGTTACCATTACCAATAGAGGGGTTCAGACTTTCAATGGACTCACAGGTGCAGTAACGGGTGTAACGGTTGGTGGCACAAATGTCTTCACTGCACTCAATACTTTCAATGCAGGTATTAGTGCTGCTGGTGGAGCAACTTTTGCAACTGATATTTCTGTAAATGGCATTAGAGTTGGTAAGGGGGCTGGAAATAGACCAGACAATGTGGCTCTTGGTAGTAACACACTCACTTTAAATACAACCGGAGATTATAATTTAGCATTTGGTTCCGGTGCGCTTGCTTCAAACTTAACAGGAACCGACAATGTTGGTTTGGGATACGGAGCACTTACATTAAATACTAGTTCTAATAATCTTGGAATAGGTAGTAGTAGTCTTGCAGCAAACTCAACCGGAACTGACAATGTCGGGGTTGGAACAATTAGTCTAGGAAATAATAGTACAGGTAGCAGAAACGTAGCAATTGGAAGAAGTTCCTTATCTCTGAATGGTAGTGACAATGTTGGTATCGGCGCATATTCGCTATCAAATATTTTAACTGCAGTAGCAAGAAATTATAATACAGCCATAGGTAGTGATGCAGGAAGATATAGAACTGGTGGATCAAATTTACAAGGTGCAACAGGTGGAATTTACATAGGCTATGGGGCAAAAGCAAGTGCAAACGCACAGACAAATGAAATAGTAATAGGTACTTTAGCAGAAGCCTTGGGTTCAAATACTGCAGTTATTGGAGCAACTACACAGACTGCTGCAACAATTTATGGAGTATTGAGCCTTCCCGGTGGTCTGAGTGCTGCGGGTGCAACCTTTAGTGCACCAGTAAATCTTACAAATACTTTATTAATAAATTCTTCACAAGGCTCTAACAATCAAGTTTTGACATCTACTGGAAGTGGAATCACATGGGCAACTCCAAGTGGTGGAGGTTCATCAGTAACTTCATTCAATGGACTCACAGGTGCAGTAACGGGCGTGAGCCGTGTGAACGGATTGAGTGGCGGTATTACTTTTGCCGCAGGTACAGGTATTACATTCAGCACAAGCGGGAATATAATCACCGTTGCTTCTGCTCCCAACTCCACTACACAGACACTGAACTTTTCTGAAAGCATTAATGGTATTGATGTTGTGTTCTACGGAGCGGGTCTAGATCTAAGCACATCTTTACAATATATTGAAAACTATCCAACCATCGTAGCAAGAATTCGTTGCAGTAGTGGCACAAAATCATGTGTGCTAGACAACATACAGTCTTTCTATGATTCGACAAATGGTTGGTCTGCCAGAATAGTTGTGAAACCTCCATTTGTGGATACAATAAGTTTTGTTGACATCACAGCAGAAACTATTATAGATGAAAGTTTAGACAGAGTATATTTAGATTTAACCTCTTCTGGTGGAAGTACTATTACTGATCGCTGGAATACTTTTGTAAGCACTAATATATACCACCGAGACGCAACCTATGTTACTAAAACAGTAACAGGTCAGTCATGGGTGGCAGCAGATTCGTATATTGAGTGCAAGGTGCTTGGAATTACATCAGCAGATCACACTCCCGAAGACGCAATTCTGGAAGGTGTTAAATTCGAGATAAATAACATTGTAGCAGGAACAGGTTTTGATATCATGGGTTATGCCTCTGAAGGCACATACGGTAAGTACACAATTAAATGTTTAGGTCAATAAGGAGACTATAATGGGCGTTAATATTAAAGGCGGAAACAATTCAGCAGGTTTAGCAAATGTGAGTTCCACATACGAACTCAATGTAGTGACTCCTCTAAATGAAGTCGATGCAGGTTTCGTACAGTTGAGTACAGAAATTGACGCAGGAGATGTCACAGGAACGCGTTCCGTGGTTGCACTTGAAGCCTCTGATGACTATCGTCTTCGTGTTGGTATTGACCAGACTGTGTTCAATGCTTCATTCGAAGGCACAACACTCCTGACTACAACTTGGCTTCAACTGCTGACTACTCACACCACAGCCCAAGCCAGCGGATTTATGACGCTGAACTCCACACCAAGTACAGCAACCACTACAGCATCGTATGTGCGTTCACACAGACACTTTCCTACATTCGGAACTTATCCAACCTACTGCGATATGTGGATTCGTGAAGCAAATATCACGGCTACAAACTCCATCAGTGAATGGGGATTCCTGTTCCTAACTGCACAAACCACACAACAACCCATTGACGGTATTTACTTTCGCCGCATTTCAGGTGGGCAGTTGTACGCAGTAGTCACGAACAACTCCACGGATATTGCGTCAACCACCATCACCACCACCAATGTGCCACCCCGTGATGGTGTTGGCTCATTTGACGCAACAGAAGCCAATCACTACTTTATTTCATATCACAACGATGTGGCTCGGTTTTGGATCAATGATGTCATTGTTGCAGAATTGGCGTGTCCCGCTGCAAATGCACAGTTGACTTCTTCGTCTAATAGTCCTGTTGGGTTCCGTGTTCTTAATACGGGTGTTGCATCAGTTGGACGGCAACTTACTGTTGGATTTGTAAATGTAGGATTGGGTGATCAGAATGTTAACAAGCCGTGGTCTCATGCTCTCTGTGGTATGGGCAATGGTGCGTATCAGTTTGCAAACGGCAACACACCTGGTCCAACCGTAAAGCGAACCGCTGGTACAAGCGGACACCCTACAAGCGGAACTGCTCGTATTGCAGGTACATGGACTGCAACATCCGCACCCGCATTAAACGAACTTGGTGGGTTGTGGACATCTCCTGCTATGTCAACACTAGCATCTGATGCTGACTACCCCGTGTTTGCATTTCAGAATCCCACAGGTACTGCTGTACTGCCAGGTAAGACTTTATATGTTACAGGTGTTCGTGTGGGTGAGGCGTATGTAAATGCTGCCGCTTCCACCAATGCTATATTCTTGTCATATATTCTTATGGTGGGCGCAAGTGCAACCACCACATCCACCGCAGACGCAGCAACAACGGTTTCGGGTAAGTCTCTTACTATTGGTGGACATGGATTTATTGCAACCGAAGTAGTAGGTAACACTAAGGCAGGATTTGAAATGCGTTTTGATTCTCCTCTTATGATTCCTGCTGGTCACTACTTCACTTTTGTAGTACGCCCATTTGGTACAGTAACATCAAATACTCTTGTAGTTACATCCAGTCTTGCAGTGAACGGATACTTTGAATAATGGCACTTCTTCAAATAATACAATCTCAAAATGGTGTTCCTGCTACTTATTGGAAAATTACATCTGTAGTTTTCAATTTGAGTGGATCGTGCACCATAAAAGTTGATGGATACTTTGATGAAACTGCTCGGCGAGATAATTATGATGCTATGAAATATTTTTCTTATACTGTGGATTTTGCAAATATGGCAACTGTATTTCCAACAGGATTCAATCTTATTGATGCGTATGATTATGTCAAAGCACAGGTAGAGTTTTCGTTTGGTTCTGTTGATGTGTGATTATTTAATTGAGAAAGAATATAAATGGGTATTAAACTTCAAGGCGGCAACGATTCAACTAATCTAAGTAGTGTAAATGATCTGAATCAACTCAGAGTAACTACACCACTCGAAGGAGTCTGTGGTGGATTTGTACAAGCAAGCGTTGAGGATGATGTGGGTGATGTGCTTGGGTCTCGTAAAGTACTTGCGCTTGAAGGCTCGGATGACTATCGTCTTCGTAGTAGTCTAGATCAGACAATATTTAATGCTACCTTTGAAGGTACAGTTCTACAGACTCCATTCTGGTTCTCAAGTACTATAAATATGACTACACAAGTACTCAATGGTTTTTTAACATTAAATGCCGGAAAAGCCATAGCAGCAACAGATGTTGCTTTTGTGCGTACCTACAGACAGTTTCCTATCTTTGGAACTTATCCCACTTATATTGATATGTGGATTCGTGAATCCAATTTAGACTCAACCAATACCATTAGTGAATGGGGTCTTATCTATACAGTTGCATCTGGCACACAACAACTAACTGATGCTATTGTTTTTCGCCGTACTTCGGGTGGTCAGTTACGAGTGGCTATTGTTAATAATGGTATTGATGTGGAAGAAGAGGCTGTCAATGTACAATGGGTTCCTTCTCGAAATGGTGTTGGTATGTATGATCCAACACAATCTAATCATTATTTGATCGCAGTCATGAATGATGTAGTTTGGTTTTGGATTAATGATACACTCGTTGCAGAAATAAAATGCTCTTCTGCACAGGCAACTTTTTCATCTGCTTCTTCTCTGCCTGTTGGGTTTCGTGTCTTGAATATTGGTATTCCATCAACGGGTCGTCAAATTGCAATAGGTTATATAAATGTAGGCTTGGGAGATCAAAATACCAATAAGCCGTGGTCTCATGTATTGAGTGGTATGGGTCAAGGCTCATATCAAACTCAAGTAGGTAGTGCTGTTGGTCCAACCGTTACTCGTGCATCTGGTGCAGCAGGACATCCCGCAAGTGCAACCGTTCGTATCGCAGGTACATGGACAGCAGCAAACGCACCCGCATTAAATAGTCTTGGTGGGTTGTGGACATCTCCTGCTATGTCAACACTAGCAACTGATGTTGACTATCCAATATTTTCTTATCTGAATCCTGTGGCTACTTCTACACTTCCAGGCAAGACTCTGTATGTTACTGGAATTCGTATTGGAGAGACTAATGCTACGGTAGGAGCAACAGGAGGTGGTGGTATGTTCCTTTCATATATTGTGATGCCTGAGTCATCGGGAACATCATCGGGCACCGCGGATACACCAACCTCCACATCAGGTAAATCTATAGTTATAGGTGGACAAGGATTTGCTTCAGGTGATGTAGCAGGAACAATGAAACCAGGATTTGAAATGTCTTTTTCTTCTCCTCTTGTTATTCCTGCTAGTAAAGATTTACTTATTGTTGTTCGTCTGTTGGGAACTACAGCATTAAATACTCTTGTCGTAACAGGCAGCGTTGCAGTCAATGGGTACTTCGAATAACTTGACTTTATTTTTCTTTATGATATAATAGCCGCATGTTCTTAGACTACTTTAAAGTTTCTCCAAATATTCCAGATCCAAACTTTCAGACCAAAATGGCTGCATGTTTTGACCTTGCCGCATACATTCCAGCAAATGAAAAAGTAAAAATTTATTATGGAAAAAAAGTAAATTCTGTTCTTCCAGACCATGATGGAGAAAAGGGTCAGGAGTACATTACTCTGATGCCTTCTGAAAGGGCTCTAATTCGTACAGGCTTGACTTTTAACGTGCCTCAAGGATATTCTGTCCGAATACACCCTAGATCAGGAATGGCTCTTAAATACGGTCTTACGCTTGCAAATTGCGAAGGCATAGTCGATGAAGATTACACCTATGAGACCAAAATTATCATGATTAATACTGGCATAGACACTGTGAGGATCTATGATAGAGATAGAATTGTACAGGCTGAACTAGTAAAGTATGAACAACCAACGCTAATGGAAATTTATACAGAACCGAGTCTGAAGTCAGACCGTATCGGTGGGTTCGGTAGTACTGGAGTCAGTTGATTTCTTTTTAGAAAATTTAATTGACTTAAATTCTTTCCAGACTAACCAAACTACAAATACGACAACTGGAAAATACCAGAATGCCCATTCAGATGCCTTGTCTGGAGTATTAAAAAAAGAATTTTCAGAGACTGTGTGAATATGTTCACCAGTCTTTGTCTTTAATGTGACAAATTCAGGACTTGTGCATGAGGCGAGAAAGAGAATGATTGGAAGTAAATATTTCATAAAATTTTTGATCCTTTTCTACAATTTTCTGATTCCCACAGTGGCTGAAGATTGGTATAATGACATAATTTATATATTTGATCAATATCATTTTTAGCACTTGCTAAAGGAATTATGTGATCGATATGCCACCCTTTATACCCATAATTATCCCATGACATTCCGGGTTTAAATTTAGATTCAATATAAACTTTAATATTTTCTATCGAACATCCTAAAATATCAATTGTATGTTTGTTTTTTATTAATTTGTGTTTAATTACTGCGTTTCTAATACGATCTCGTAATTTCTTTTTTAATGCATAAATTGGATCATTTTGCATTCTTTGTTTGTGTTGTAAATTTCTACGTTTTCTATTTTTAATTCTAGTTTGTTTACTAGTAGTTTTAATTTTTTCCATATTATTTAAATAATATTCAGCACGATATGCTTGATAATATAGTTTATTTTGTTTTTGATTCTCAATTACTTTTTTATCAATTTTTTCTTTATTATTTAAATAATATTTTTTAGCACATTCTTTTTTATAATTTTTACATGTAACACATCTACAACCTTTTGCATAGGCAGTTCGTGAAGACTGTGTTGGATAAGAACATACCGTATTCATTTTTATTTACTTGCTGCTGCTGAACCAAAGTAGAAAGAAACAATTGCTAATAATACTTGACGATTTTCTTCTGCTAAGAAGTATCCGGGAACTTCTACAAAATATCTTCTAGTCGTTTCTGGAATCATACCAAAAATAGCATCCGGTTGTTTTTGTGAAAATTCTACAAAGGTAGGAATACCAAAGAACGGTAATACAAATGGAGCAGCAACAACTGCAAATAAGCAGGCAAGCACAATAAGACGGCGAACATTCTTTCCAATATCTATTGGAACTCTTAAAGCGGCTTTATCTTGATTTTCTGTAGTACGTGCATTTGCTTGTAATAGTCTGTCAAATGTTTCTTTCTGATCTTGTGCTCTTTGAGCCCAATATTTAAAAAGAAACCCAGTTACCCCTCCACCCAACAATGCGATAAATTGTTCAGACATAATATACCTCAGTTCTTTTGATGTGAAAGTTGAATCTCAATTGACTCTTTGATAGCCTTAAAGTGTTTCATTAAAATATCATGTTCTTCTAACTGTGGTTCAAATTTTTCATTCCATTGAAGCAAAACAAACCCAACATTTGCTCCTTTATTTTTTAATGGAAGGCAGGCATAATTTGAAACATTCTCGTCTTCAAAGAACCCTTTGGTGTAACTTTCAGGTAATGACCGAAGAGGATAAATTAAACTTTTGTTTTCTACTACATGGACAAGCAAAGGAATAAACATAGAACATAAACTTCCTTTAAGAAGTGCAACTTGTGAGGTATACCCTTTATGAGTTGATTCGTGAGTTACAGAAAATTTACGCATGGAAATTCCATCCATTGTATATTCCCCGTTATGGAACTGTAAAATACTCACTCTCATGCACTTTGTAGTAACTCTAAGTTCTGTTAATAATTCGTGTATTTCTGTATGGATTGCAATAAAATTATCTGTTTTTATTCTAGACTTTACAAATTTCATAATTCCATATACACCCCCGATTACACCTACCATAATAAGAGAAATAATGTCTATAAATTTGGTATAATCGATGAGAGATAACAGCATATATTGAAACTCCATTGTGTGCATTAATATTTATATTCTTGACTATGGGGTAGATTCTGGTATAATGTACACCATGACTAGAGATGAACTGTTTCAACTACATGAAGACATTTGCCGTCGAGCATTAGTAATAATGCGCCACAAGTCCGCAGATTATGCATCCGGTACAGATCCGTTTGCTAATTTTAAGAGAGGAGAGATTCTTGGCTTTGCAAGTGCCGAAGAGGGGTTAATGTTACGTGTAATCGATAAAATCTCACGTATTTCCACCTTTCTCAAGAAGGGTGAATTAAAAGTCGGAAATGAGACTGTTCAAGACAGTATTCTTGACGTAATTAACTATATGATTCTACTTCAGGGATTGCTGGAAGACAAAGAAACCAAATAATTATGAAATTTTATACAGCGTGTGCACTCAAAGGGAACAAAGTTCTTGTTCGTGGCTATCGTAATGGTACCCGTTTTACGGATACTGTAGCATTTAAGCCCTCGCTGTACGTTCGTACCGACAAACCAACCAAGTATACCACTTTGACAGGTGTCAAAGTTGGTCGTATTGAGTTTGAGACATTATATGAATGTCGTAAATTTCTCGATCAATACAGAGAACTAGATGATTGCCCAATTTATGGAAACACTGATTTCATTACTCAATATATCATGGAGACTTATGCGTCTGAGGTGGAATACGATCTTTCCAAGATCAAAGTAGCCTACCTTGACCTTGAATGTGAGACAGAAGGTGGATTCCCTAACCTTGATGCACCCAATGAGCGTATCAATTTAGTTACGATTCGTATTTCTGGTGTCAACTATGTGATCACTATGAAACCGGTCAAGCTTCCGGATTGTAAAGTTATTTTGGTTGCATCTGAAAAAGAATTGATTAAAAAGATTTTTGATATTCTTAAACACTGCGATCCAGACATTTTGACTGGTTGGAATATCAAACTCTTTGATATGCCCTATATCATTGGTCGTGCTAAACTTTTCTTTGATGAAAAAGAAATTCAAGGATGGATGCCATTTGGTCTGATGAAAATGCGTATCACCAATATTGGTGGTAAAGACTACACATTATATGAATTTCCTGGATATACCATTCTGGATTACATGGATTTGTACAAGAAGTTTTCTGGGACCAACCAGGAGAGTTACGCCCTAAATAATATAGCAAAGGTAGAACTAGATGAACAAAAACTGGATTATACCGAGTATGGGTCATTGCGTGAGTTTTATACGCAAAACTTTCAAAAGTTTGCTGAATACAATATCCAAGACGTGGTCTTGGTTGAGCGACTTGAGGATAAACTAAAGTTAATTGATCTTGCAGTTTCGATTGCATATGAAGCCAAGATCACCTTTGATACAGTTTTCTTTGCTACTCGTATTTGGGAAACTATTTGTTGTGACTATCTTGCCAAACAAAACATTGTTCCCCCATTGAAGACTAAGTACGCAAAGGACGAGCAGTTCATTGGTGCATATGTTAAGGATGTCATTCCCGGTCTCTATAAAAATGTTGTGAGTTTCGATGCAACATCTCTGTATCCTTCTATTATCATTGGTTGGAACATTTCACCTGAGACCTGTATTGTCAAGAATTCATCATTGAATGCAGATGACTTTTTGCGTAGTAATCGTAAAGAGATTCCTGACATGATTCAAGATGCTATTGATCAAAATGCATGTTTGGCATGTAATGGGTCAGTCTTTTCAAATGGTGTAAAGGGATTCATTCCTACTTTGATTGAGATCACCTTTAATCAACGACAGGAAGCCAAGAAGAAGATGATCAAGTTGGAGAAGGAATATGAAATCTCCAAAGATAATAATCTCATTCCTCTGATTGCTGCTCTCAAGATTCGTCAGTCCGTGAAGAAGATTCTAGCAAACAGTCTGTATGGCTGTCTTGGTAATCCTGCATTCACATACTCTTCTCCTGAACTTGCAACTGCAGTTACCGTTACCGGTCAGGTTATCATTCGATCTGCCGAAGAGCAGATGAATGCTTATATCAACAAGGTTATGAAGAACAAGACCATAAAGGATTATGTAATTGCAGTTGATACTGATTCAGTATACTTGAATCTCGAAGATATTATTTCTAGAGTTTCTGAAGATAGTCCCATTAAGGATGTTACTTCCTTTATCGATAATATTTGTGAAAATAATATTCAAAAAGAATTGACTGGAAGTATGAGCATACTTACAACTAAATTAAACTGCCTCGCTAATAAAATTGTGTTTAAACGCGAAGCAATTGCATCAGTTGGATTGTTTGTTGCCAAAAAGAAATATGCATTGTTATTGAATGACCTTGAGGGTGTTAGATTCGGTGAACCTAAGTTGAAGATCATGGGTCTTGAATCTGTTCGTAGCAGCACTCCTGGTATCGTTCGAGCCAAACTCAAAGAATGTATCATGATTATCATGACACAGAATGAAGAGAAGTTACGTAAGTATGTCAATACATTTTACGATGAATTTATCAAGTTACCTATTGAGGATATTGCTTCACCAAGAGGTGTTAAAGGTATTTCGAAGTACAGCAGTAATGATGATATATATAAGGGTGGTACACCAATAGCAACCAAAGCAGCATTGTTACACAATGCATATCTTAAAAAGTTGCATATCGACAAAACAATTCCTTCTATCAAAGAAAATGATAAAATCAAATTTGTTTTTGTTAAAGTTCCAAACCCATATGGAAAAAATGGTAAAGATGGTGTGATGGGCTTTATCAATAAATGTCCTCCTGAATTTGAATTGAAAAAATATATTGACTTAGAGAAACAGTTTGAAAAAACATTTTATGAACCTCTCGACAATATTTTACAAGTTATTAAATGGTCGATCAGTAACAAAATTACACTTGAATCTTTTTTTGGATAATACATCAGAACGGAATGTTAAGAAATGGTAAAGACCTTTAAATCTAGATATGGGGATGAACGAATCCTTAGAAAACGTAAAGACGGAAACTATACTCTCGAAGGTCACACCTTATTTTCTAGGAGTGGCGATGGTTTATTTGACTTTGAAGGTGGTCCATGCATTATGGTTGGTGATAGACTACTTGACATTGTCAATGACGTAGATGACGTAATTATAGAATCAGTTACTATTGATGGCACTATAGTTGAAGAAAACTATATGCGTGTTATCATTACAACAAAACCTATTAAAAGAGGTAAGAATAAAAGTGACAAAAAAACCTAAAGTTACTATTACTAAAACCATTCCATGGCAATATGAATATAATATTTTAAAAGTCCCATATCAGGAATTTTTAGAATCTATTGAAGAGATGCCATTCGCAATGTTATTATATGAACATAGGTCTCATTGTGAATATAGAGGTCACAAATTAAAAAATCATCCAAACTTTGGTGATGAAAACAATCGTGATTTATATAATAGAATTCATGCTATTGAAAATGCACTCAAAGCACATTATTACAGACTTGGTGATGCTATAGAGGCATCACAGTATTGGGAAAACGAAAACTACAAACACACAAACAAGAAGAAAGAAGAGAATGTCAAAGTATCTAACAAATCTACTAAGCAAACTAAACAATCCTGATGCAGCCATCGTAGCCGATGGTATTGATGGTGCAGATGTCACAGGGTTCATTGATACTGGTTCATATGTATTGAACGCTTTGTTGTCGGGATCTATATATGGTGGACTACCTGCAAACAAGATCTCTTGTCTTGCTGGAGATCCTGCTACTGGAAAGACTTTCTATGCAATTGGTATCGCTACGCAATTTCTCAAAGACCACAAAGACGGTGTTGTCATCTACTTTGACACGGAGCAAGCAATCACTTCAGACATGTTTGCACAACGGGGAATCGATTCCAAAAGAATTGCAGTTGTTCCTGTTGCAACAATCGAAGAGTTCAAGAACCAGGCTCTCAAGATCGTCAATGACGTACTTGAAACACCTGAAGAAGACCGCAAGCCAATCTTTATGGTTCTTGATTCTTTGGGAATGTTATCGACAAACAAAGAAATGAATGATTCGGCTGAAGGTAAGGATGTGCGTGATATGACCAAGGCACAACTTACTAAGGCTACGTTCCGTGTTCTTACATTAAAACTTGGTAAAGCAAAGATACCACTTCTTCTTACAAACCATACCTACCAAGTTATTGGTTCTTATGTTCCTACTAAGGATCTAGGTGGTGGTACAGGTATCAAGTATGCAGCAAGTAATATCATCATGTTATCTAAGAGTAAGGATAAGACCGATGAAGGTATTGTGGGTAACTTTATTAAGTGCACCAACTACAAGAATCGTTTTGTAAAAGAAAACATGCATGTTCAAACACGACTCAACTATACTTCTGGATTAAGTAGATATTATGGTTTGACAGACCTTGCTATCGAGTATAATGTATTCAAGAAGGTCTCAACAAGAGTAGAACTCCCAGATGGTAGTAAAGCATTTGAGAAAAATATTGATGAAGATCCGGAAAAGTATTTTACAAAAGAAATTTTAGACAAACTAGACATTGAAATTCAAAAAGGGTTTAAGTATGGACAAGGCACTTAAAGACATTTATATTATATTAGATGATGCATCTGAATATATGACATTAGATACTGTACCAATTAAAATTATAGTTGACCCGTATCTTGGTGTAGAATTTAGATTTCAAAAAATCAATATAAAAATGGAAGAAGAAAACTTAAATATTAATTTTAATGTTGAAATCTTAAAAAACCCAAATAATGTTGATGTTGAATTAAATAACCAAGAGTTCATTGACTTCTTGGGTAAAATCCTGTATGATATGCTTGTATACCGAGACGATATTATAACGAAGACTCAGGCGGAACCTGAGCAAATTGATCTCGAAGATGATGTGCACAGTGACTCCTATGGAAAAAATTATTCTTAAGAATCTTGCCAAGAACGAAGAATTTGCACGTAAAGTACTCCCCTTTATCAAGGAGGAGTATTTTGCTTCTAGAGCAGAAAGAGTCTTGTATCTCAACTTAGAAAGCTTTGTTACTAAGTACACTTCACTTCCAACTAAAGATGCTTTAATTCTTATGATTGAAAAGCATAAAGGAATCAGTGAAGAAGAATACAAAGGTTCACTGCGTTTAATCACAGAAATTTTTGATAGCAATGATCGCGAAGATCAAGAGTGGTTACTTGACCATACAGAGAAATTCTGTAAGGAAAAGGCTATTCATCTTGCAATCATGAACTCTATTAATATTATTGATGGTAAAGATAAAGAGTACACAGAATCTGCTATTCCAGAAATTCTTAGTAATGCCTTGGCTATTAGTTTTGACACACGAGTGGGTCACGATTTCATCGAAGATTCTGATATTCGTTATCAATTTTATAACAAGACTGAGAAGCGTATTCCGTTTGACCTTGAGTATTTCAATACAATCACGGGTGGTGGTACTCCAACCAAAACTCTGAACATTGTAATGGCAGGTACAGGCTGCGGTAAGAGTCTTTTTCTATGCCATCATGCTGCATCTTGTTTGATGCAAAACTTGAATGTTCTGTATATTACACTTGAGATGGCAGAAGAACGTATTGCTGAACGTATTGATGCAAATCTTCTTGATACTCCCGTACAAGATCTTGCTAGTATGCCAATCGCATCATACAAGAAGAAGATGGAACAACTCAAGAAGCAATCAACAGGTAGACTTATTATCAAAGAATATCCTACCGGTGGAGCAAACTCAAATCACTTTAGAATTCTACTTCAGGAACTACGTACAAAGAAGAAGTTTAAGCCAGATATTATTTTTATTGATTATCTGAATATCTGCTCTTCGTCTCGCATGAAGCAGGGTGGTAACACAAACAGTTACCATTACATCAAGGCTATCGCTGAAGAACTTCGTGGACTTGCGGTTGAGTTTGATCTTCCGATCTTTAGTGCTACTCAAGTAAATCGATCTGGGTTTTCTAGTACGGATGTTGGTCTCGAAGATACATCCGAATCGTTTGGACTTCCTGCTACCGCAGATTTCTTCGTTGCTTTGATTCGTACCGATGAATTGGATGACTCCAAGCAACTAATGGTAAAGCAACTCAAGAATCGTTATAATACAACTGCTGTCAACAGAAAGTTTGTTATTGGTGTCGAATTCAACAAGATGAAACTACATGATGTTGACGAAGGTACGCAGCCCGTAATGGTTAGTTCTAACCAAAGCAGTAACAAGGATAAGCGTAACAACGAAGATTCTTATTACAAGAGTATCTCCGAGTCATCAAAGCAACTTAGTTCCGGATGGCAGATGTAATGCAGACTGTTGTTGATAAAAAATATATTAATATGGTGTCTGCTTCTCTTGAAAAATTCAAGTGGAAGAAAGATAACATGGCAGCGTGTCGGTGTTTTAAGTGTGGTGATTCACAGAAAAATAAAACAAAGACTCGTGGATATTTTTATGTCAACAAGGATCAGTATTACTATAAGTGCCATAACTGTGGATTCTGCTGTACTGTAAAGACAGTTCTAGAAAACTTGTCTCCACAGTTAGCAAAAGAATATTCATTAGAAACTTACAAAATGAATATTGGTCGTAATATGTTTATGACAGCAGATGTAGTTGTAAAGGAACGTATTGTTCCAGACTATATCGGAAAATGTATTACAGATCTTCCCAAAGATCATTACGCTAGAGAATACGTAATGAAGAGACAAATACCAGAAGACAAATTACACCTCTTATATTTTACAGAAGATTTTTCTAAGATTGCAGAGAAGTTTTTTAAAACTTCATTTAGAGAACCAAGACTTGTAATTCCTTTTTTTGATGACAAGGATAGAGTTGTTGGTGTTCAGGGTCGTTCATTTGAAGTCAATGCAAAAATTCGATACATTACATACAAGAGTCCACACATTGAGCGTTTATGGTATGGGCTGAACAATATCAATGCTTTAAAACCAGTTTACGTAGTGGAAGGTCCGATTGATTCATTATTTGTACCGAATGCTATTGCCATGGTAGGATCTAGTTATCCAGACCCACTGCCAACCAAAATTGAAAACAGTAAATTGATTTTTGTATTTGATAACGAACCTAGAAATATTGTCTTACACCACATGATGGAAAGGGCAATAAACGAGGGTCATAAAATTGTAATTTGGCCTTCTATACCTGAAAAAGATATTAATGAAATTTGTCTTAAATATGGTGTAGAGAAGATGAAACAAATGCTAGATAGTAGTACCTATTCGACAAATGCTGCCAGACTAAAATTTGGTGCGTGGAAAAGATCTTAATATGATAAAAGACAACTCAGACAATAATGATGGAATAGAAAAGAAAGTTTGCCAAGCTTTTTTACAATTTAATAATTATTTTAGTTTATATGTAAAAGAAGTAGATTTAGATTTATGGAATAGAGCAGTGGAGTTTGCGAAAGACAGCGTTGATGTCCCCGGTGTATCTTTAAAATTTATTGATAACGATAATACAGACGAGTAATAAAACTTATGAAACAAAGAATAACTGTCCTTGATAAAGGACACGTAGATCTTATTGATGTGATGGGTTCTGATTTAACAGTCGCCAATGCAGCCCGAGTTTCTTTTAATAAAGAAAGTGAATGGGATACAGATCTTAATTGGCTTGATAAAACAATAGAGAAGACCTTATCCGCAAAAGATAAAAAATTAATTTCTTATCTAGCTAAACATAAACATTGGACACCCTTTGCACATCCACAGATCACAGTAAGAATTAAAGCTCCTATTTTTATTCGCACTCAACTTTTTAAACACAAAGTTGGATTTGTAGAAAATGAAGTAAGCCGTAGATATGTAACTGATACTCCGGAATTTTATATTCCAAGATGGAGATCAGCACCAACCACTGGTGCAAAACAAGGAAGCACTGATTTTATTTTAGATTCTGTAGTTGAAGATAAACTGAATACAGAGTATAATATGGTTCTCGAAGGAGCTTTGAAAACATATGAAAATCTTTTGGAACAGGGTGTCGCCCCAGAACAGGCGCGATCCGTCTTACCACAAGGCGCGTATACGGAGTGGTGGTGGACTGGATCACTTGCGGGTTTTGCTCGGGTCTACACACAACGAAGTGAGGCACACGCTCAATGGGAAGTACGTGAGTATGCCAATGCGATTGCCGCATCGATTTCTCCGTTCTTCCCTGTATCTTGGGAACATCTGACTAGTAAGGACAACACATGACAAATTTATCACCATTTCAAGAATTTATTTTTATCTCTCGTTATTCACGTTGGATCAACTCACAAAATCGCAGAGAGACGTGGACAGAATGTGTAGATCGTTGGTGGGATTATTTTACCACCAAAGTTCCATCGTTACTCGAACGTCCCGATGTACGTGAAGCAATTCTAGCACTCGAAGTACTACCTTCTATGCGTAGTCTCATGACTGCAGGTAAAGCACTAGATCATGATAACACATGTCTCTATAATTGCTCATACCTTCCTATTGATTCTGTTGATTCATTTGCGGAACTGTTTGTTATTCTGATGAATGGTACAGGTACTGGGTATTCTGTTGAAAGACAATATACAGACAAACTCCCAACTGTTGCCAACAAGATTGTAAAGAATTTTGATAAGATAATCGTTGTCGAAGATTCAAAGGAAGGTTGGGGAAATGCAATTAAAACATTGTTCAGCGATCTCTATGCTGGTAAGCATCCTAAATGGGACTTGTCAAAAATTAGAGCATCTGGTGCACGACTTAAAACTTTTGGTGGTCGTGCTTCTGGTCCTGCTCCACTAGACAATTTATTCAAATTTATAGTAAAGGTCTTCTACAACGCACAGGGACGTAAACTTTCGGCTCTTGAGTGCCACGACACCTGCTGTGCCATCGCTAATGCCGTAATCGTGGGTGGAGTTCGTAGATCCGCTATGATCTCTCTCAGTGACCTGGGAGACCGTGAAATTGCCATGTGCAAGAGTGGCGCATGGTGGGAGCAAGCCGGGTTCCGGTCTTACGCCAATAACTCAGCCGTGTATCGCGGAAGACCCCCCATGGGACAGTTTCTTGAGGAGTGGACCTCTCTGTACAACTCCCACAGCGGAGAACGCGGTATGATCAATCGTAGGGCACTTCAAGAGCAAGCAGCGAAGTCTGGGCGAGACCCGGATTGTGAATATGGTACCAATCCATGTGCAGAAATTATTCTGAAACCTTTTGAATTTTGCAATCTTTCAACGGTCGTAGTTCGTACCGATGACACTGCTGCAAGCCTAAAGAAGAAGATTGAAATTGCCACTATTATTGGGACTGTGCAGTCTACTTTTGTCAAAT
>Ga0114978_10001849_pt1 | contig 17695 bp, 26 predicted proteins | sample S_140212_EF_Meta_FD_87027 | JGI IMG/M metagenome (GOLD analysis project Ga0114978, IMG submission 87027) | Freshwater microbial communities from Lake Simoncouche, Canada to study carbon cycling - S_140212_EF_MetaG | ecosystem: Environmental > Aquatic > Freshwater > Lake | place: Lake... | reverse complement strand
TGTTAGCTGATCTATCATCAAAGGCCGTATACAATTCATTATTAACTATAAATGTTCTTGGTTTATCGACACCAACGATTAAGCCTATTTTGTGATTTTTATCAAATTGATTTTTAACTTCTTTGAAGTACGTATAATTAAATCGTGTTACATTTAAAGGATTCAATCCTTCTGTTCTATCCACTACCCAACTAGCATCACCATATTCTATAAAGGAATTAAATAAGAAATCACTAAGATCCAAAACTGTGATTTTTGTCTTAGGTATTGTATTTTCTATTTCTTTAAGACGTGGCACAGTTTGCAATCTATGTTCTGCCCCTGCATTCCAATTAGCTTTGTTATTAGGATCTATGATTGTAAATTTACTATTGGCTTTTTCCATTACATTGACAACAATTTCGTCAATGTGAAGATTTTGCCTAATAAAACTCATTAAGATATTGTGACTATCTGCCCCTGCGCTATAGCTTAAAATAATATAATCATATTTTTCTCGAAGTTCTCTAGATCGTTTATCGTACAATGCATCAAGACTCATACCGGGTTCTATAGTCCAATTATATGCGTTAAATGCGTTATTGTTGAAATTCCAAATAACTTCTTTGTTATGTTTGCTGGCAAAAATACAAGCCTGTATTTTTGATGCAAATGGTATGTTATCTACCATATAATGCCCGGTGTTCTTAATCATAAAATAACAGGTAGGTAAATTGGTATTGTATAGATATAGTTACTTATTTCCAGTAGGTAAATTTACCGGATCCACTTCAACTAAACCACTATGTAGTATTGTTTCAACAATACCATTTTCAGCATTATATGCATGCCAGACTGGGGTGGAAGTCAATGAGCTTGACGTTTCTATAAATGTGTTAAAATTTTGAATTGATGTAAAATACATTTGATATGTTTGGTTATCCGCATCTTCAACAGTAAAAACCCATGGATTAGCAAGATTTAATGCTTTTAATGTGGCAATACGTGTCTTTGCATCATCGGGAAACGCATCGCTCCACCAGGTTGTTGCTGTTGGTTTTGTAATTCTTCCCTCATATAGATAATAAATAGCCATTTGTTTGTATCTCCTATAGTTTATTTATCACAAATTCATTAGTTTATGATAATACTCAGTTTTCTTTTCCAGTGATTTTTGTTTAATGTCGTTGGATAATTTTTGCTTTTTTTCAAAATTATTCTCAAATATAGTGTCATATAACTCATCCAACGAGTAGCCCAAATTTAAAATTCTACCTACCCACACCGCAGATCCTATTTTACTTTTAGTTTTTACCCTAGGATCCATACTTATATCATATGCTAACTTATTTGCTTCTGCAAAAGTCATATTGTTATTTTTCCATGATTCATTAAGTACGATATTATATCCAAACTTTTCAGGATCTTTTTCTATACGATTAGACTGCCTACCATCATCAGATTCACGCAGGAATAGTGGCATAAATCCGAATATATCCAATGTACATTCATCGCTTACTAACCAATCTACTGTGTCTAAAATACTTTCTTTAGACTCCCCGGGTAAGCCAACTATGAAGTTACTAGATGTTATTACTTTACCCTGCCATAGTTCTTTACAATAGTCCAATGTTTCTTTTGTTCTTTTGGCACCCAGGGCCTTTCCTATTTTTTTACCAGCTTCATCATTCATTGTTTCAATGCCAAAATTAAGACTTACTGCTCCAGATTCATACAGCATTTCACGCATTTCCGGAAACTTCCATATTAAATCTAATCTTGCATAACTACTATAGGTAAGTTTAAATGGCAAACCTGTGAATAAACGATGGATCATTTTCATCTTATCTACACTTTCATTAATAAGCTCATCCGTAAATATAAAATGTGTAGTTCCAAACTTATCATAATTTCTCATCAGTTCTTGTCTTAAACAATCTTCATGTTTAGTCCAATCACCTATCTTTTTACCAATTAAATCATAACGGCAAAAAGCACATTTAAAAATACAACCCCTAGCAATCTCAACAGGCAACGCTTCTCCTGGAGAAATTATATCATTATCTTCATATTGTATTAAACTTGAAGCAAATTCTTCTTGCGTATAAAAATAATCATTTCCATCGATGACTTGGCAAGGTTCTGTCTTGCATGTTTTAATTTCTGATCCATATTTAATATGTTCTAACAGTTTAATAACAGCAATATCACCCTTGTTAATTACAGTAAAATCTACTCCCGGCCAATGTGAATTTACATTGATCCTACCGCCACCCAAACATATTTTAATTTTAGGGTTTAATGATTTTATATGTTTAACTAAATTTGTAAAATCTTCATCAGGTCTACCAAAATTATAAACTTTTCCATCTACTCTTTTTTCACTTAAAGTACAGCTAAAGCCAACTAATACAGTATCACCAGAGCAAAATTTTTCTACAATATTAACTAGTTGCTCATACGAATAAAAGCTAAAATTATCTACAACTTGGCAAGAGTATCCATTGGCTCTAATCTCTGTAGCTACTTTATAAGTCCCTGCATATTTACCATAACCAGGAGTGCTAGCAATGTCAGTGAATAATAAAACATCCATTATGAAAAGATTCTTCTTTTAACTTCGGCATAGTCTAATGTAATATCCACTGGTCTTGGAGACCAAAACATGAATCGTTCCGGACCTGATACTGCGTAATGAATTGTAGTAGTTTCTATTAGTGTGAATTCGTTAGTGCCACTGTGGCCCTTTGCTATTACTGGAAGATTATTATCGTCTTTGTATTTGATATTAAAATACTTTGAACATTTTATAATTTCGCCACCAGGTTGAAATGGATAATCCATTGTAGAATATTGGCCCGGGTCAATTATATCTTCATCTAATAACCAATATATATCATAGCTACCTTCTAAATTATAGATGAAACAACAGGGTGAGAAATCAGTATGTTTTATCATTGCCTTATTTGGAACACAACCCAGTAACCAAGCTTCTTCACGCAATTCTAATCCCTTACCAATAAACCATTGTATCCCTTCACTAGTCATAAAATCACTAGTGTTCACCGGCAAATAAGATGCACCCAAATTCAAATCCCTTGAATTATATAAATTGTCAAGTTCTTCTTGCGTTTTGGGTATCATCCATTCTTTTAAAAAGCCTGGCATGTTTATGATGTAATCTTCTGTAGTCATAACAATATTTATTGAGTAATAAAATATGACAATAAATCATCATACCTTAACGTAGATTTAATATCTATGCAATGACGAATAATATTGCTATAGTTAATTACAGTGTGATATAGATCACCATTCAAAACGTATGGTTTTTTATAAACGTATGGAAGTTTATATGTTTTAAATTTATTGATAAACATCGTGTCTTTATCGGTATCAGTAGCCTCTGTTATAAACTCAATACTATCATTATATTGTTCTACTGGAATTCTTATAATTGTACTTTCATTTTTTTGCCACGGGGAATGCCAATTTGTAGGTACGGATATAAGTTCAACTTTACACGCATAATGATTTAAAAAATCCCATATCTCTTTGCCAAATAAATGATTATCTAGGTGTAAGTCTGTTATTATGATATGTTTAGCCTGGTTTGGTAATAATGGTTTGACACTATCAATGATAGTATCAGGAATTACAATTTTCAACTCAGTGTATAAATTATTCATATTTTACCATTGTCTATTAATTAATTCTTTATCTTTAAAATATTTGCAGGCTTCTTGATAATTTAAAAATTCACTACAAAAACTAACAACATATCTAATATCATTATCAAAATTAAAAACCGAATGGTACCGTTGGCTATTTAAAATATATACCTTATCCATTAGATAAGGCATTTTAAATGTATGATATTCTGTATCTTTACATAAATTTGTATCCAATGTTGGTGCATCAGTTACAAAAGTTAATGAATTAGGATATAAAGTTAAAGGGGTGTTAATAACACACTTTCTACCGGGAATAACATCAATATGCCATGGTACATAACTGTTAGGTGGAACTTTTAATATTGTTAATGTAGCATTATAGTCTATAACAAATTCATTAATAAAGGTTCCAAAATCAATATTACGCAACTTGTCATTAAGTATATAGGTGTTAGGTAGTGTAGTTAATGGCCATAACCATGTATTATCCTTATTTGCTTTTTCAATAAAGTTTTTTATAAAATTAACAGCATCCGTAGGTATTGTTATATTCAATTCAGAAAACAAGTCATATGTTACATTATCCATTGTTTATATCCTGCATTAGTTAACCAACTGTTTACTTCATCTAAATTTAAAACACTTACTACGGATTTACCATTAACTACTTTATAAAGGTCTGTACTATTAAACCACTCATTGTTTTTCATACTAATTAGGTCTTCATAATGTATTGTATTTGGTAAAAAGTTATCTGTAACTATCTCTAATGATTCATTAAAATTACTCATTACTTTCATCACTTTTTCAAAGCTATGTGGTGTTACTGTAATAGATTGTGGTAGTATTTCATTATGCCAACTGTTTAAATTCCATCCTATTATAAAACTCCAAAACGTGTCAGACTTACTTATCCGATCTAATATAATATATTGAAGGTCTTTTGTTTTTAAAAAATTAATCATTTGCTGATTCAATAGTGTTGTATGTATTTTTACACTAACTGGATTCTTTATTGATATAAAATGATTAAATATATCAAATCTTTTTTGTAATTCTACTTCAGCAGTATCTAAATCATATCCATGTTTTTCAAAACTAAAATGTATATCTTTATCATAGGATAGTACCTTTATATTTAAATTAAATAACTCCCCTAGGCTATATTGATTCAATGAATTTTGAAACCAAGTGCTCCCGCTTCTGGGGTGACTAAAAATAACTATTGATTTATTAGGGTCAATCATAATAAAATAAGTGCCACGGGTCTGTTTCAAATCTAAATGTCAATACAAATCTATCTTTGTCGGTATTATTGATAACACTATGTGGTACAGTTGTATTTAATATCACAGGTTTAGACAATGAATATCTATCAATTTCTTTTAAATTAGCGTGACCATAAAATCTGTAAATGATATTATGTCGTCCAAATTCCATATTCTTTACTGGACCATCGATATATTCATAAAAATCTGTATGTGTACCTTCAGTATTTTTTATTGGTATATTAATTGCTAACACATATTTACTAATAGTTGATTTGTTCCAAACTGGGTTCTCTACCCAATTATCAACATGTGCATTTTCTTTAGTACTAACGTGTGTTTTAATCATATAAGATGAGGTTGGCATACAATTTAATGACTTAAACCAATTGGTTAAAGTAATACTAGCATTCAATATGCCATTGATAGGAAGCTTAGTAAAACCTAGTTGATATATACCAAAATCAGTAATATAACTAGAAAGTTCAGCTTGTATTTTTTCTAACTCTGCATCAAGATATTTGTAAGTTATCATGTAACAAATGGTCTATGTCTTTTGTATCTTTTAAAGATATCATAAAGGTATATCTATCTTTATCACTATAATTAATGACTGCATGTTTATACCCCGTGTTTAAAAAGTATGCGTTACCTGGAGTAAAATGCACTGCCTCAACAATGTTTTTAACCCAAAACAAATTAACACATTCAGGTTCAGCCATAATAGGTATAATAACTCTAACCGAATAACTAGGATCATAATCAATATGCGGTGTAATGCTAGCGCCGGCTTCTAATTTAACAAGTCTAATACGTGTAGGTGTCCCTCGAAATTGTCCAAGAACTTTATTAAATAAACTTTCATATCGTTTATAAGTTTCAGTTTTTATAGTAAATGTTGTTTCGTTCATTGGGTTATTTTCTTCAGTACTTAACTTCTGTTTTCTTCTATAGCTATCAACCATAGATCCAGCTGATAATTGTTCATTAATTTTATCTAATTCTTCAAATGTTACTTCTTCGTTATCTGCACTGGTATCAGTCAAACTAATTTGATAAAAGTTTTTGTATGAGGTATGTGTCAATTCGTTATGAACGCTACATAATTTTTTATTCACTTCAATTGGTGTTTTGAATTCTGATTGCAATTGATTAATACACTGAACCATTTCATTCAACGTGCCGTCATCCATAGAACAATGTTGTAATATGCTACAAGCAGGTAATAAGTGTTTTAATTTTTTTGTCATTTGGTAACCTTTAACATATTATGCACATGCCCGCCCCAATCTGCCCAGTGTCTAAATGACGGGTTGGCTGGTTGTTCATGGTGATTTTTATGCCAGCCTTCGCCACCATTTAAAATACCCCATAATGTTACATTTGCAGGGCCATGTTTATCATGGCAGAAAATATTAATTGCGCTACCGCCGGCCCACATTAAAAATCCCGGTACAACTAACAATGCCCAGTACCAATTCATTGGCAATAATGCTAACCCAAGTGCATGTATTGAAAACAATACAGTAAAGTAATGTTTATGTTGAAACACATACCATGGTTTTCTTAACAAATCAGGTACATATTTTAATACATCTAAATCGTTGTTTGACATTTGCCAATATGCTTTAAACTTACCCATCATGATAGGACTATGTGGATCTTTATCTGAATCAGAATAACGATGATGCTTTCTATGTACGCCTGCCCATGCCATTGCAGATGACACTACACCCAACCAAGATATTAATATTAAAATTTTCTCAGCCAATGGATGTATGTCATTTCTATGTGAGACAGTTCTGTGAAAAAATACAGTTCCACAAAACCCCACATAGACTATCTGTGATAGAATTAATACTGGAATGGTAAAAGATAATGGCATTAAACACAATCCCAATAAAAATAGGATATGTATGTATATTTGTGTGATTACTAGGGTTTTTTTGAACGTCATATCTTATTTATTCAAGGGATGATCCACTATTTCATATAGTCTTTCTTTCCACTTAGTATGGTTCGGTGTGCCCCAAATAATCATTATTATTTTGGGTTTTGCTAAATCTGCTCCATGTAAAAATTCACCATTACTGTATACAAAAGTATTCGATTCTTTGGGCAAGTCTACGTATATTTTATCTTCATCTTTCGCTTTTTCATTATAGTAAAGTTGATTAAAAGCAGGCGTATTACTCTTTATGATAGGTGCATTAAACATTTCTTCCTGCCATTTGGACAAATAAAACGTAGGTCTATCGTTTGTATCCCATAACATAACTCGCATAGCATTTGGCCATGGATAGAATTTTTTAACAGCATCAATATGTAATGGAACTTCTTTAATATTAGATGCAATTGTTATTTTGTCAATAGATAAAAACGGCATAGCTTCATTGATTTGTTTGAACATGTTAGGGAAATATATAGACCAATCATACAAACGCTCTTTTGAAATAACGGGGTATTCAGTTTTTATTTGTTCTTCAGTTAAGTTTGGATTAGACCATATACATATAGTATCCCATATTTCATTATATATAGATGATGTACACTTCCATTCTTCCCATAATTTCCAAAACATGTCCCAATCATCCGGTTCTATCCTTTTCACGGGAACAGTTAGCCATGGTATGTTTGTTAGCTTTACATCAGTATCTAATATTTCAGGACAAAATGGAGGATCAATGCCATCAGTAAATCTTTTTAAAAATGTAGTATCAGTCATAATTTCATTGTTAGCATCCATTGTTCTACCCCATTAAACATAATAGGTTTATCAGATGCTATCCATGTACCTGGTTTAAAAGTCTTGGGTAATGTATAGTTTTTTGTTATCTCAAATAATCTCTTGTTATAGTCATTGAATGATAACACTATACCACTGCATTTATTTAGTTTTGCTCTTTCAATCTGATGGGTAAGACAATACACGAAAGTGGGTGTTTTAACCCCTAATCCTTTGTTTATTGATTTAGCGCAAGAAAATCCCCTAAACGCGGCTTGATAAACTCTTTCATTATTTAACTCTCGTATCATCCCACCAGTACCAGTCCATATCTTATCATCTAAATATAACAATTGATACGTATCAATTTGTTCATTTTTAACGAGATTTAATAGACTCCAATCATATATGTCACTATAATTTTCTGGTATAATATCACCAAAACATTCATGTAATGCTGGTACTAGCTTATCTAAAAAATAATTTTTGTTGTCTTTAGACAAGGTAAGTAAGTGTATGTTATCCATGATTATTATTTATTGATAGAAGTAGCCTGATAAATATTATTGATTGGGCATAAAAGGTTTTACTATGATCGTAACTTGGGAAGAAGGAATTGATTCTTATATAATCAATACACTAGAAATTAATGATATTGAAAATATATATACAGTAGAAATATGTGATAGAGAGTTGCCCTCTGAGTCAAGAAGTATTTCAGACATTATATTTGATTGCTTTAAGGATAGAGATACCAAAACAGTAGAAGTTTTATACAGTGGTGGATTAGATAGTGAGTTAGTTTTAAAAGCCTGTATTAAAAATAAAATACCCGTAACAGCAATTACAATGAAGTTGTATATTGACGATATAATTATTAATAGCCATGATTTATACTATAGTGAAAAATTTTGTAGAGAAAATAACATAACTCAAAAACTTGTAGATTTTCATATCCGATCGTTTTATGAAAATGGAGATCATGTTAGCTATTTAAAACCATATCATATTACATCACCGCATGTGGCTAGTCATTTATGGCTATTAGAACAATGTAGTAGTTTCCCTGTCATTGGTGGTGAGTACAGTTGGCCTCAACCTAGTAAAGTATTAAGCCCTCATAGATTATCATATAATTCTTATTCTAGATTTATGAAAGATAGAAATATTACCGGTATCGGAAACGTGTTAAATCATAGTTTAGAATTAAATATAAAAATGATACAACACAGCTTGGACACACAATATATTATAAATTCGTTTGACATAATGCTATTCAAGTATAGAATGTACAATAATTTTGATTTAGGTATATTTGAGCCTAGAATGAAAAGCTATGGTTGGGAAAATGTAAGTCCCAAATGGTTTAATAAAATGAAATACAAAGATGAGCTGGTTAATATGTACGGCATAGATAAACCAATTATTAAATGGGGTAAAAAAATTGCAGACGTAATGGGCGGAGAGCCTGGTATGAATGATAAGTTTTAAATATTCAGTGTCACCGCTTTAGCAACACTAGTAATCCCTGATTGCATTTTAGAAATAAAATCACTATATAAATGATCTGAGGTACCCCACCATTTATTTTTCCAACTTTCAACTAGTTTAATATCAGGATGATTAAATATTGGACTATCTATTACCTTTTCATAACCAGACAGTTTAGTGCGTTGCTCTAATTCAAATTTACCATTATTATTATTGAATACTTGAACTTTAGTAGAATTTGTTCCTGTTTTCCCTAGTATTTTATTGTCAGCTAATTGTTGCATAACAGGATCCATTAAAAATGAAGTCATCAACTCAGCCGTATATGTGAGAAAGAACGGGGTTCCGTATATTTTGTTTTTTTCAAAATATCTTAACTGAGTGTGAATTACTTCTTCTTCATCTAAGTACCATTGATCCTTATATTTTTTCATATGGGGAGGATCATTTCCTGTTATAACGGTTCCATCTAATTGACTAGATAACCACATGTTAGATGGCATTTGATGTGCGGCACTTTGTATTTGGGATGCTATCTCTAAAAATTTACCTGACTTAACGAAATTGTCATAATCTAATGGTATTACAACAGGGTCTAAATTCTTTTCAATACACATTTTATATGCATACTTAGTTTCAGTATAGTTATATTGTGTTTGCATTATAACAGGTTTGATATTCATGCCTAGAGACAGAAACACATTTAATACAAATTCGCTATCTAAACCACCGCTATAGCATAGGTATAATGTTCCTTGTTTCTTTTCCCAAACCATCTCAGCGGCAATTACTGCTTCTTCATAATAACTACCTACACTTCTGGATGGCGGGTCAATTTCTACTTGCCATGTATCGCCGGCGCCTGAACTTCTTAAATAATTTTTATGTATTAAATCCATTCTTTAACCACTGTCTATAATGCTGTTTACTAGGCTCTATATTAGTTTCTGTAAATTCTGTTATCAATTCTGCTTGAGTTTTATCTTGATACCACGCAGTCTCCCAAACAGTCTCGTTAATTAACCAATTGCTAAGAGGTAATGTCATGTCCCTATATTTAAATATATAAACTTTAGATTTGTTTTTATTTACTTTTTCTGCTATAGTTACAAACAACATCCCTTGCTGCCACTCTATCATGGTATAGGGATAAAGTGCGATCCAACATGCACCTTGCTTAACCATCTGGATGCTACCATTATCATAATATGTCCATTCTACATTGATATTATCAATACCAACCTTATCATATACGCCTGGATGAACACATTGTATATGGTCAACATCTAAAAACAAATCCATAATATTTTCAGGATTAGCTTTAACTATGTCCATTCGTTCTTCTATTAATTTTAAATTTTTAAAATCTTTAATTATTGGAAAAGATATCGTTGTATCAAATAACAAACCATGATAATCATGTACTTCATCTACTTCTAGTGTGGTTGTATTTTTACAATAAGAACTAGTTCGACCAGATGATATTGGATGACCTGATATATCAAAGGTCCAATTATGATAAGGGCACATTCTGTTTCCAAAATGTGCTTTGGTTGATATTAAACTTTTTTGATGTGGACAAATATTAGATACTAAAGAATATTTTTCATTTTCTTTTACCAATACTTTTTTATTTTGAAATTGTTGTAACGGTTTATATCCGTTATCAACTACATCAGTCACGTGTCCCAAAAACATATTTAAATAGTTTCATAGTCAGCTTTGAAGCCGCCGCATTCTGGACATGGAAAGTCTTCCGGCAAATCTTCCCATTTACCTTCTGTTTCTTCGTCATGTACATGACCGCAAATTACGCAAACGTGATCCATTATCTTGCCTCCACTTGGTTTAGTTCATCCAACTTAGCTTGGTAAGCTTCTGCATGACGCTGTTCAACTTTAGCTAGTGCCGCAAAACGTTTTTCTGCTTTTGCCAAAACTGCTTTAAATTCACTAGCATGACGCTGTGATTCTTCAATCTGATGTTGTGCTTCTTGTGCAGCCGGTAAGTTACCTTCGAATTCTGCAACTTCACGGAAATGAGGATACATTTCTGTAAACTCATACGTTTCTCCCTCAATCGCTAACTCTAAACATTTACGAGTATCAGGGTTTCCAATAATCAATTCTAAGTGGCCCCAAGAATGTAACAATTCTTGGTCAGCAGTATGTTCAAAGTGTTTTGCGATTTCTTCAAATCCTTCTGCACGTGCGATTTTGGCAAAGTAGCGATACTTAGTATGCGCTTGACTTTCGCCTGCAAATGCACTATGTAGGCTGTTAATAGTTTCTGACATTTTTTCTCCTTGTGTGTAGTCTGTCTGAGTATAACATACTCAATATTATTTATACAACAAAAAGGGTGAATTAATCTTCTATAGATTTGAGTCCGTTACTGTGTTTATCTGTAATTTTCTCTATATCCTGAAACAAACGTTTCTCTTGTGCGGTTAATGTATTTTTATGAGTTCTACGAGGATTACTACATAAAGGACATCCCGGGATACCACAATCCATAGCATGATGTTTTGCTAAACGATGCGGTTCTTTTACTGCTTTATCTTTATGTGTTAGTCCATGTGCTTTTGCAATCTTAACTTGTCTTGCAATTGCTACATCATTCTTGTGCCGGCGACGGCTATTTATGTATTTTGCTGTTTCATTTGACATTAGTGCCTCTGTTTATAATCATTTACTGCGGCTTTGATGGCGTCTTCCGCAAGGATTGAGCAATGGATTTTGACTGGGGGGAGTGCAAGTTCTTCTGCGATTTGAGAGTTTCTGAGCTTGGCAGCTTCATCCAATGTTTTACCTTTGACCCACTCAGTGACAAGACTTGAGCTAGCAATAGCCGACCCGCACCCATACGTTTTAAATTTGGCATCTGTTATTAATCCTGTTATTTTATCTACTTTAATTTGTAGTTTCATTACGTCCCCGCATGCCGGGGCTCCAACCATACCTGTACCAACGTCATCATCGTCTTTTGCAAAACTTCCGACGTTTCTTGGATTTTCGTAGTGGTCTACTACTTGTGCGCTATAAGCCATGTGTTAGTCTCCTGTATTGTATTTAGTATTCATCAGTATTGTCTATTACTATCCAGCCTAATTTCAATAAATCTTCTCGTATCTCATCGGTTACACAACTTTCAGGGACAAACTTCTTACCTTGTATATAGGCTTCCTGTTGTTCTTTAGTTAATGCACGAAATTCATCATCGTCTAATATTGTACTATCTCTGATACCACTACAGTACCAATCGATGTAATCTCCTTCTTCCTTCATATCAGCAATGATTCCACCTGCATGTCTCCAACTACAACTCCAACGTTTCTCAGTTAATATAGGCCATACATCATTTTTAGTAAAGTCATTATTACACATAGAGGCATATAAATGCTGTGCATACACTTCATCATTTTTAGTTTTATCAATAATCCATTGAGTACTCCGCAGGTCATACTCCATATTATCTTTTTGCCACTCCGGATCTACGATATTGGCTTCATCTTGTTCACGCCAAGTTTTGAACATTTCTAAGTATTCAGGGGCAGGTAGTTTACCTGCCTCTTCTTGTCGTTTGACATAATTTTCTAATTGAAATGTATTTTTATCTGGACTACTACTTATCATCTTCTACCTCTATCCAAGTGTGATCGCCTAACCATTTAACTTTGCAAATGTATTCATAATCGACTGGCTTGCCAGCAGACCAATCATTGGGACCATGAATACTTAATCTAGTAAACTGTTTGCGTGTGTCAAATAGTAACCAATATATGTTACCATTTGATAATTGAAAATCATATTTAGCGGCGTGTACCATATCAGTCAAGTCTAATCTATGTTTGATTTGTTCTGCTTGCTTCTGTAATACAGTTACTAGTTCCATGATTCTATCATATTCTTGCTTGGCATGCAACCTTGCAACGTTAAGCATAATGTCTTTATGCTTCTCAACTGGAACTAAATCAAATTTAGGACCAGAACTTTCTGTAGCATATGGTGTTACATTACGATTAAAGAAATGTATTAGTGAACCGGAACTAGTAGAATCATAACTACTAACTCCATTCGCTGAGTTTGGTTTATCAGACATTCTATATTATATATTATTTTCTGATTTAGCTACAGTATTTTGGGTATTAGTTGTCTTTTTATGTTTACTATAAAAGATATGATTACCTATCTTAGCTACTTGTTTATACGGCCATAACGGATCAACAGTTATATTATGAAAGAATAATGCTGATTTAGGTACAACATCACTATATGCATCATTAGCCATAACATCATACGCTACTTGTTGGGCTAGCTTGTATCGTTGATTATTCTTATTAGGCTCACCTTTACCCTCACACACCCAACTAAACTGACATAGTTTAACTTTAGTAGCTTCATCGTCAACTACTTTTTCTACAATATGCGATTGATACACAACAGCACAAGGAGTATGAGCAAACCCATGAGCTACTCTATTCATTACTACACGTGCAACTGCCGCTTGTCCCATAATAGATTCATTACCTGCTTCATAAAATATATTTTTTGCCATACAAGCAAGCTGTTTAGGGTCTACTACTTTAGCAACAACTTCTTTAGAATCTTTTGGATCAAAATGTTCAATGGAGTTATATGTTAAATAAGTGCAAAATAATATAATGCAGGCAGCTATAGGTTTAATAAAGTTTAGTTTCATATTCATCCTTAGATTAAATCCCAGCAATCGCAGTTGCAACGAATAACTTCATCGATTGCTTCTCCGATAGTGTAAGTAGAAGGTAACAAGTTCTTTGACGCATAGATAGCATTCAAGTTCGTTGGTATAAGATTATTATACGCTGAACCTGCAAAAGATCCTAATGCTTCGGCATTTCCTGTATCTAATAAAGACACACCAAAGTCAGGATTAGTTACATAATAATTATTATTATTTGGATCATATATACCATATGGATTAGGATTAATCTCATCGCCGGTGTTACAGTTTACTTGTGCTAGTGTTGCTGGTGGGGAGTTAGCCACTGTACCATTGGCTACTAACTCTTTGTTTTGTACTGGGGTAATAGTATCACTAATATTGTTATCTAACGGTACACCTATTGCATTCAATCTAGCTTGATTACGTGCTTCACGCATCATGCCTACAATGCTCTGACCTCCCGGTGAGCATATATTAGCTATTGCCTCTATCGTTTGTGCTTGCATATGCGGATCAGTGTTTAGTGCAAACTGAGGTATTGAATCAGTAAATGCTATTTGTGTTGTGGGGAACTGTGCAAGATCGGGTACAATATCTGCTGGAGCAGGTGGAACGGGTACGGGTAAGCCTGTATCTAATGCACGTTGCTCAATCGCAAGTTGTGTTCCGGTATCATTCCAATTACTGTTCATTTGTTCAGATAATCTTTGTTTACTAGTTTGTATTGCTAATATTTCTGTATTGGCAGCGTCAATATAACCTTGAACAATCGTATTGTCAAATATTACCCCACCCGGTGGATATGCTATAGATATCGTAGGTGGAGATCCGGATGTTGCCGGGAATGTAAGACCATTGATAGATGTAACTCTACCAAAATTTGTTATATTGGTATCATCTGTTCCAATGGTCGCAGTAGCAGATGCCCAACTACATGTAACTGTGGGGGCAGGATTACCCTCACGTCCGTAGCCGCCACCGGGATCAGCTAAGGTTATTCCTGTTATAGTGTAATTGCCAAATCCATCTGGACCTGTATACTGGACTGATGCAGTCGCACGTTCCCAAGTAACTGCGAGATATAGTTGTTTGTATATGTTATATAAAGCTGGTGTTTCTATAGTTTGTATCAACCCACGAATATCAATACCAATATAAGGCAAGCCAGTCATACAACCAAAGAAGTCACTCATTGTGTAGGTACCATATGGACCGCTACCTAATGCGATTAATGGTAATGATCCACTCACTAGTGTAGTATCTACTGGTACGCTTGATGTAGTTAGATTTAATCCTGCAGTTGTTTCTATGCTAGTTACAACTTGTGCAAACTTTTCTACGGGAATAGAACTTATGTTTTTAATCTGTTGCATTGATACTGCAAATGCTCCGGCGGCAGTAGCAAAATCAGGTGGTAATATACCATCTAAGTATGAACCAAATCCTACTGGAAATTGTTGTATAACTATGTTCTCAGGGGTGGAACTAACAGACGCATCAGTAACAGTTGATGTACCAAAACTGGGCGGTGCATAGGCTGCTCCTATTGAATCAACTGAACTTTCTCTTTCAGATACTACTCTAAGATTTTGAGATAATATTGCCATTACATTGCGCCTCCACCGCCACCGCCACCGGCACCGGCACCTCCACCAGAGCCACCACCATCTCCACCACTATCGCCGGCGCTTACAATAGAACCTGCAACTATAGAACCATCTACTACTCTTGCTACCAAATCAATTGGATTACCTTGTTCATCGGTCATAGTATATTGATATACTACAGTTTGTGATGTTGCTGTTTGTATTGCGCTAGGTGCTATTACAGGCGTACCTGTCGGTGTCTGTGTACCAATTTGATTTGATACTAATGGACTACGTAGGTTGCTATTAAGACCACTATTTACATATATAGGATAATATGTTTTACTATTTGTTGGGCCTTGCGTTGTATTATATACCGGTACTGTTAATGTTTGATAACTGTTTGGAAATAGTTTTTGTGGGTTTAATAAATCAGCTAATGATTCTAACCCTCTAACCTTACAGTTTAATGGCACTAGTACATCATTAAGACTATCACCCACAATCAGATTGTAGGCTGCATATAATCTTCTCTCTTGTTCTTTTGTAACTGCGCTAAAGTTTGTTAAAATTTGAGTTAACTCATCTAGTTGTAGACCTGAAGATAATATTGCTAAACTTACTTCTTTAGTTATTGCATTATACTTTTGCAATGTTTCTAATAGATTAGAAGGTAATCCAAATGTTGATATCTTTGCTAGATTAATTGCTTTGCCGCTAGTCATTAAATCACGTCCAAATGCAGTTGTTGATAGACTTACTCCGGCAATATCAGCACTAATCAAGTCATTCATATTGCTATATGTACCGTCTAAGAAATCTTGCGAGTTCGTCATAGACAATATAGCTTTGTTAGTATATTCTACAAAACTACTTGCAGCCATAAAAGCTGACAAGTAATCTTTATATTCAGGTAGTCCGTCATTATAGTTAAACTCATTATAGCCTTGTAGTGCAAACAATCTTACATAACCCCAACGTGTTACTTCATTGCTTTTAGTATAATTGCTAGCCCAATTTGGATATCCTGTCCAGTTGAATGTTGGTGCTTTACTGTTCCCTAATGCAGGTATAGTAGTCGAACCTATTGATATTAAATTATTGTATGTCGCTGTATTAACTTGTCCTCTGCCATAGGCATCGTTAAATGAATATGTAAGTAATCGCAAACACGTATCATTAACAATACTTCCTTTATTGGGATAAGTTGTTAAATCTTCACTTACACCAGTAAAGTCTACCATAATAGGATTAATATTAAATCCAATATTTTGTAATAGTGAACTTAGTGTGTTAACACCTAATGGACTTTGTTTTCCTGTATCGCTCATGGAACAAATACATCAGGACTGCCATCAACGATACTATGACCGCAACTGTTCCCTGACCCTACTCTGAGTACCGCACTACCTTCAGCAAATACGGTTGGACTAGCACTTGTAGTTGTTGCGGCTTTATGCGGTGGATGACCTTTTTTACTCCACGGTGCGTGTGGAGTAATCGTACTAACGTGTAGACCAACTTGGATTCCGTTGGCAAAGACAGTACCGGCTCCTCTTACGATAGCACCGCCCTCTTGATTCTTGTCACCTACACGACTTAGTTTAGCCATTTTATCCTAATACGATTTTCTTATCTGGTACTTTGATACCAGTTGTTGCTTCTAAATATTTCATTCTAACGCTATCGTCAGTTTCAGCATAAAGAGCAATACTGCTAGTATTTAGCTTATATTCACCCTTCGGATTTGCGGTGAATACGCTAGGAATCATTTGCATACCTTGTTGTGTGGGTGCGATAGAGACTGGTTCTTCAATTTTAATGAATTCTCCACCTGCTTGAATTACTTTGGCGATTAGTTCTTCACCACTGTTTAGTTTAAATGTATATACTGTGTTTGGTTCAATTGCTATTTGCATTATACGCTTTCTGTTAATTTTTCTTTGAGTTCGGTGAATCCACCGATTAGTACGTCATCTAAAATGATTTGTGGTACTGTTCTTGCCGACGGGATTGCTTCTAGCAATTCTTCTTTGGTATATCCATCTCCAATTTTGCGTTCTTCAAATTGTATACCTTTACTTGTTAATAGTGCCTTTGCTTGGTCGCAATAGGGACAATGATACTTACTCCATACGATTGCTTTCATTTACTTTCCTTTTTAGTTTCTAATTTTACAGCCACTCTTGCTGGTACTCTACCGCCTACTGGGTTTGGAGATCCTTCTATCGCTTGTGTAACAAATGTTGCTCCTACTGGTACAGGATC
>Ga0114978_10001847_pt1 | contig 17705 bp, 13 predicted proteins | sample S_140212_EF_Meta_FD_87027 | JGI IMG/M metagenome (GOLD analysis project Ga0114978, IMG submission 87027) | Freshwater microbial communities from Lake Simoncouche, Canada to study carbon cycling - S_140212_EF_MetaG | ecosystem: Environmental > Aquatic > Freshwater > Lake | place: Lake... | reverse complement strand
AATATCTTTTTGTATTTTGTAAACTCTGTTGTTGAAGCGGTTACATATGCGTAATCAACATAGTAATTTCTTCCTTGTAATTTTCTCTCTGAGGTTGACAAAATAGAATCTGAAGTTGTCCATCTTCCAGGCAATGAAATATACACATTTTCAATTACAGCGGATGCAGTTGCAGTTCCACTACCAGACCCTGTTAAGTCTACTTGTGGAATATATTGATAACCAGAACCACCACTCACAACTTTAATTGATATGATTTGACCAGGTTGTGTATTTCCAATGAATGGTGTAAGTGATTCACCATCACCCATCAATGCAGAGATTTGAACATTTGCACCAGTTGCACCAGCATTTGATGATGCAACAGTTAATGCTGGAAAATTACCTTGAGTGTATCCTTGACCACCAATTAGATAGTCACCATATTTACCAACTTTTTTAGCAGTTGCAGCTGAAGTCCAATTGACATTCACATTTGCATATGTGCTGTTTGAAATTGCATTAATATATCTTGATTCATTATTGATTGTGATTCTATCACCAACTCTAATCTCTGTACCAAATTGTGTGCCTGTACCAACAATAAATGGACTATTGTTTATCACATTTGCAGTACCAGAAACTCTTGATGGTTGAATTTCAATTTGTGTAATTGTGCCATTTGCATTAACTGCTTTAACTGCTGCAGCTGCACCACGACCAAATGTTCCGAATGGATTAGAACCAACAACAACTTCATCACCAACTAGATAATTTAAACCACCATTGTTGATTTTAATTCTACCAACTGAAGCGAAATTTTTAATTCCAAATGCAACACTATTTGCAGTAAATGTTGGTGAATTGGCATCTAATGTTGGAGAAATTGCAGTCGATGTATTTGAAAATAGAACAATAACATTTGATATTGGACCCAAATTTGTAAATGTATAATAACTTAGTGCATCGGCAATAACTGTTGAGACATTCTCACCTGTTGGAATTACTGTTGCAGGAAATCCATAATCAGATGCAGAAATTAGTGTGTTTGCATAAGTTGATATGGCATCATTAGATACAGTAAAAGTATTTGAAGTTGAATTTGCAACACCTGTTGTATCCGTAGCGTCAATGGCAAGGTCAAGTGCAAAAGGAGAAATACCAGAAACTGTAATGTCACCATTAAGTTCAAATCCTGCACCACCATAATTCACAACAATAGCATCAATATAACCCTCAACAATGTCATCAACTTGAGCAACAGCATCAACCGCAGCGCCACCACCAGTAACAACTACAACATCACCAACATTATAACTTGCACCACCATTAATAACATTTATTCTGTTAACGATTGAGAAACTGTCGGCAGTTAAATTAATTAAATTATTATCATCATCAAATATTGTTGATTGTATTTCTTCACCATTTGAAAAAGTACCAACTAATGTTTTGTCGTTGATAAACAATTCATATGGGAATCCAAGATTCAATTGGTCTGTGATAATTCTCTTTACCGCTTTTTCAACAATCGAAGTTGCACCAGAAGTTGCACCAGTAATTTGCCTATTTGTAAGTAGAGCAATATCAAAATTTGTGTATACTACCTTAACTTCTGAGTTAGCAGAAGGCGCAATTTTAAAAATTAATTTCTTAGATTCTTTGCGAATGTAATAATCGGTACTAAATGTTTTTAAAGTGCCGTTGACATAAACTTCCACTTCATCATTATTGACTTGTTGTGCTAAAGAAAAACTTGTATTGCCGGTTGCAGTATAAACACTTCTTACATCGGTATCAATTCTAAGAATACTATCAACTGTCCATTTACCATCAGATGCCCTAAGAATATTATTTTTAGGATAAATGACTTCTAATTCTTCTGAGAACAATAATCTGAATAATAATTTAAAAGACTTCTCTGAACCTTTAGAGAGATATAAAGGTAAAACATTTTTGATTAGAAGTGCTTTATCTACTGCAACATCTTTTGGTAAAAATGTAGCATATGAATTGTAGAATTGTTGTTCAAATTCTTCAATTGATGAATCAACATCAGATATATTTCTTAAATCTTTTGACTTTTTAATTAAATCATTACTTTGTGTGCCTTGTTTTGTTTCAAGGTACTCGTAGTATGCCTCTAAAAAAGTAATGAAAAGAGGATACTCTTCCCGAATGAATTCAGGAACCTGACGATTAATCAGTAGAGAGACTTTATTATCAGACATTAAATTGCAGAGAGTTCAGTTGTTATGGATGAAATATCAGCATCATCAAGTGTGATGATTGTATTTTTTGATGATTTAATAATACCTTTTTCAGATTCAATTGTCAATCTGATTAATCCATCGGTTGTAACAACAGACAATATTCTAATATCATTTATTGTGACTGTACCAGTAATGTAATTGATTGTTCCAATTTGTTCATTTATAGTTTGTTTTTCTGCATTGTCATCATAATAAATTGTTCTTAGGTAACCAAATCTGCCATCTAATACAGCAATTGCAGAGCCGCCATAACCATCACCACCACTAATCGTAACGATTGCTCTGGTGTAATTAATGCCTCGATTTGTTACTTCGATGCCCTGTATTCTTCCATTTACAATTATAGCATTTGCAACTGCACCAGTTCCGTCTCCAGTAATTGTTACTGTTGGTGCTGTTGTGTATCCATTTCCAGCGTTTGTAACTTGAATTTCAGAAATGCCTGTAAATGATTCTGGTACTTCTTCGAATAAAACTGTTCTTATTGCACCATTATTATCATAGATTCTAAACTCAGAAGAAGTTAATTTATTTGTTGTTGTGCCACGGTGTAACAAAGAATTGAAATTAATTGTGTATGTGGTTGAGTCACCCAAAGAAGGCTCAAATCTTTTTTGCAATCTCAATACTGTTTCAGAACCAGTAATTGCATTTAAATCAACACCATCAATGTAATCTTGTAATTTAGATAACACAAATGTTGAATCAAATTTATTTAAATTGGTATCTCTATACACCAACACAGCATTTCTAATTGAAGTTTTTATTGCTTCTGGTGTTGATGATGTTTTCTTTTTATCATATTCAACATAGTTATCAACAAGTAAATACAAATACTCAGGATTTCTAATCTCTGCACTAACGGCAACAATTGCTTTTGGAGAAATAATTTCATCAATGATTCTTTGTTTCTCCGTTTCGGAGATGAAATAATTTTCTTTTGGTTTTAATGAAATATAAACTTTACCATATGTTGGTGGGTTTTCTTCTTCACCACCCCAAACAGATAAAGAATCAATACTAGGATAATTTTTCTTCAGATATGATTCATAATCTTTAACAGTCACTAATCTGTTTTGTGTAGTAAACTGTGCAGCTGCACCAAACTTAATATCATCAACAGATTCTCTTACTGCACCGCCTGCAGCTGGAGACACCGGATCAATAACAAAATTTGTAATCGATTCTGCTAAAGAATCTGAAATACCAGAAGTTGCAACATAGTTATTTGCTTTGTTTGCAGCCGTTCCGTTTGTTCTTAAATAAGTGACATTGACTATTGCACCATCAGGTAATGATTTACCAACTGCATCGTTGCCAAAGTAAATTTGATATTTACCAGATTTGTTTTCTTGTAGATAATAAACTTCTGAACTGACACCAACATCTAAAATATCAGAAACTAAATTGTAAACTGTGAGTTGAGTATTTCCAGAAGATGGCGCAACTTGAACTTTAATAGTTGTTGTATCAATGTTTGCATCAGGCAAAGTAAATACTTGTTTTGGATTTGATGCAGAGTTGTGTGTAAATCTATAAGTGGTTAATTGACCTTCATAGATTTCTAAATTTTGAAAATAGTAAGTTGAATTTGCTTTAGTTACAGTTGTATCTTCTAATACAACAAAGTTATATGGTTTACTGTCAATTTGATTTGATAAGAAACCAAATCCAGCTGGTAGTGTTAGTGTTCCACTTGTTGATGTTGCTGAGTTTGCCGTAAAATTAATTGTTGCAACGGATGCTCTTGTTGAATGTGGTGTATAACCTAAAGTCTTAGCATGAGAGATGACAGAATCTCTTAATATAGCAGTATCTAAAAATGATTCATTAGCAACCATGTTTAGATAGTAGGCATTGTAATGGGTATTGTAAGCAAGAATATCCAATAGAATATTCAGACCAGAACCTTCAAAGTCATAGTCTGTAAATTCAGATTGTTGGTTTAAAAATGCTTTTAAATTATTCTTGATTGTATCAAAATCAAGTTCGGTAACTCGTAAACGGTCTGCCATATTATCTAATCCGTTCTAGGAAAAAATTAATTGTGATTGGGTCTACACTATTAATAACAAAGAATTCAAGTCTTAGTTTATACCCATTATTGTCTGGATCGGCAATTGCATTAATTTGATTTACTTGGGCTCTTGGCTCAAAGTTTTCAATTGTCTCTACAACTGCTCTTTCTAATTGTGCTGCTATGATTGTGTCAATATTCTCAAACAAAAGTCTGCGAATACTACTGCCAATTTGTGGTCTAAATGGTCTTTCGTAATGATTGGTAAGAATCAAATTTTTAACTGAATTGATAATAGCATACTCATTCTTGTGAGTATTGATATCTTTACGGACTGGATGAATGGTAAAATTTAAATCCAAGTCTTTAAAACTACGGGATGATTGTATATCTACTTGAGCCATGTTCTATTTATTCAACTTATTGTGTAGAAGTTGGAGTTCCTGTATTGCCACCCTGAGGATCAGAATGTGAATGACCATTGTAAATTGCCCTGTCAGAAGACATATTTCTTGTGGCATCACTAATTTCTTGTGAAGAATGTATATTGCCATACACATTTAAATCACCATTTAGATTGAATGTTGGCGCAGTAGCATTTACTGTACCACCAACTGTTACATCCACTTGTCCACCAATTGTACCAGTAATATTACCATCAACTTTTAATTGTGTATCACCCTTAACATATACTTCTGCATTTCCTTGAACCGTGATATTACATTTACCCATAATGTAAACATTGTCATCTTTCATCACAATAGAGTAATTATCTTTAGTGATTTTTTCTACTCTAGTTCCGTCAGGAAACCATTCAATAAAACTACCATTTCTGTGAGAAATATGAACTCTTTCGGCACCTGGAGTATCATCAAATTCTAGTAAATGTCCCGACTCTGTATCCATAACATTGTTATATGGATACTTTGTATCGTAAGAAGTTTCTGGTTCATTCCATGTTGAACTTACAGTAGGAACATTTTTAACTACATTGTCAAATCTTTCTTGCATAAATGTTTTTGAAATTGTGTCAATATCATTTCTTGCAATTCTTGATGTTGATGGTTCGTCTAAAAATTTAGGATAAGAATCTGCTTGAGGTTTCTCTGTTATTGAAATACCAGTTCCATCTGTATTATAAGTTTTAGATTCGGGTGTTCTTGGAGAATTCTTTAAAGCAGCACCATCTCTAGGATCAGAAAATGCTTTTTGGCCATCAGCAGATTTTAATGCTATGCCTGGAAGTATTCCCATAACAATTGGTTCTTGTGCATTTTCACCATCAGAAAAGAATCCAACAACCATATCACCTTCTCTCGGTGCATATACATTAATATTGTTAGTTGGAAGCATTGGTGTTGCCCAAGGCAAATCATTAGTTGGCAAATTCATCTTATCGTCTGGATGCCAACCAACGGCTCGAACTTTCAAACGACCCATCTTTAATGGATCATTTCTGTCTTCTATTATTCCAACCCACCAGATAAAACCATCTTTACCAGCAAAGTTTTTTGTATCTTCCATATTATGTGTATGCTAAAATTGCGTTTGTTTGTTCTGGATTGCTTGATGGTATGAATTCATTATTTGTAGAAGTGGATGCTACTTCGATAACAGTTTCGTGTTTATCAAATCCAATAATGTGTCTAGTTGCAACAATTAAATATTTACCACTAACACTTGGATCATCATTATCATCACCATTTTCTTTAATGCCTTGAGATGGTGCCATTACATTCACATTGAATCCGGAAGTCAATTGAAAGTTTCCTGGCATAGCAATTTTTAATCTTTTTGCCATTAAATTCGAAAGGATTGATTGTCTTTGAAATAAGTAATCTTCAATGTTATCAACTTTTGAAATTGCTGTTGGATCATTTTTTTTAATGTAGTTACTTAATTTTTGAGCTGCACCAAAAATGCTTACTGATTTTTTAGAATCAAATGCTTGTGTATTTGGTTTACCATCTCTGTCAAAAATTTCTGAAAAATCTGGATTCTCATTGGCATTTTTCATTGTTGTATAAACATCACCAAAACTAATTTCTTTCTTGGCAATCTGTCTTGTGATTGGATCAAAACCTAAAAATTGACCAGCATTTACACCATCTCTTTGTTTTTTGAAACTGTCTGACTGTGAAACAACTTCAAATGCTCTTGCGCTACTAATCTCACTAAATGGATTACCTTGTTTTGTATTTTTTGGTTCAAACTTAATATCCAATAAATCTTCTTGTGTTAATAAAGTTGATAGTGATGCAAAATTATATCCAACAATATTTTGAAAGAACATAAAATTTGGTGCTTGATTAATATCAACAGCTCTTTTTGCAATCCACTCAATTGCCTCTAATGGTCTTAAATTTGGAATTGGAAAGTCTCTAATGCCACATGAGTTCTCATAAACACCACCAGATTCACCTGCGGGTATCTTCAAATAATTTTCCATTATCTTTTGCACCGCATACGAATAAGTGCCACTATAACTTTGATTGATTTTCTGTCTGTCGGAATAAGTCAATTCGTCTGAAACAAAATGTAAGACATACATTTCACCTGAAGAACCTTCTGCTTTTCTGTCGGACTGTTTTATGATTCTAAATGCTTTTTTGAAATTTGCAACATCAGAATTTGGATCTTTTGAAATATCAATTAGTATTGATTCTGAGCCGTCAAATAACAGTTTACCAGAAAGACCTTGAGCATCTTTAATCAGTATTTTTCCATTCATTACAGGCAAAAACAAAGAATCAAAAATATTTAATTCTTCAAAAATATTTGATATGTCAATGTTTCCATTTTTTGTTACAATGGCCAATTCATTAATCGAAAACTGCGTTGACTTTTTTACTTCAAATGTCATAATTTAATTACTCGTTTAAATTCTTTTTCAACATCAGGAACAAAATCTTTTTTCAACAACTTAATTGTTCTTTTATTTTCATTAGTTTTCATCTCATAATCATAGTATGTTTGTTTTTCTTTTGTTATTGTTTCAACTGTTGTTGAACCATCAGCAAGTGTATATGTTGCTGAAGATGCTATTACATTTGCATAAGTGTTAGCATCAACTTCAATTTTTTCTTCTATTGTTGTTCCCTGAGGAGTTGTATCAGAGGTAACTCTTGTGATAATTTTAAAATAAGATTTGACATTATTTACACTCATTGACCAAGCAAGTCCAGTTTGAACTGTTGTGTTGGCAGCACCATTTGCAGTATATTTTGCATCAACAAAATCAATGAATGTTTTGTATGGCATTGGCCAATCAAATTGTGGGTCAATAATATCATTGAACAATAAAACAATCCAATGTCTTTCTGGATTGCCATAATATTTTCCAGCAATTATTTCTGGTGTGTCAGATTCTTGTATATTATACTCATAGAAAGCGGAACTATTTTCTTTAAGTTTAGATTCAAAACCAAATCTTGCAATAATATTGGTTACAGTATCTAATCCACCAGTGTTATTATTTGCAGAGTATAGTGTTTTTGGAAAGTAATTAAAAAATTTTGCCATTATTATACCTTAGCTTGCGTACCAGAGCTTCTATCGTTTCTAAAATCTGCTTTTGTGAGATATGTAGTTTCTTGGAATTGAAGTGTTACTTGAATTGCAACTGGCATACCTGTTCTACCTAAAGAAGCAACATTTTCACCTGGAACTTCATAAGCGGTAAATCCATTTGGTGCATAGTTGACATCCATCGAAGTCAATACACAAGTAGAGATTGGTGGAATGTTTGGATTTTGAGCACCAGCATAATAGAATTTAATATCAAACTCTGATGGTGGAACTAAAAATCCCTGTGCATCTTGTATCAATTCTGGTGCTTGATGAAATCTCAATCTTTCAATAATTCTTTGTGCTTCTAATGCTTCTTTTTCATCTCTAGGATAAAAGGTGAAATCAAATTGAAATGTTCTAAAGTTTGGTGACTTGTAAATCATTTCAAGCATTGGATTTTGAACTTTGCCTGTAACAGCAGTAAAACCAATTTTTGCAGCCTCTGGACTGCCTGTAATTTTACCCAAAGTATCAGCAAGTTTTTTGCCAAGAACATTTGCACCAGATTTTGCAAGTGATGCTGCAGCTGCAGAACCGCCTTCTGTTTTGTATTCATCAGCTGCAGATTTTGCAGCTGCAGCAATTTGACCCATTGCTTCACCACCCAAATTTAATTGGTCAAATGCTTGTTGATAACTATAATTTAAAGTATCTGGCATATACAATGCAACAGCATCAGTTGTCAACTTAGTTGTTTGTAACAAAGACTTATTTGTAATTTTCTTGATAGAAGTATCAATTACTGCTTGTGTTTGAGCTTGAGCACCACCAAATGATACATGAGCTTGAGCAAATAAATTGTTGATACTACCCACCGCACCACCAGCAGCACTACTGATGGCAGATGTAATTCCACTCAATGCACCATTTGTTGCAGAATTAATTTGACCCAATCCACTATTAATCTTACCAAGAATTTCAGAACCAAAATTACTTGCCATACTTTGTGCAGAGGCCGCTGCTTTGTCCATTGAACCAAAAATTTGTGCTTTTGCGCCTTCTTGACTTGCAACACTAGACTTGTCAAACACAGAATCTTCAACAGTTGTACCACCAAATGCAGTTGCTTTCTGCTGGCGAATATAGATAACCATATAGTGTGCTTTATCGGCGTTACCGATATCTAATGGGTATCTGTATGTGTTTTGTTTGAATTGACTATCAACTAAATCTGCTAAAGGACCGGTCCTAGCAGAACTGCCTTTGTTAAACGATATATCTGAGAGTCCGAAAAGAGCCATATAAATTCCAAATGTTAATTAACTAAGTATATTTATGTCATATAAAGGGTGGTTTACCCCCAAAAATCCAAACAAATATAAAGGCGACAGTAAAAATGTTGTCTATCGCTCATCGTGGGAACTAAGAGTGATGAAATGGTTAGATGAAAACCCATCAGTTATCTGGTGGGCATCTGAAGAACTAATCATCAAATACAGGTCACCAATTGACCAAAAAATACATAGATACTTCCCTGATTTTATTGTCAGATTGAAACAAAAAACTGGTACAGAATCTACTGTGGTTATTGAGATAAAACCACATAAACAAACTATCAAACCTGTGCAAAAAAGAAAGACGAAACGATATCTACAAGAAGCGGCAACTTATGCAGTCAACCAAGAAAAGTGGAGAGCCGCAGATTTATTTTGTAAAGAACATGGTTGGCAATTCAAAGTATTAACTGAAAAAGACATAGGCATTTGAGATAAATAGACTATGGCGACAAAAAAACTAATAGACAGAATACAAACATCTTTGGCAAAAGAAGGATTACAGCCAAGGACTGCGGCCGCAAGAACTTGGTTGAGAAGTAAAGTTAAAGATTTAACTCCCTCAAAAACGGCATTTATGCGAGACCAAGAAAGACTAAGAAACAAGTCAATGATTGGCAGAATGTATTTCTATTTCTATGACCCAAAAACAAAAGATAGATTGCCATATTACGATAGATTTCCTTTAGTGATTCCCATCGAAAGATATAGCGATGGTTTTTTAGGATTAAATCTACACTATATTCACCCAAAACAAAGATTGATTTTATTGGATAAATTGAGTGACACTTTAACTAATGACAAATACGATGAAACTTCAAGATTAAGATTGAGTTATCCATATTTGTCATCTGCTTCAAAAATATTTGAAGCGACACCTTGTATTAAGAGATATTTATTCTCTCATATAGAATCACGATTTTTAGAAATCACCGCAGACGAATGGGATATCGCAGCAATGTTACCAATGGAAAGTTTTGTCGGTGCAAAAACAAGCAGAGTTTACTCTGATTCACGGAAGAAATTCTAATGTCATTCTCCCCAAATTTATTTTTATCTAATGTAAGAGCAAAAGACGGACTTGCAAAACCTTCAAGATTTGAAGTAGTTCTTCCTATTCCATCTTACATCAATTCTTTTATTGGCAATTCAATATTGGAAAAAATTCTAAATTTTCCAAATTCTATTTTTAGTGATGTTTCAACCGCAATCAACTCTGCATTTGGGCGCCAAGGTGAACAAGATGAACAATCAAAGTCATCAAATTCATCAATGTCAAGGTATCTTGCATTGCAATGTGAATCGGCAGAGTTACCAGGAAAAACATTTCAAACAGCCGATGTAAAGATTTATGGACCAACTTTTAAAGTACCATATCAAACAATGTATGGTGATACAACTTTAACTTTTTTGTGTACCAATGAATTCTATGAAAGAAAACTATTTGAAAGATGGATGGAAGCAATTCATCCATCAGACACAAACAACTTGAGATTTGCTAAGGGCGCACAATCAAGATACATGACAAATATTAAAATTATACAGTATGATGACTTTATTAAACAAATTCATGCAGTAGAATTGATTGATGCTTTCCCAATTGGAATTGCATCACAGGCGTTAAATTGGGGTGAAGATGGTTTTCATAGACTAGGCATCCAATTTGCGTATCAAAAATATAGAACCGTTTACGATGGATCATACGATATTGGTGCAGCTGCATCAGCACTATTTGGGGCTGCAGGTGCAAGATTATTACCATTTGGAAAAGCGATTTAAATTATTTTTTTATTAACACAACGAAAGCGAGAATATAATGTTACCTAAGTTAGATGTACCAATTTATGAAGTTACTTTAATTTCAACAGGAAAACCTGTTAGATTTAGACCATTTTTGGTAAAAGAACAAAAACTATTTTTGATGGCAGCTGAATCGGATGACCAAAAAGAAACAGTTAATGTTATCCGTCAAGTATTAAAGAATTGCATTTTAGATGAAATCGATGTTGATAATTTACCAACATTTGATTTGGAATATTTGTTTATGAATCTAAGAGCAAGGTCAGTAGAAGAAATTGTTGATTTGAAATACAAGTGCAACAATACTGTTAAAGACGAAGCAGGTGAAGATAAGAAGTGTAGTGGTTCTGTTGAGTTTAAGTTAAACTTACTTGAAGTTCAACCTACAAAGAATCCTGACCATGTTAACAAAATTCAATTATCGGACAATCTTGGTATTTGTTTAAAGTATCCTACTTTTGAAATGATTCAGAAGTATGAGGCAATGAACGAGAATGATGTTATGTTGAATGTATTGATGGATTGTGTAGATTACATTTATGATAAAGAACAAGTGTATTATGCAAAAGATTCAACGAAGGAAGAGTTAACAGATTTCATTGATAACTTGCAACAAGGACATTTGGAAAAGATTAAAATTTTCTTTGACACCATGCCTGAAATCAAAAAAGATGTTCACTTTAAATGCCCAAAATGCAATTATGAGGAAGACATTGAGATTAAGGGTATGCAAAATTTTTTCGTCTAATATTTCGTTATGATACATTAGGTAACTTTTATCAGACGAACTTTGCTTTAATGCAACATCACAAGTATAGTTTGACTGAGCTTGAAAACATGTTGCCTTGGGAAAGAAACATTTACTTAAATCTTCTGATTAAGTATTTGGAAGAAGAGAAGCAGAGAATAGAACTACAAAAACAAACTAGAAAAAGTAGGTAATGGCTAACAAAACTACACTTGCAGATACCCTAGCACAAGAGTTAGGATATAAAGATGCCAAGGCTCTTAAAGACCAGATAAAGAGGTCTGGTGGGGGAGAATTTTCTTCAAATGTTAAGGGTCGTTTGGAGTCTGGTGCTGGATTTGGAGAAGCATTTAAAGAGAGTACCAAAGACAAAGTAGCAGACATCCAAGAAACTTTTTCTAAAAAAGGTTTGAAGAAGTTTGGTAAAAAAACTTATAATGAGTTTTTTGGTGGTGATGATATATTCTCTTCTTACATGCGAGGAAGATTAAACAAAGGTAAAGGAAAACAAGAAAGTGCTGGTACTGAAGATAGTGGTACTTCACCAACAAAAGAGGGTAGTGAAGGTGTAGGCGCAGAAGAACTTGCAGTATTAAATGTAATCGCTAAAAATTGTATGTCATTGCCTGGTATTGCCAGAGACATGAATGTTCTTAGACAAAATCTTGTTAAGTTAGTTAAACTGCAACCAGGTGGTAAAGATAAAGCAAGAGTTGGTGCTGACATGTATTTTAAAACAGCAGACCAACGAGAAGACATGCTTGAGTCTCAAAAAGCAAAAGCAATGCCAAAAGCACCAACTCCAGCTGGTGTGAAACCACCAGAAGAAAAAAAAGAAGGAGATGGATTCTTAGGCGGTATTTTAAATACTGTCATGGATTTTTTTGGTAGTGGTTTTTTAAATGCAATTAAGTCATTATTCAGTCCCAAATTAATATTCAAAGCAATCAGTAAAGTTTTTGTTCCACTAACAATCATCGCATCATTAGTTAATGGTATTATAGATGGATGGAAAAAATGGCAAGAGACAGGTGATTTGGGTGAAGCACTTATTGCAGGTCTTGGTGGAGTATTAGATTTTCTAACATTTGGTTTATTTGGTGCAGATGAGTTAAAGAAAGCGTTTGATTGGATTGGCGGATTTGTTGGACCAATTGTTGATAGTATATCAGAAACTTTTGATAGTCTAAAAATGTGGGCAGTGAATAATATTGGAATACCTGAAATATCAATTCCAATTGGAAAGATTCCAGCAGTTTGGGCTATCAATAAACTTTCACCAGGAACTATTCCAGAAACAATTACTTTTGGTCCTTATTATCCATTTAAAAAGAATCCAAAAAGCACAGAGCCAGAAAAGTCAGAAAGACCTGCTGCTAAACCAACAGAATCAAAACCAACAGAAACAGGAACTCCACCAACAGATGCAACCACAACTCCAACACCAGAACAATCTGCGCCTACTTCTGGTGCACCAACATCAGGTGCATCACCAACTGCAATTAAGAAAAAAGATGGTCAAGAATTAAAACTGCCACAAGGAGTTACCTATGATGGCAACAATGGCATGTTTAATTATAAAGGTGTTGGTTTTACTGCTGAAAAACAAGATGAGTTAGATAGACAAGTAGAAGCAATTAATAATAAAACCGTTGTTGAATATCAAGGTGTTGGACCATCAGGACCAGCAACAGTAACTTTTGATGGAACAACTGGTCAAAAAACATTTGCTGCACCAAAACCAGAATCATCACAATTAACTGCTAGTTCAGCAACTCCACCAGCTGCAGGTGTTGCAAGTGCATCTGGCGGTGGTGGTGGCGGAGGAGGCGGTGGTTCATCAGGTGGTGCAACTGCATCACCAACACAAACTGCACCTAGTGGTGCAACATTAAGTGCAGACTCTTCATCAGTAGCAGAGGGACAAAGATTGGATTCTGCTGCTGATGCAGGTGTAACAGTCAATGCACCAGTCACAAATAATTCTTCCGAAACAACTGGTAAAGATGCACCATCTTTAATTGCGGATGCATACAATAGAGATTTTGTTGAATCATATTCATTCGTTGGTTAAAGATGTTACCAAACTCTCTCACCGATTCAATCAAAAGTAAAGTTTTAGATTCCGCTTCTGATAAACTAGGAGCTGGAAAAATTACTCCAGCGGGAGTGATACTTAATGTCATTGCAAAAAACTTTTTACTTTTTCCTTCTATTGCTAGAGATGTTAATGTCGCAAGACAAAACATGCAGATTCTTGTTAAAATGGCTGGCGGTAAATCTACAAATAGAGCAGATTCTAACAAAGAGGAAGATGATAAAAAGCAAAAGAAAATACAAGCAAAAAGTAAAAAAAGTCCAACACCAGAATCGGAAGATAGTGATGGACTTGGTTCTAAAATAGGTAAAAAGATTTGGGGAAAAATAAAAAAGACAAAAACATTTAGAAAATTAAATATCGGATTTAAAAAGTTGAAAAGAAACTTTTTAAAAATTATAAAAAAGATGTTTAATCCTAAACTGTTAATGAAAATATTTTCACCAAAAAATCTTTTAAAAGTTTTATTTACCGTATTAAAAGTTGCTGGACCAATCGGTCTTATTGTTAGTATTGTTGGTTCATTGGTATCTGGTTTTTATGATGCATGGAATGAATATCAAGAATCTGGTGATATATTTGAATCACTTAAAGCTGGTCTTGGTGGTGTTTTAGACTTTCTGACATTTGGTTTATTTGGTAAAGAAGAAATAGACAAATTGTTCAAATGGATACCTGAATTGTGGGAAGATTTTTCTAAAGCATTTTTTGATTTTAAAGAAGCTGCAATTAAATTTGTATCTGAAAAATTCACAATGATTTTGGACTTCTTTAATCCAAAAGAAAAAATGATGCCAGATAAAGGAGAAGTTCCTACTGACAAAACAGATAAGTCTGAAGACCTTGAAAAGAAATTGAATGAAAGTAAAAATAATATTCAAACTCTACAAGTCATCAAATCACAATTAGAAAGTGATTTAAAAACTCTTCAAAACGAAAATAATAGATTAGATGAGCAGATAGCGACATTAACTGCACAAGTATCTGCATTATCATCAAAGAAAACAACAGAATCGCCAGCGCCTGTTGCACCATCTACATCAACGCCATCTTCAGCACCTGCAGCTGTTCCAAAAAAACAAGAAGCAGTAAAAGCACCAGCACCTGTTGTTACACCTGAAAAGAAAAATACAACAGATAAAAAACCAACATCTCCAGGATTTGAAACTGGAAAAAATACTATGATTGCAGCTCTTGATGCAGAAGGAATTAAAGATTCAAATGCAAGAGCTCAAATTATTGCACAAGCAGCACATGAATCTGGAAAGTTTAGATATACAGAAGAACTTGGCAAATCAGACTACTTTTTAAAATATGATGGAAGAAAAGATTTAGGAAATACCCAACCAGGAGATGGTCCTAGATTTAAAGGAAGAGGATTCTTACAAACTACTGGTCGTATAAATTATCAACAATTTAAAGATGCGTTTAATGTCGATGTTGTTAGTAATCCAGAAATATTAGGTGAAGCAAAATATGCAGCTCAATCTGCTTTATTTTGGTTCAAGAAAAATGCAAAGAAGGTACAAAATTTAACAAAGGGTGATTGGGCAGACACAAAGGGAGTTACAAAAGCAGTTAACGGTGGAACAAATGGTCTTGCTGAAAGAGAACATTACTTTGAACTATTCAAAAATGATCCAGAAATTACTGGTATTGGTAGTAAGATAGAAGCAAAACCTGCACCATCTGCTTCTGGTGAACAAGTTGCTCAAGCTTCTTCTGAAGTCTCAAAAGGACAAAGAGAACAATTGAAACCTACTGGTGTAAATGTTATTAATATGGAAAAAACAAACAACAAGACTGTTGCAATTAACCAGACAAAAGTATCAGACAAACACCAAGGTAAAGCTGCGGATACTTTAGTTGCAAGGGCAGCATAAGATGAAAGAAGAATTAAATAATTCTATAAAGAAAAAAATTCTCAGACAATCAGAAAGAACTGCTGAATCGCCTGATACTGAAGAGAAACCAAATTTTCTGAAAATTATAAACACATTTGCAAAGAGTTTGGTTTCTTTGCCTAGTTTTGCTCGTGATTTAAATGTAGCAAGACAAAATCTTGTATGGTTGATTAAATTAAAGGGTGGAAAACCAACCAATAAAGCTGATGCTTTCTTTTTAAAGGCTGATGAAAGAGAAGCCAAGTTTGAAGTTGACATGGCAAAACAAAAAAGTCAAGATGAGACTGGAAAACCACCAACGCCAGAAAAGAAAGAAGACGAATCACAAGACCCATTACAAAAAATAATGACAAGTATACTAGACAAGTTTGGTCTAGGTGCTTTAGGTAAATATTTTTCAGTTAGTAAGATAATGGGTTCTTTGAAAATTATTGGAATTGCATTTTTACTTACAACTATTGTTAGTGGCATCTACAAAGGTTTTGAAGAATTTATGGATACTGGCGATATTCTTGCTAGTATTAAAAAGGGATTTGTCGAATTTATAGACTTCATAACACTTGGAGTATTTGGTAAAGACAATATAGGTAAACTATTTGATGATGTAATTAATTTTCTATCCCCTATTGCAGAAACAGTTGGTAAATTTATTGGTGGTATTGGAGATTATTTTAATGATAAATTTCAAAAATTAAAGAATTTTTTTGGATTCAATAAAGAAAAAACACCACCAAAATCACAACCAATAGAAGTAAAAACTCCTATTGAATTATTAAACGAACAAATTGAAACTTTAAAAGCAAGAAGAGATACATTAGTTGCTTTAAATGAACAAAAAAAATCAAAAGTAGAAGAGTTAAGAGCAGAAAAAAGAAAAAAACAAGAAGAAAAAATAAAAGAATTAAAAGCTGTTCCTGGAAAAATATTTGATGTAGTAAAAAAAGTTGTATCGAAAATAACAACACCAACTACACAAGCACCATCACCATCAGCACCAGCAGTTTCATCAACACCAGCTGCACCAGTTGCAGCAACTCCATCTCCTGCACCAGAACCAATTAGTGGTGATGCAAAAGAAGAACCTGGACAAAAGAGTGCTGGTTCATTAGCACAATTAGTGAAGACTCAACCTGGTGTTGATATGAGTGGATTTAAACCTGCTCTAGAAGACCCTGTTGCTAAAATGGCAGATGCGTTCAAAAGAGAGACAGGAAAACCATTATTAATCACTTCAGGATTTCGTTCAAACGAAAAACAAAAAGAACTGTTTGATAAAAAAGTTGCTGAACTTGGTGGTAATGTTGCAGCAGCTAAAAAAATGGTTGCAGAACCAATGCCACCACTTGGTCAGGGTAAAGGAAGTTTACACTTAAAAGGTCTTGCGATTGACATTAATGCAAAAGGTGATTCTGGAATTAATGTATTGGCTGGATCAAGAGATAAACCTACTGGTTGGTTAGAGAAGTTTGGATTAACAAGACCAGTTCCAAATGAAGATTGGCATGTGCAACCTGCTACATTGCCGGCTGTTGCTGATGGTAAAAATGTTGTCAATGATAGTGGTAAAGTAACTAACCTTGCAACCGGTAAACCAGAAGTTGGAGAAAAAGTAGCTAAGAACTCTGTTGAGTTAGCACAAAATCAAAGAGAACAAGAGAAGAGACAAACACCAACTGTTATTAATGCTGGAATTACTAACAACAATACGAATGTTAGAAACACTAGTAGAGCAGAAGCAAAAGCAGCATAAAAAACCCCGCACAAGGCGGGGTTTAATTTGCACAAAAGATTTTACTCTTTTTCTGCTAAAGACTTAAAGTAATCCAAGTCTTCATCTTCTGTAACTGGTTTGTCAATTACGGAAACATCTTCATCATCAAATTTCTTAAAGACGGCATCTTCTGCCTTAGTCTTTACAGAAGAACCACCATCAAAGCCCAAAACTTTATCAAGTTTCGCCTTCAATACTTCATATGATTTGAAGTTAGATGGGTCGGTGAATTCTTTGAGAGAATATTCTTTCTTCCAAAGTGCTTCAAGTT
>Ga0114978_10001844_pt1 | contig 17765 bp, 15 predicted proteins | sample S_140212_EF_Meta_FD_87027 | JGI IMG/M metagenome (GOLD analysis project Ga0114978, IMG submission 87027) | Freshwater microbial communities from Lake Simoncouche, Canada to study carbon cycling - S_140212_EF_MetaG | ecosystem: Environmental > Aquatic > Freshwater > Lake | place: Lake... | reverse complement strand
CGCCGTCACGCCGAGGGCCTCGGCCTCGCGGAGGTAGCCGCGCAGTTCGTCGACGGTGCTGCCGACGCAGGTGAGGTGGCTGGCGACGGCGACGCCGTGCCGCTGCCGCAGGCCGGCGAGGATCTCGAGGGTCTTTCCACGGGTCGAGCCACCGGCTCCGTAGGTGCAGGTGATGAGGGCCGGCTCCCAGGCGACGAGGTCATCGACGGTCTGCCACATCGCGGCTTCCGACTCGGCCGACTTCGGGGGGAAGAGTTCGAAGGAGAGGCCGAGCCGGCCGGGGGGATAGCTCTGGAGGATCGACACGGTGGCGGATCTCTGGGGTGGGGCTGACCGGAAGTCGGCAGGAGGAGGCGCTGAACCGCGGGCTCCCGCCGGCAGACCGATTGTAGCGCCCTCCCGCTCGGGATGCAGCGCCGGGCCGGGTGGGGAGAGTCGGAACGGGCGAAAGCCGAGGAAGCGGTGGGGGCGGTGGAGGCCGTTCGAGCCACGCTCGGGGGGCGCCGCGACAGAGGCTGGCAAACGCGGAGCGAAACCCGTACGCTTTCTCAGAGACAATGCACTCGATGCCGGAGTGGCGGAATGGCAGACGCGGCGGACTCAAAATCCGTTGCCAGCAATGGCGTGTGGGTTCAAGTCCCACCTCCGGTAGTCTTGAAATGCAGGGGTTCGTAAGCGCGACGGCGCGGCGAGTGAGGGGGCGAAAAGGACGAGCGCTACTCGAAGTGCTTTTCGATCAGCGACGGCAGCTCGTCCGCGTCGTGCGCCTTGGCGACAATCTTGCCGGAGGCGTCGAGCAGCCAATACGCCGGCACCGACGACAGACCGGCGTCCGCCGGATTCTCCACCCGGCCCTGCGGCCACGGCAGCGCGAGTGTGGCGAGGGCCGCCTGCCACGCGACCGCATCCTCATCGAGCGCCAGCCCGACGACATCGATCCCGGCGGTCGTCTCTTGGAGCCGCGCCACGGCCGGCAGCTGCCGCTTGCACGGGGCGCACCAGCTCGCCCAGAAGTGGATCAGCGACGGCTTGCCGCGGATGTCCGCCAGCGTGCTCGCCGAGCCGTCGACCTTGAGGAACGCCAGCGTCGGGGTCGTGCCCACCTCCGGGACCGGCCGCACTTCTGCCGTCACGTCAGGCACCGAGACCTCGCCGCGCTCCACGTCGGCCTCGGAGACGTTCACGCGGACGACCACCTGAGCCAGCGGGTCGGTCAGGCAGCCGGTCGGCTTGGCGTACACGCTCACCGCCAGGTCGTATTCGCCGGCCGGGACGCCGCTGACGCGGAAGGAACCGTCGGGGGCGAGCTTCACGAACCACTGGGGTACCGTCATCAGGTAGCCCTGCCCCTCCGGGGTCGCGATCCAGGACTTGCGGTAGCCGTGCCGTATGTCGAACCCTTCGGTCCCCTGAGGCGCAGGCACGGCCGACTCGCGGCGGTACAGATTGTTCAGCGAATAGGCACAGTCGAGCTCCGCCGGCCTCGGCTCGGTCAGCACGATCCGCCCGGTGACCGTCGCCCCGGCGTGGCCCAGATCGAGTTCGGCGAGCTGGCCCGGCGTGAGGTCGAGAGGGACCGCCGGGCCGGAGCGGTAGCCGGGGTCCTCCCACGGGCCGAGGCTCGCCCTCACGGACACCGGCCCTGGCGGGACACGGGCAAACGAAAACCGACCCTCGGCGTCCGTCTGCGTCTTCATCGCCTCGTCCACGGTCGGCCCGACACGGTCCTCGACTCGGATCGGGAAGAGGAGGATCCGCGCCCCGGCGACCGGATTGCCCCCGTCGCTGAACCGGCCGGTCACGCCGGCCCAGGGTCGTAACGTGAGCTCGGGCGCCTGGCCGTCACCGCGGGCGAAGCCGACGTCACCGCGGGCGATCAGCGTGAACGGCTCACCCGGGTCGGCGAACCGGAAACGGCCGTCCGCGTCGGTCGTCGTCTTGAGATTCTGCCAGTCGCTCTCGAGGCTGGCCTGCATCGTCGGGGTCGCCATCAGCACCTCGGCGTTCGGCACCGGCTGTCCGTCGGTGTCGACCACCCGGCCGGCGACCGGCGCGGCCGGCTCAAGGACGAAGTCCTGCACGCGGGCGTCGACGCCCCGCTTGAACTCGCGGCCGATCACGGTGCGGTACCCCATCGCCTCGACGCGGAGCCGTTGGGGGGAGTCGTCGCGCCTGACGACGAAATTCAGGGCCCCGTCGCGCCCGGTCTCGGCGTTGGCCCGCTCGCCGCTGAGAAAGTCCCTGCGGAAGACGTTGACCGGGACGACCGTGAACGCGGGAATCGGCTGGCCCGTCCGGGCGTCGGTGACGCGGCCGGTGACAACGTGCGGTCCCTTGAGCACGACCGTCTGTTGGGGTTCGCCGCCGGCGGCCACGACCGCCACGGACGACCCGCCCCCCTGCACCGAGAACTTCACGGGCGACTGGGGTGCCCAGCCCCATTCGTAAACGCCGTTGTCGTCGGCCCGGTTGGGTACTCGGGTGTCGTGGACGCTCGGATGCTTTTTATTGTGGAGGGCATTCCTCCCCTGCCACTCGGCGACGCTGACGTACGCCTCCGGCACTGGATTGCCGGCCTCGTCCACGACGCGGAGCCGGATCGGCTTGCCGGGGGCGAGCCGGATGTTCTGTGGAGCCAGCCCGGGCCGGACGTCGAGCGGCAGCGCCTGCGGCGCCCAGCCGGGGGCGATCACCGTCAGTGTCGTACTGTGCGGAGCCAGGGCCGGCAGGCGGAAGAGGCCGTCAGCGTCGGTCAGGAAGTCCATCCGCGAGTCCACCGCGTAGGGGTCATCGCCGTGGATGACGACCGCATCCTTGACCGGCTCGCCGTCGGGATCGGTAACTCGTCCGGTGACGACCACGCCCGACTCGAGTGTCAGCGTCGCCGAGCCGTCGCGGTACTGGCTCATGAGCGGGCCGCCCTGCGACGCGTCGCGCCAGGCCGTGTCGCCGACGAAGTCTGGGTGCGACACCAGGACCGACAGCTCGACCTCGGGGTGGTCGGGCACGTTGTTGATTTCCCACCGGCCCGCCGCGTCGGTGACAGCGGCGGTGTCCTCGAGGGCCAGCCAGGTGTTGTACCGCACCCGCCCGTCGCCGCTGGATGGCCGCGGGTCGTTGGCCAGCCGGACTTCGACCTTCGCCCCGTCGATCGGCCGGCCCTCCATGTCCACCACCCGGCCACCGGCCCGGGTCGGGCGTTCGAGCTTGACCGTGTACTCTGCCGGGAACTCCTGCAGCGTCGACAGCTCGGACTGCTCCCAGTGGACGAACATGGTTACGAATGGGTCTTTACCCGCCCACAGCCGCAGGATGGTGAACGTCTTCGGCAACTCGACGCGGGCAGCGCCGTCGGCCTCGGTGAGCCGGTCCCGGGATCCCGCGAAGTCCTTCTCGTCGGTCCAGAGGCCGGATGTAACGTTCGCGCCGGGTAACGGCTGGCCGTCGGGGTCGAGGACGACGACGCGAAGCTCGCGGCCCGGCTCGGCGGCCGCAGCGCAAGCCATCACCAGCAGGGCCGCGGCGATCATGCGGATAGGCATGGAAGTGACTCCCAGTTTGGTGCCCGGGTGGCGCATGACGACGGTTTCAGGCTAACCGTGCCGTGGCCAGGCCGCAATCACCGGCTATGCCTCCTCGGTGGCTAATCGCCCGTCCTTGGCCCCGGAAAAACGTCGCCAGCGGTCGTGCCGGAGCCATCGATATAGGTGATGAGAGCGGTCGGAATCGACTGTGCGAGATGGGGAGCGTCGCTGCGGCTGAGGCGAGACTGATGCACCAGCCAACATGACGTCTCGCGTCGGACCGTGCGGCTCCGGCACCGAGCGGCCACCGACACGATCCAAGGCGCACCCGGAGGGATTCGAAACCTCTGCCCCAGGCTTCGAATGCCGGTGCTTTTTCCGCTGGGCCACGGGTGCGGAGTGTTCCAACGGCCGGCCAGTGTCCGCGGCAGGATTCGAACCTGCAACCTGCTCCTTAGGAGGGAGCCGCTCTGTCCAATTGAGCTACGCGGACCAATCTTCTTGGCAGTGCATCCGGCAGGGATCGAACCTGCGCCCTCCGGCTAGGAATGCCGGTGCTCTATCCGCTGAGCTACGAATGCCCGTGATCGCCCGCCGATTCGGCGGGCGCATGCAGCGATCAGGCTGGGGAGCCCAGGAGTCGAAACGGAACATCGTGATTCAGAGTCGAGCGTGCTGCCGGTTGCACCACTCCCCAGTGAACGCCGGGGGAAAGCCCTCTGGAGCCGTGCGCTTCCGCGGAATACCGCACGGAGCCCCGGAAACGCGAAAGGCCCCGACGGAACAGGTCCGACGGGGCCTCATTGAGCGGTGGCTGCGGGAATCCTATTCCCGAGAGATGCCCGCAAAGGCCTGGCCGGACAAGAGATGACGTCGCCTACGCTGGACGAAAATGTCCGCGGGCAGCGTGATTCCGGCGGTGATGGAGAAGACGTTCATGAAGCTCATACAAGTAACCTACCGCCGAATACGCTCATGGGCAAGAGATGGATCGGTCCGCTCCTGCAGCCACGACGAGGCCTGGGGGTGCGCCTACGCCCGGGCGGAGCGTCGTGCGGGAGCCGGGGGTGAATTGATCGCGTGTTTCGCGGGCACAAAAACCCACCGGGTCTGAGCACCTTGCGATGCCCAGCCCGGTTGTGAACGCGACTGCGAATCTCTACCCGCGCTCTACCCGCGGGAAGCGTTGGCTATCAGGCCGCTTTCAGGCGACGACGCTCAAGCAGCCCCAGCGACCCCAGCACGAGGGCCAGAACGCTCCCCAGGCTATTCGGATCGATCTCGGGGACCGAACCGTAGATCAGATCATCGATGGCAAAGTAGGCGGGCGTGTTCAGTCCGTAGAGCCCCGTATCGGAGCCCGTGAAGGCGAAGGACACCATATCGACGGTTCCAAGCCCGGTAAGGTCAAACCAGGCCCACCCCGCCAGGATCCCCGCCGACGAGACAGTCCTAAAATCGGCGAGATAGAAATCGGCCGAACCTGTGGAATTGCCCTGCAGAAACCCGGTCGCGGTGACAATCAGATAGCCCTGGGCGTTGGCGAGGGGGGCCGTGAAGCCATACGGATCACCATTGGCCATCGCCAGATAGGCGTAGGTCGAATTCGCGATCTCAAATCCCGACACCATTCCAGGGGCCGGCAACGTGAAACTCGCTCCGTCGGCGTAGGCGATGCCATACGTCGACGACTGATAGCCGCCTCCCGGATAGCTGGCGTACTGATTCGCGAAATCCGGATCGGTGGTATTTATGACAGTGGAGGTGGCGAATCCCGACCAATACGTGTACGAGCCGTCAGGGGCCACGCTGAAGGTGTTCGAGAAGGCGACGCCTCCCGAGACGATCGGAAGCGACACCGACTGCCCGTTCGGTAGGTTTCCAGGATCGCCATTGAAATAAGAATTCGGAGCGAGGCTAAGATCCTCGAAGGTCACGGTGTCACCTCTGGAAACACTCCCTGCGGCGACAAGCAGCAGCAGGGAGCCGCAGAGGCGCAAGGAGCGGCCGCCGCCCCCGCTGCCAAGCCTCCGCCGGCAGACGTTGATCGGACTGCAAATCGCGGCCATCTGTTCACCTGTTTTCATCTCTTCCCTTTCGTTTGAAAAACCAGTGTCGACGCTCGTCCGTTTCCTTTGCTGCGATGGATGGTGGTTATTCCGCGGACCACGGCGCGGCCGGTGATTCCCCCTTGGCTCTTGTCATCGCCGCGGCCAGGATGCGCTTGTCGGTGCTCTCGGCGACGAATTGCACCGAGCCGTCACCGGCCAGCGCTTGGGCTCCTGCCGGATGCCTACTCCGCATCTCGTCTTCCCAGAACGGCATTTTGACGTTCAGCGCGTAGGCCTGGTCGAACAGATTGCGGCCATTGATCCACTGACCGTCTGCCCATGGCTCCCGCGCGCATTCTGCGATCAGGATGGTCTTCGAAAGCCCGTCCTGGATATCCTTGATCGCATAGCTGGTGTCGGTGCAGATCACGCCCTTCTCCGGACTATTGGGGCTGACAATCCGCTCGCCAGCGACACCCCCGTAGTCGCAGCCACCCATTCCGAACACGAGCGTGCTCGTGCGGCCCGCAGACGGGCAGAGGTAGGTCGAAATGACCGCGGCGGCTGCCGCCGCGTTGGCAGGGTGGTCGTAGGGAAGCTTGTCGTTCACCCGGTCGCCCGCAATCTGTTCCTCCAACCAGGGCAGGATAAACGCGCTCCAGGCAAGGCAGCGCTTGGTGCCGCCGGTGCCGGCCTTCCATTCAACACAGCCGATTGGAAACCTTCCCTTGACCAGCAGATGCCCATGCAGTGCACAGCCGACCTGGCGGAGATTGTTGGCGCATTGAAGCCGGCGGGCCTGCTCGCGTACCGACTGCACTGCCGGCAGCAAGAGCGCGACGAGAACCATCACGATCGTCACGACGACGAGCAGTTCGACGATCGTCATGCCGACACGTCGATCGAGCGAGGCGCGTTGCAAAGTCATGGGAAACCGATGCGGTTCAGTGACGGGGCAATGCATGGGCGCAGCAGCCGCCTCAGCTCGGCACGGACTCCTCCCGATCGCCGGAAGATCCGCGCGCAGCGGCACTGCGACATGCCCGACGCTTCATAAGAAATCTCTCAACGGCCGATTTCACGACCGTGCAGGCCGCCCCGCCCTCGCAGGTTGGCATGCTCCTGAACACTGGTAGGTCTTCTGACTCCCGGGCTTAGCCGACTGCATGCCTTCTCGCGATGGCCGCGGTATTCCGCGGATCGCAATGGCAAAGAAGCAGCCGACCTTAACGCCCGGATACAGCGGCGGGGCCGTCCCGGAATCACACCGGAGTTCCCTGTTTACCCGCCCTCGACAGCTGTCGAGGCGAGTCACCAGATTCCGCCACACCCTACAGACCTCAAGCTCGGCCTGTCAACGGCACTCCGACACGGGATCTCGCCGCCGTCCAGACGACTGCCTCGGGAAAAAAGCTCGCCCCCTTTTCTGGAGGCGTCCGGTTTTCACGGGGGGGCCCGTAAGACGATAGCGATAGGCCTGCGACGCTCCCACGTCGGTCTGCGGCCACGCCACCGCTCTCGGTGGGAGCGGGGGGGCGAAGCTGCTTCCCCCTGCGGTTTCATACGCCGGGTTGCCGCTCAGCTTCCGCGGTAGGTGGAATACCCGAATGGGCTGACCAACACGGGAACGTGATAGTGTTCGTCGGTGTTCTTGATTTCAAACACGACCTCAATGGTCGGATAAAACGTCGAGACACCCTGGCCATCGAAATATTCCTTGGTGCCAAAGACCATCCGATAGATTCCTGCCGTCATCGACGTGTCTGGCGGGGAGAGGTTGGCCACTCGGCCCTGCTCGTCCGTCCGCCACCGCCCCAACGTCTCCCAAGTCTCGTCGTTGAGGCGCTGGAGCGAAACGGCAACCCCTGCGGCAGGTTTTCCGGTGCTCGTATTGAGCATGTGGGTGCTGATGGCACTCTGACGGGCGGGTGGAGTTGCCTTCGGTTCTGCAGCGGTGCACACCGCAGTGGGCAACCATGTCAGACCGACGAGGATGAAGCACAGACACTGGCTGATTCGCATAACGTCGCCTCCACATCACTCTTGAACGGCGGCGAACGACGTGTCGCAGCCCTGGATTACGAGACCTCTGGCGGGTGCCTTGTGTCCATCGTATCGCGTCCGAAGAGAGCACCGTGAGTCGCCCCCGTCCCGCTCGTTCAGTCCGCCCATAACGTTGTGCCCGTGGACGAGACCGCTGGCGACTGAGGTGGACTCCATTCTTTGGACAAAGTCGGGCCCGACGACCGTGGCGAGCGGTGCATCTGTCCGCTCCCCGATCCTCCCGGCGCGCTGCTGCCAGCGGCTGGGCGATGCCAACCTGGCGGCAAATCCCCAGATCAGCGATTATTTCCGGGCCCGCCCAGCGAGCGCCTCGACGGCGAATCCGGCGGCGTTGGCAAGCTGCCAGGCCATGAGGGCCGCTACCGTGCCGATGCCGGAAGCGAGGCTTCGCCGGCCGATAAGGCGGCGGGCGACACGGCGGGGCAGCGTCGTGTGAAAGCTGAGGTCCTCGCGCATCGTGCCCGACTTTCGCTTTCGGCGAATGGATTGGTAGCGATGGGCGCCACGGCCGTAGCGAAAATGGAGGTCGAGAAACGTCCGCAGCGATTGCGAATGCCGATGCTCGACGTGAGCCGCTTGCTCCCACACGATCGGCCAATCGAGCCTGCGCCAGCGGTCGCACAAGTCACGATCCTCGCCCCCTGCCCGCGGGTAGCCTTCGTCGAATCCCCCCATGGAGAGAAGCCGCTCGCGGGCGCAGATGATGTTGTTGCTGGCCAGGAAATAGGCATCGTCTGGGAGAGCGTTGAAGTGTTCATAGACGAGGTCAACGATCAGTTGGCTCGTGGAGGCGAAGAGTTCGTCGTTGAGCCCGTTGAAGGTCGTGCCGCCGACGAGGGCTCCCGGCCGCTGGCGGACCGCGCTCACAAGACTGCCGAGCCACCCGGGCTGAGGACGGCAGTCGTCATCGGTGAACGCCACGAACTCCCCCCGGGCCTCGCGGACGCCCCAATTGCGGGCCGCGGCAGGTCCGGCGTTCTCCTGGCGGATAACCCGCAGCGCGAGTCGATCGGCGGCCGGCAGGTCAGCGGCGGTGAAGGGCTGCGGGCTGCCGTCATCCACCACGACCACCTCCCAGGGCTCGCGCAAGGTCTGTGTGGCGAGCGCCTCCAGACACCTTCGCAGTTGCTGCGGCCGGCGGTAGGTCGGGACGACGACCGTGACAATAATGCCGCTCCCGTTCATGCTACGCCTGACTGCCCCGATCGCGTCCCTGCAGATCGTCGCTCAGCGGCTCGGCGTTGTTCGGGGCGGCCGCTTCGAGGGGGCTCGGCCCCCCCGGGGAAAGCCCGCGCGTGCGGAGGAGGTGCACCGCTGCTCCGATCCAGATCAAGGCCCTGGCCTCCGCGGCGTATGGAACAATGCCGAAGAGCCGTTCGGGGGCGAGCAGCGACACGGCTGTGGCGATGGCAACGAAAGCGTCGATTCGCTGGCGTCGCGCAAGGGCCTGCTCCAGGGTCGCCAGCAGCAGCGGCCAGAGCATGACGTGGTCGTAGTTGCGATGGTAGATGGTGATCATGCAGAGGACTGGAATCACGGCGGCCGCCAGCAGGCGGTCGATGCTGCCGCGCCGCGATGCGTGCCTTTGCAGCCACAGTCCTCCCGCGGCGATCGTCGCCAATCCGATGCCGACCAAAAAGCGCTGGTTCAGGCTCACCCACTGCGCGTAGAGCGCCGGAAGGCCTCCGTCGGCGTTGAACTTCAGTCGCGACCTGAAAAGCCACTCATCCACGAGCGCGAAAGGGGAGACCTCGGTCCAGGCACACGCCCCTAGCGACAGAGCCAGCAGGATCCCGATGCCTGTCAGCAGCCCCACCACACCCTCCCCGAAGAGAAAGAGGGGAGCGAAGGCGATGGCAATTTGAGGTTTGATCATGGCCAGGGCCCAGCAGATGCCTGCCGCGACGGGGCGTCCCCGCTCCAGCAGGATCAACTGCATGGCCACAAGCCCCATGCAGATGATGGAAAACTGCCCGAGTGCGAAGCAATTACTGTTGCCCGCGATCGCCCCTCCGGACACCGCGGCGATGGCGGCCATGGGAACCCCCCAGGGGCGGAATCTCCCCCATCCCCATGCCCCCATGACGCCGAGAGACAGGGCCGACAGCATCTCGATCATCACTCTGCCCTGAAGCTTCCCGCCTGGTTCAAAAAACGGAATGAACTGCGGCAGGGCATACGGGGGATAGACGGTGAACCGTCGGCTCCGCGTCGGCGGGGACACGTCAATCCGTGGGTTCGGATAGATGCCGTCGCGGAAGAGTTGGTATTCGAAGACACGGACCTGCATGTCCGTGTCACCGTCATGCAGCCAGGCATGACGGCAGCCTTTGATGAAACCGGCTCCAGCGTAGGCGGCGAGGATTCCGGCCACGAGGAGGGCGATCCTCGATGCCCTCGCATTCAGGCCCGATCGCCAGACGACACCAGTGAAGGAATGATTGGTTGACGGTGCCAAGGAAGGCGTCTGCCCAGCAGGCTGTGAATGAAGTTGCCCGGCGCCGGATGCCGTCGTGAGCTCATTTTATCGGCTGCCGCGCAGCCGGTTCGGTCAGGGATGACTTTTTCCACAGACAGCGAAGGTCTTCGCCTTCGACAGGGCGACGACCGTGCCGAAGGTGAGAGAAGAGTAAACATAGAAGAGCCAGTGCAGAGCGAATGCCGTCAATCCGAAGACGGCCCCCCCGCGGCGGAAGCAGAGCCGATAAAAGTCGAGGTGCATCCAGGCAAGCGTGCCCTGCAGCAGCAGTGCCAGGATGAACGCGGCACGCATCGTGGTCCCGCCGACGGCGATGCCGAGCGCTCCGATGACCAAAGCCAAGACCGCCGTGGCCCCGCAGATCCGGTTGCCCCAGTCTAAGTTGAGCGTCGTGGGGATTTCCCCCTGTTTCAGAATCAGGTGCGTCCAGGGGACCGCACGGTGGAGCACGTCGGTCTTGATCATTGAAAGGAGGGTCCACGACTTGTGGTGCTTGCAGCGCAAGTCGGGGTCGAGTCGAATCCGCCCGCCGTTGGCGCGCACCCGCATTCCCAGTTCGATGTCCTCGATGCACGGGTGGCGGAAGCCCTCATCGAAGCCGCCGATGTCGTCGAACGCGCCGCGGCGAATCGCCCCGCAGCCCGCCCAGAAGGTGCCTGCGCGACCGGCGTGGGTGATGTGAGTGTGGTGGTGGAGAAGATTTCGGAACTGGCTGACCATGCCGCTGCAGGCCGGCGCATCGTCGTAAGCGCCGAACATGCCCACGAGGTCGGGAGCGGCGGCAAACGTGGCCTCGACTCGTCCAATCGCGTCGGGGGCGAGCTCGCAATCGGCGTCAACGAACAACAGCACGCGTCCGACGGCGATCGAGGCGGCCAGGTTCCGGGCCGTGGCGGGGCCACGCTTTGAGCCGGTGAAGACGACACGGACGCCGGCTGCCGACAACCATGCCGGAGGAGCGGTGCCGGAGCCATCGAAAACGACCAGAAACTCAGCCTTCCTCGACGGAATCTCTTCGATCAGCCTGATCACCTGCCGGGCGCAGGCTTCAAAGCACCCGGTCCACGAAATCGTCGGCATGATGACCGACAGGGAGAGCTCGTCTGGCGACGCGGAAGCTCGACGCGCCGGAGCCATAGCTGCGGCGCTTGCCATGGCCGGCGCGGAAGCTCCATTGGCTGCCGCCGCGACACTGGCGGGGAAAGGTGCTGTGGGCATGAGGGCGCATCCTTGCGTGGGGGCAGAAATCCTTCAGCCAACTCATCATGAACAAATCTCCCTGGAAGCGCCAATGTCGGGAAGTTTCCAAGTGACGAGGTGACGCCCCCCTCGCCTGGACTCGACTCAACGGTCGTGGGTTGGAAATCCCAGAGCGCCTCCCCCCCGCGGAGATCAAATCCTCCGAGAACGCGGAAACCGGGGTTCAACTCCGTTGCAGGAACCACGGTCCTTGACAGGTTTCGGGCACTCCGACACCATCGCCCTCGCTTGGGCGACGTGCAGTGGCGCGGGAGCGGTGCAACGATGAAAAACCAACCGCCGCCTGGAGTCTCCGCGCAACGCCCCGGGCCGGTCACGGTCATTGGGGCCGGCCCCGCCGGACTGACGGCGGCGCTCGTCCTCGCGCGGGGCGGCATCGATGTGACCGTTCTCGAGGCCGATCCCCAGGACGTTGGCGGGATCTCTCGCACGATCCGCTACCGCTCAGCCGCTGCGGGAGGGGGTGACTTCCGCTTCGACATCGGGGGCCATCGATTCTTCTCCAAGAGCGCGGAAATCGAAGCGCTGTGGACCGAGATTCTCGGTGATGACTTGATCGAGCGCCCCAGGCTCTCCAGGATTCTTTACGGCGGTAAGTTCTACGACTACCCGATTCGTGCGGCTCAGGCGGTCCGCAACCTCGGCGTCTTCGAATCGGCACGGTGTGTCGGAAGCTACGCCTACGCCCGAGCCTTTCCTGTCAGGGAACCTCGCTCCTTCGAGGACTGGGTCAGGAACCAATTCGGCCAGAGGCTTTTCGAGATCTTCTTCAAGACCTATACCGAGAAGGTATGGGGTATGTCATGCGCCGAGATCTCGGCCGACTGGGCGGCGCAGCGGATCAAGGGGCTGTCGCTCGGCACGGCCATCGTCCATGCCCTCCTTCCAAAGAGCTTCCGCCGTGACAGCGGCAGCCGGGCGAAGACACTGATTGACTCCTTCCGCTATCCTCGGCTCGGCCCCGGCATGATGTGGGAGGCCGCAGCACGGCAAGTCGGCGCCCGGGGTGGCCGGGTCCTCCTGGGCCACCGCGTCACGGGCCTCCACCTCACCCCCAGCGATCCACTCCCGTGGCGGGTGGAGTTTGCCGACGCCGACGGGGGCCAGGGCTCCGTCGCAGCGGCGGATGTGATCGCTTCGGCCCCACTGCGCGAGGTTGTCAGGGCACTCTCCCCGCGCCCAGCGACGGCGACGCTCGACGCCGCGGCACGCTTGCGATACCGCGACTTTCTCACCGTTGCCCTGATCGTCCGTCCCACCCAGCGATTCCCCGACAACTGGATCTACGTCCACGATGCCGGCGTCAAGGTGGGGCGGATCCAGAACTTCGGCAATTGGTCCCCGGAGATGGTGCCCGACCCGGCGCTGGCCTGCTATGGCCTGGAGTACTTCTGCTTCGAGGGGGACGGGTTGTGGGCGATGTCCGATGCCGAGCTGATCGATCTCGCCAGTCGGGAATTGGCAACACTCGGACTGGCGGTCGAGACCGACGTGCTCGATGGCTGCGTCGTCCGCCAGCCGAAGGCCTACCCGGTGTATGACGAAGATTATGCGGACACCGTCGCCACCATCCGCCACGGCCTTGAGTCTGGGTATCCGGGGCTCCATGTGGTGGGCCGCAACGGCATGCACAAGTACGACAACCAAGACCACGCGATGATGACGGGGATGCTCGTCGCGCGCAATATCCTGGCTGGCGAGCGACGCTACGATCCGTGGGCCGTCAATCAGGATGCTGAGTACCACGAGGAGGGGGAGAGCCGCACCGAACAGTCCGGGGCACGTGGCGACTCGGGCCTCCGGGCAGTACCGGTGCCTGTGAACGCCGGTCAAAAAGTGCCGGGCTAGCTGTCGGTAGACAAACAGGGCAATCGCCTCTTCGTCGGCCTGTTTTCCAGACAGAATCCCTCACCCACCGAGCCATCCATCGGCTCACGCCCATCCTGCTCGAAGGACCACGCGGCCATGCCCGTCGTGGTCCAGCTGAAAACCTGGTTGGTTGGATTCCTGTCCGCGCCACTTGCGGGGTTTTGGCTATCGGCGGCGTCCGCTGCTCGTTGTTCCACACAGCCGCTGGATGAGGGAGTGAGTGGCCTGTGTCAGGCTGCGGGGAGACGACTGCAATTGCAGAAGTCTCTCGCGAATGGTCCATGGGCCGTCGTCGATCAACCACGTGGTTCCGACGCTCTTGAGCCGACGCCCCCTCTCGCGTGCCGATCTGGAGGCAGGTTCCCGAATCGGAAACGAGTATCCATCGCTCCAATTCCAATCGTCCCCGGCGATGACGGCGTCGGGAAAAAGCTCATCACACACCGGGATCTCGTGCCCCTTCTTGTCGGCATCGATGTACACCATGTCTGGCCGTAGGCCCAGCGCGTGCAACTCCGGCAGTACGTCCAGCGCCATCCCTCGCACGTGTACGATCCGGTGCCGGACGTCCCACATCGAGGAGATGAACGACCGATAGACACCGTCCGGGGCACGGAGCTGGTCGCGATAGGCACGGCCGATCCGATGGGCGACGATTCCCGCCCCCGGGTCGACCAAGTCAGGCCAGGGGTCGACGCAGACCACGACGACCTCCCGCGACGCGGCCAGCCACTGACGGGCCGATCCGCCGAGGAACGAGCCGATCTCGAGCAGCACGTTGACGCCGCGCGAGGGAATCGCGTCAGTGATCAGTCGCCGCCCTCCGTAATCCAGGCTCCACAGGATCGGCGACTCGGACGGCCGTTGCGTTGGCCAAGGGTACTGCGCCTTGAGGCGTGCGAGTGACTCGCGGGCCTGCAGCGCAGCACGACTCCCGTGCGCGGTCGCCGTGTCGGCGATGGTTGCTGGGACTGTTGTCATGCCGCACGTGCGCTCGTGTCGGGAAGTCCGCGGGGCTGCCAGAGTCCCGCGGATGCTCTCCCGATCAGGTATGCGGTCCCCATGACGCAGAGGACCGGCAGGGCGAGGGGCAGCAGCAGCAGGCTCGATGGTTGCGTCCGGGCGATCTGCTGGAGCCTGCCTGCCAATCGGCCGAAGACGCCATGCCCGGGCCTATCCGGGGCCATGGCACCAAGATACGGCGTGCCCGTCTCGCGGGCTGTGATGACACGGATCGATGCGGCATCCCTGCCGAGACGGTAGTAACGGGTAATGACTTCAGATGGCGGAACGACCGCGTGCCAGCCGCGCGCCCTGGGCTGCCGGAGAATGACCCCTGACTCCCGCAAGACTCTCGCCATGTGAATGAGGTTTTGCCCGCGGTAGAGCTCGGCCGGATCGGGGAGCGGGACGCGCGTCAAGCTCGTCCTGCGGGCTGCGACGTTGTTCGCCCAGTACGTCGTCGTCGGGGCAAGGGCCGACTCGCCCGTGAGCCTCGGGAAATTGAACGTCATGGCAAATGCCAGCGAATACGGACCAGTGATCGGAGTGGTCGTCTCGCCGGCGATCATGTCGGCGTCCGGACGTTGGCGAAAGCCATCGAGCAGGGCCTCGAGCCAGCCAGCTTCATAGGCGATGTCACCGTCACAGAACACGATGATTTCCGATCCCGTCTCGAGCGCACCGGCAAGTTTCAAGTCGATGTACGACGCGCCGTGAGCTCTCTTCACGATGGTGACCCAAGGGCGGCGGCGGCGGATCTCGGCCAGAACTGTCTCGGGCACCACGCCTCCGTCCGCAACGAACACGCCATCGGCCTGTTGTACGAGAGCACCCTGCGACTCGATGCTGTCCAGGCAGCGGAAGAGCTCGTCGAGATCGACGATGGCAAGGTTGTCCGTCTCGACGACGATGCAGAACGAGGGAACAACCGTCTTATCCATGGCTCACTTCCTCATGACGTAGCCGCTCAAGCGGCCGATGGCCCACGCCCAGAGACCCACAGCCAGCAAAACGGCCAGTGTCGACGCCCGCAAGAAGCCGTAGCACTTGTTATGGACCGTTTTCCGAAAAACTGCCAGCCGATCGGCCAACGTCAGCGGCCGCACCGCGATCACGCGACGATAGGACTGCATGCTCCGGCCATACGTGAACACCTTCCGGAGGTAGGTTGCGACCCCGTCCATCTCCAGGTGCGACACGATCATGGCGGGCACGAATGCCAGCGCGGTGCATCCTTCGCCGTCGACTACACGCCTCACGAAGATCGTGTCGGAGCCGCGGCTGCGATCGTGGAAGGGGCCATGGCGATCCCACGCCGCTCGCGTCACGCCCATGTTGTTGGTGTAGCCGTAGCATTTCGTGGGCTCTTCCGAGGTGAGCGCCCACTCGTCTCTGGTCGTGTCGTAGTCGCCGAGCATCCGATTGAGGCCGGTGTCGGGTGTCGGCCGGCGGACGCCCAGCGCCACGGCGACCCCTGGTTGTCGCACCGCTTCGAACAATGATCGCAGCCACGATTGCCCGGGCACGCAGTCAGGGTCGATGAAGGCGAGGATGCCGCCAGTCGCGGCCGCCACGCCGGTGTTGCGAGCCGCGTAGGCGCCGGGGCGGCTCTCAAAAAGCAGCCGCACCCGCGGGTGGGCCCGAAGGATCTTCGCCGAATCATCAGTCGATCCGTTGTCCACGAAGATCCACTCCACCTCACCGTCGAAATCGTCCTGGGCTTGGAGGCCGGCCAGGCAGGCGGGCAACGTCGCCGCGGCATCGAGAAACGGTATCACAATCGAAACGTCCATATCCCCCAGTTGCGGCTTTCCCAGCCGAGCAACGCCTCTTTTCAAAAGTGAAAAACGTCGGTACGGGTAACCCATTTGCGGCCAGGGCCGATGCCCTCGTGTCGCGTCACGTCACGGGCGCGGGTGTCGCCGATCTGCAGATCGAATCGCCAGGCGCCGTCGAGCACGATCACCCCACCCACCCGCACGAACTGTTCGGCTTGGCGAAAGCAGGTAAGCCGATCGACGCCCTGACGGGGCTCGTGGCCATCCACCAGAATGACGTCGTGGGGCTGGTCGAGCGCCAGGACGTAGGGGCTTCGTGCGTACGGCTCGACGGTCGAATCAGCGAGGCACAAGGTCACGTTTTCCAGGGATTCCTCGGCGAGCCGGTCACGCACGATCCGCTGCCAACGCGGGTCATCTTCGACCGACATCACGCTTTGCGCGCGTGTGGCGAAAAAGAGGGTCGATCCTCCCGTTCCATATTCGAACACGGAGTGCGAACGAGTCAGGAATCGATCCAGAAAATCGATTGCTCCCCACGCCAGCCATGGCAGCCCGCTGCGGATGGGGGGCACATACCAGGACGTCAGCCAGCGAGAGACGTCCTTCGGTCGGGTGGCAAGTGAGTGGCCAAGTCGGAATACCTTGTCGGGAACTGATTCATTCATCGTGCGTGTGCAAATGGGTGAGAGCCGACCGACAGCGGCGCCGCACGCGTCCGTTGGGCGGTGAGCCGCCGCGGAAGCACGGCAGCGGACGATCCCGACTCCGACATGCCTTCCCGAGCGAGAAGGGTAGTCTTTGCCAAGCGGTTTCTTCAAATGCTCAGGAAGGTGATGTTGCGGCCATGGAAAGGGGAGCGACCGCTTCCCGCGTCGTGAACCGCCCTGGCTGGCGTGAGTTTCAGACGGTTTGAAATGCTCTCCGCGGCCGTCGGGAAGCTTTTCGCCCGCCTGAGCACGGGCTTTACAAAGGCGATTTCGGCTTTGCTTTGCCAGGAATGCTTGCTATTTTCCCCGCACTTTATCCACAGCCTCCTAGCGAAAGTTCCCGGCCGTGCCGACGAGAGCGCCCAGTCGTGTGACCGCGGCCCTCACGCTGGCGATGGGGCTGGCCGCCTCAGCGAGCGTGGCCGAAGAGCCGTCGGTGGCGCGGTCGCCGCAGCGCGTGGCCCTGCTGCCGCCGGTGGAGTTCAATCTCGAGGAGAATCTGTTTGCCGGGGAGCCGATCGCCGACGCCGATCCCGAGCCGGTGCCAGAGGTGCGACGCCAGCGTCGGGCAGGAGGCGGCCCGTTCGGCTCCGCGGCGCCTGTGTCGATCGGCGGCTTCTGGGCCCCGGCCACCGATGTCGTGGGGCAGCCGGCAACGCTCGGCATGAATGCCGAGTTCGCCCGCGTGGCCGCTCCCATTGTGCCCCCGAAGGAAGGGAGCCCGCTGTGGATCGGCATCGGCCGCTTCGGTCGCTTAGAGCTTTCTGGCAACGCGATCCTCCCCGACTCCGGCCAATCGGTGCCCGATCAACTGTGGATCGTCGAGACCGGCGTCACTCACATCCGGCCGCTCGACAGCGGCGGCACGCTCGGCGGCACATTCCTCTTCGGTTCGGCGAGCGACCGCCCGTTCGCCGCCGGCCGCGACCTCACGCTCATGGCGGTCGCCTTCTGGAACACGCCGGCCAAGAACGACCGCGACGAGTGGAGCTTCAGCGTCTTCTTTTCGCCCACCAGCCAGCTCCCCT
>Ga0114978_10001843_pt1 | contig 17766 bp, 14 predicted proteins | sample S_140212_EF_Meta_FD_87027 | JGI IMG/M metagenome (GOLD analysis project Ga0114978, IMG submission 87027) | Freshwater microbial communities from Lake Simoncouche, Canada to study carbon cycling - S_140212_EF_MetaG | ecosystem: Environmental > Aquatic > Freshwater > Lake | place: Lake... | reverse complement strand
TTTTTACCAGAAAGCAATACCAATCGATCTGGCCACAGACGTAAAGCATCTGACACCTTTAAGGGAATGTTCCAAGTTTGGAATATGGAAGTCATTGGCGAGCTTTTTTTAATCAACTTTATTTATATCATGGCTTTTAGCATGATGCAAGTGAATGGTAGTGTACTTTGGAAAGAAAAATATGGCCTTAATGAAATGCAAGTGGGTAAAATATTTGGAGTAATTGGTATTGCCGGTGCTATTGTTCAAGGTTTATTGATAGGCGTATTCTCTAAAAAATTAGGACTTAAAAAAATGTTGCTAATAGGTTGCCCGATGGTGGGTATTGGATTGGCAATAATTCCTTTGCCACCAAATCTTGATTGGTTTTATCTAAATCAAGGAATCGCAATTTTATTGCTTTCGGTAGGTAATGGTCTTCTAATGACATCTATCAATGCCTTGGTTTCAATCAATACCCCACCGCAAGCCCAAGGAACAATGCTAGGGTCACTTCAAAGTTTGTCTTCATTATCAAGAGTTGTTGGACCATTATTAGCGTCTTATTTATATGCAAATTCTAAAGAGTTGCCTTTTGTAGTAGCCGGATCACTTGTGTGCGGTTTGTTTTTCTTGGCCTTAAAATTGTCTAAAAAATTGAAAGCCGAGAATACTTCTCATTCTGTTGCTCGATAATGAACAAAACGTTGCGAATAGTTCACTTAAATGCTTCTCCTGCTGGAGGTGCTTTCGTGGCAGCGCAACGACTTTCAGAATCACTCAATAAAATCAAAGGAGTCAATTCTGTTCATCTGGTTTTTGAGGGACCAACAGGCGATTATATGTTATGGGCCAATAGCTGGATGAAACGCAAAATTGCTTTTGCAAAGCATGCCTTAGAGAAATTAGATTTTTTAAGATTTGAGAAAAATAAAACCATTCGGTTTGCCTTTAGCCATTCTCCTTTTGGAATTGATATTACAAAAATACCTCAAGTTCAGAATGCCGATATCATTCATCTGCATTGGGTCAATAAAGGTTTTTTGTCATTAAAGGGAATTGAATCCTTAATTCAAACGAATAAAACAATCGTTTGGACAAGCCACGATATGTGGCCTTTTACGGGGGGATGTTATCACCCTAGAGGCTGTGGAAACTATGCAATTGGTTGTGGAAACTGTCAATATTTAAAATCTCCAAGCGTTAATGATTTATCTACAATTGTCTTTGCGAAAAAGCACAATACTTGGGGAAACGGGGAGATAAAATTTGCATTACCAAGCAATTGGTTGTTAGAACGTGCAAATTTATCTGGAGTAATTGATGAAAATCAAAAATCGAGAATGAGGGTGATTCCCAATCCCATAGATGTAAATTATTTCAGACCTGCAACATCAGTGGAAAGACTTGAAGCATTGAAAAACTTTGGTTTAAACCCAAATATTCCAACGCTCATGTTTTCAGCTGCCAATTTAACCAATCCTGCAAAGGGATTTCAAGAGTTTAAGGAAATCTGCAAATTGCTAAAGTCGGAGGGTAAAGAAATTCAAGCGTTGGTTATTGGTGATTCTCGTTCAATGGAATTGGATTTGGAAGTACCAATGAAACATTTGGGATTTGTTTCAGATTTATCCATTTTGCGAATGGCATATTGGAGTTCTAGTATTTATGTAACTACATCTCATGAAGAAAATTTGCCAACTACAATCATGGAAAGTTTGGCTTGTGGTATCCCTGTAGCTGCTTTTTCTGTTGGTGGTATTCCAGAAATGATTGTGGAGAATGAAACGGGTTATTTGACTGAAAAATTGGATTCTGCAAATTTAGCGAATGCTATTTCAAAGCATCTGTCCCTCAATGAAAAATCTATCAAAAATATTTGCAATAACTGCAATTTATTTGCCACAGAGCATTATGCATCTGACATGGTTGCCAAGCAATATTTGGAGTTTTATTTACAAAATTAAGTGCAAAAAAATAGTCGCCCTAGAGCGACCATTTTAACACAAACAAAATATGACAACTATTTAATCTACATTATCATGCAGATGTCTATTCGGACGAATTGTGAAATCACGATCATCGTTTGAAGTATCTGCATTTAATGAGTATTTCGATACATTTACATCAGTACTGAGAGGTGGTTGGTGTAAATTTATATTTTTGGTTTTATAAGAGGGAATAGTTTCATCGGTTAACAGTGATTCTCTTTCACCACGGTGAATTTCTGGACGTGTTTGTTGGCCATAATTATTATGAATTGATATTTGAGAAACGGGTTGCTCTTGAGGAGCTGGATTCGAATTAAAAATATCGGTTACAGTTGGTGCATGAACTGGTGTCGGATTGAAAGTTGGCTGTTGCACAATGGTTTCAATTTGCTGCACATGATTTGGAATATTTATGTAAGTATTGTTATCTACGATTGTTTCAATTTGAATCATTTGAGGGATTTCAGTGGTTTGAACAATTGGTTGCGCTTGAACTTCGTTCAACACATACGTTTTTTTGTTTCCGTGAAAACCAGTTGCAATTACCGTAACCGATAAATTATCACCTAAGGTATCATCGTGCGTTATTCCCATTTTAAGGTGGGCTTCATTCCCTGCCTGGTCTTGTAGGAAATTCGTAATTACTTTTGTTTCCCTCATTTTAGGTTGGTTGGTTCCATAAGTTAAATTAATTAACAAATGACTAGCTCCATCAATGGTGGTATTGTCTAACAAAGGACTATTTAGGGCCATTTTAGCGGCTTCAATCGCGCGATCTACACCATTTGCTATTCCAGTGCCCATTAATGCATGTCCGCTGTTTTCCATTGCTGTTTTCACATCCATGAAATCAACGTTTATCAAACCTGGTTTGAAAATGATTTCTGCAATACCTTTTGCAGCCGTACATAAAATTTCATCAGCTTCTGAAAATGCTTCAGAGACGTCTAAATCTTCGAACATATCGATTATGCGGTCATTGCAAATGGTAAGTAAAGCATCAACATTAGGACGAAGCTTATTCAGTCCTTCTTGGGCTTGTTTATTCCTTTTTGGTCCTTCATCCGAAAAAGGCATGGTTACAATTCCAACAGTTAGGATACCCAAATCGCGGGCAATTTTGGCAATAACTGGAGCTGCACCAGTTCCAGTACCACCACCCATTCCTGCGGTGATAAATACCATTCTGGTTCCATCTTTTAAAAGATCTTCAATTTGACTTGCACTTTCCACTGCAGCCAACTCACCAATTTCTGGTAAGGAGCCAGCACCAAGACCTGTTTCGCCTAATTGGTATCTATGTGGAACACTGCTATTTCGAAGTGCTTGTATATCGGTATTACAGATGTAAAAGTCTACACCTTCAATTCCATGCTTAAACATGTGGTTCACGGCATTACTTCCGCCTCCACCTACACCAATGACTTTAATCAAATTAGCCTGAGGCTTATTAAAGTCTGGTTGAAAATTCATGTTGGTTGTCATTATGTTTGTGTGTGTTTAGTTTTCTTTAAAATCATCTTCTCCCTCTGAAAGCCATCTTGTAATTCCACCCCAAAGGTTTTTGTAAGGGGTGAATATGGTTTTTCCAGATTTTTCTGTTTTTGGAACCTCAGGTTCTTGTATTACAACATCTTCGAGGTTTGCTTTGGTTTGATTGGTTTCGGTTTTGTTGATTTTTACGTTTGGTTCGAACTCTGTTCCAACTTTTTCTGAAGAATCAAATCCCATCATTACCAAGCCAATAGCTGTTGAATACATTGGGTTTCTAACTTCATCAATTAAACCTTTGCCTAAGTGCTGTCCTGGACTTCCTAAGTGAACTTCCAATCCAAGTTGGTAGTTGAATAATTGGCTAACGTCCTTCATAGAAGATCCACCACCAGTTAAAACAACGCCACCACTTAATTTATGGTGAATACCTGAAACTTGAATTTCGAAATCAACTTTTTGTATGATGTCTTCCATTCTTGCTCTAATTACTTGTGAAATGGCAAAAACTGAAATTTCTTTAGATAAGCGGCCTGGTAAACCAGGAATTACAACCACTTCGTTTTTCATATTTTCTGTTGGATAGCAGCTTCCGTATTTAACTTTTACATCTTCTGCTTGTTCCTTTAGAATTCCGAATGCTTCTTGTAAATCGCGGGTAATTCTGTCCCCCCCAATTGGAATAATTGCCGTATGTGAAATAAATCCATTTTCGAAAATACAAATATCAGTAGTTCCTCCTCCAATGTCAACCAATGCAACACCTGCTTCTAATTCAGTATCAGACAATACAGCCCTTGCAGAAGCAACTGGCTCAACCATCAAATCAGCTACTTTAAGTCCTGCTTTAGAAACCGCTTTGAAAATGGTTTTTGCTGCAGCTGTTTCGCCGGTAATAATATGATAATTACATTCTAAACGAACACCGATTCTTCCCACAGGGTCGCGAATTCCATCTTCTCCGTCAATTTTATAGTCTTGTGGCAAAACATGCAAAATTTCCAAACCTGGCGTTAGCGCCAAATTTTGCATTTCATTTTCTAATTTATCCAATTCAGATTGTTCAATCTCTTCATCCCCATGTCGGCGAGATAAAGTTCCTCTGTGTTGTAAGCTTTTAATATGGTGTCCTGCAATACCTACATAAACGGTTTTGATGTTTACTTGGCTATGCTTTTCGGCATCTTTAATGGCTTCTTCAATGGCAAGAACCGCTTTGCTTACATTGGCTACCATACCTCTTGAAACTCCGCCTTGGCTGGCAGCTTTCCCCATTCCAAGGATATTGAATTTGCCATTCTCGGCAAGTTGGCCAACAATGGCGCAAATTTTGGTTGTTCCGATGTCTAACCCTACGATGAAATTGTTACTTTGTGACATAATGTGGATGAATTATACTAGTGTTTTGCTTTTTGGACAGTTTTGGTTGTTGTGTGTTCATTTTCGACTTCACTCATTCTTCCAATCACTTGATTGTTGATAGAAAGATCTATTTGAACATATTTATTCCAACCCACGGTTTGAAGGCCTTTCTTGTAGAAAAGACGTAGGTTTTCGAACTTTTTGTCCATGTTTTGAGTGTTGTCTATCACAATGCTATGACTTCCCACCCTTGGAATCAAAAAAAGGCGATTATAGTTATCTACATAGCATTGTTCAAATTGAAGATCCCAGAATTTGTTATAATATAAAAATTTGCCTAATTCAAGAATTTCATTTGCAATTGGAACTCTTGAAATAAATCCGGCTTTGTGTTTGATGCTGATTTTTCCCGTTGCAATAATTACATCGGGTTGGATATTCTCTTTTTTGGGTATTTGATATCCCAAACTATCTAAGTAAAATTCTTCTCCAATGACATTTATTATTTGAATAATAGGTTTGCGTTCTTTTACTTTTATTTTCAAAACCCCATCAAATCCAATATAGGCAGTTGATTTTTCAATATATGGGGAACTGTTTAATATAGTCTCAATTTTGGTTAACGATATTTCAGAAGCAGATTTGCCAATTGGGCTTCCTACTTTGTCTTGAATATAATTGGATATTTCTTGTTCATTTACAAAAACAGCACTTGAATCAGCTTCTATTTGAATGCTCACTCCTGAAATGATCCTGTTTTTTCCGGTGAAGTTTAGTTTGCTCCATATAAAAACCAATAAAACCAATAATACCAATATGATGGTAACCATCGATTGACGTTTGTTTAAAGCCATTTTAAATTTCTGCATATAGTTTACTTATTGGTGAAACAATTCTGTCAATATCTCCCGCTCCTAAAATCAAAAGAACTTCGGGTTTACTTGTATTCAGTTTTTCTAAAATTGATTCAGGACTTACAAGTGATTTTTGTTCCAATTTCACCTTTTCAAGCAACCACGTTGAATTTATATTTGGAATTGGTTCTTCTCGTGCAGGATAAATTTCCATCAACCATAACTCGTCTAATTTCGATAAGCTCTCAGCGAATCCATCAATAAAGTCTCTGGTTCTTGAAAAAAGATGCGGTTGGAATATTCCTGTTATCTTTTTTGAGGGATAAAGGGATTTTACCGAGCCAATAATTGCATTTAATTCTTCGGGGTGATGGGCATAATCGTCAATAACCACAAAATCAGTATTGTCAACCACATATTCAAATCTGCGTTTTGCTCCTTTATAAGATGCAATACCCACTTTTAACTTTTCAATATCTATTCCCAACATTCCATGGCAAATGGCCAAAGCAGCGGTTGCATTGCTCACGTTATGAAATCCGGGTAACCCACAAACAAAATTGGAAACGAATGTTTGTCCCTCATAAAAATCAAAATGAAATTTTCCATTTTCTATTTTAATGTTTTGGCAGGAATAACCGGAAAGTGGACTATTTCCATAAGAATTTACTCCAATATTATGGGTGAGTTCAAGGGTTAGTTTTTCTTCAATAATCAGTTGACCACTTTTTACCGATGTCTCGGTATTTTCACTGGTGCGAATCAAATTTGCAAAATGATTAAATGCATCTTCAAAAGCCCGGTGCGTGTCGTAAATATCTAAATGGTCTGGATCAATAGCCGTAATGATGGCAAGATCTGGTTGAAGTTGATGAAAACTTCTGTCGAATTCATCTGCTTCAAGAACAACAATCTCTCTGCCGTTGGTTGCCAATGATTCTCCATTGGTTTTTCTTAGGTAGTTGGTATTATAGTTGGCAGAAATACCTCCTAAAAATGCGGTGTAATTGATATTTGCACTTTCTAACAAATGGGCAATGAGCGTTGAGGTTGTGGTTTTTCCATGGGTTCCGGCAACACAAATACTGAACATTGAGTTTGAAATCATTCCCAAAACCTCCGCACGTTTGTAAATTTCAATGCCTTGTTCTTTGAGGTAAACCAAATGGGTATGTTTGTTAGGAATGGCGGGTGTAAGTATGAAAATTGTTTTGTTTATGTTTTGATTAATAACTTCAGGGAAGCTAGAAATTGAATCGTTGAATGTAATGTTTGCGCCTTCACTTGTGAGGGATTTGGTTAATGCACTTTCTGTTTTGTCATAACCAAAAACTTTGATGCCAATAGACATGAAATAACGGCAAATTGCACTCATACCAATTCCACCAATACCTAAAAAGTATGCGTATTCGTATTTTGAAATGTCTCTATTCATCATAAGAATTTCTCTATTTCGTTAACAATAGTTTCTGTTGCATGCGGTCTTGCCGACTCTTTTAAAGCAGTTCTCATTTTATCTTGCTCACTTTTATTTGATAAAAGAGAGATGGCTGTATCAACCAATATATTTTTTGCGTCTTTGTCTGAAACCATCATTGCTCCGCCATTTTTACAGATGTGTTGTGCGTTTTTGGTTTGATGGTCGTCGGTAACGTTTGCTGAAGGAACAAAAATGGCAGGAACTCCAGCGGCTGCAATTTCGGAACAACTCAATGCGCCAGATCTTGAAATCACCACATCGGCACAGGAATAAGCCAAATTCATTTCTCTTAAAAAGGGTCTTAGGTAGATGTTCGATGGAATTTCACCGCCGAATTTATAATGCTGGCCAGTTTGCCAGATTAATTGAATATCTTTCTCTACAAATAACTTAACGTTATTATAAATGCTTTCATTTAAAACCCTAGCGCCCAAACTTCCCCCAGTAATAAATAAAATGGGTTTGTTTGTATCAAGATTGAAAAACTTACAAGCCACTTCTCTAGAAACTTTTTCTATCACTTCTTTGCGAATGGGATTGCCAGAATGCATCCAATTTCCATATTTGAAATAGGGATCCATACCGTCAAATCCGCAAAATATTTTCTTGGCAGATTTGCTCATGATTTTATTGGTAAGTCCGGCGTAGCCGTTTCCCTCCCAAATAAAAACAGGGTAATTCATTTTGCTAGCGGCATAACAGATTGGCAAAGAAGCAAACCCACCGGTACCGATTACGGCACTGGGTTTGAAATCTTTGATAATCTTTTTTGCCATGAAATAACTTTTAATAGATTGATAAAGGACTTTGAAATTTTGAATTGAAAAACTTCTTTTTAATCCTGAAATAGGCAATCCAATTATTTTATATCCTTCCAATGGAACTTTTTCCATTTCCATTTTCCCTAGTGCACCAACGAATAAAAATTCGGCTGAGGGATGTTTTTCCTTTAATTCATTGGCAATGGCAACTGCTGGGAAAATATGTCCTCCCGTTCCACCACCTGAAAAAATGAACCTGAGATTACTCATTGGCACCTCCATTTGAATTTGTGTCTACTGAAGTTTCTCTTTCAATTTGAATATGTCGGCTAATACCTAATATGAATCCGAATGCTACACTGTTTAAAATCAAACTAGTACCACCCATACTCACCAAAGGCAATGTTAAACCCGTAACGGGCAATTTGCCAATTGAAACACCCATATGAACGAATGCTTGGAAGCTCATACTGAATCCAATACCCAATACGGCGAGTGCCGCAAAGGATCGCTGGCTTTCGACAACAATTTTGAGGCATCTAAAAATTAGCACAATATAGCAGCCTATAACAATTAGGCCTCCTATCAAACCATATTCTTCAACAATAATTGCAAATATGAAATCTGAATAGGGATGAGGTAAGAAATTTCGTTGGGTACTGTTGCCAGGACCCTTGCCAATAATTCCACCTGTGGCAATGGCAATTTTAGATTGCATTTGCTGGTATCCACTGTTTCCATCTTCGTCTTTTCCAATGTATGTTTCAATTCTTTTTTTCCAAGTAGGAAGTCGATTGCTTTCAAAGTTCGACATGTCTATGGTGAATAAGAATGCCACAAATAAGCTAAATGTCAAAATACCAAGTCCAATTAAACCTAAAATAAATTTTAATTTAATTCGACCCATTACTAACAGAAATGTACTGGTTGTCATTACAACCAAAGCGGTACTCAAATTTTCTGGTAAAATAGGTATAACCACAATGGCAATCATGCCTAAGATTTTTCTAAAAGTTTTAAATTGGTCAATGGTATCTTGGTTTTTACTTAAATAGCGGGCGATGAACATAACCAAGAAAACCTTGGCCATATCGGAAGGTTGAAATGTAATGGGACCAATGGCAATAACCCTTTGGGCATTATTGATGTTGGCGCCTATGAAAAGTGTTGCATATAAAAGTGCCACCGAAATCCAAAAAAATATTTGAGATATGCGAGAATAAAATTTAAATGGTATTAGGTGAATAAAATACATACATCCCCAGCCAATGGCTAAAAAGATTAAATGACGAAAAAAATAGAATTCGGTATTCCCTTTTTGCTTTGCAAACGCCAACGTACCCGTAGAGCTGTATACAGCGAGTACCCCTGCACAGGATAGAATGATAACAATATACCAAATGAACCTATCGCCTTTAAAGACGTCACTTAATTTACGCATTGTATTTTAGAGATTTCTTACTGCTGCTTTAAATTGGCGACCACGGTCTTCGTAGTTTTCAAATAAATCAAAGCTTGCACAAGCAGGCGACAACAATACAGCATCACCATTTGCTGCCATTCTTGAAGCTACGTGAACTGCCTCTTTTGCACTTAACGTATTGATGATTAAATCCACATCGCTTTGGAAAGCTTGGTGTATTTTCATGTTGTCAAGTCCCATGCAAATGATCATTTTTACTTTGTCTTTCACTAAGGCTTTCAAATCAGCATAATTGTTTCCTTTGTCAACACCACCGGCAATCCATATTACTGGCTTGTCCATGCTTTCCAAAGCGTACCATGTTGAATTTACATTGGTAGCCTTGCTATCGTTGATATATTCAATGCCATTTGTTTTAGCAACAACTTCTAAACGGTGTTCAACGTTTTGAAAGTTTGATAAGCTTTCGCGAATGCTATCTTTTCTTACGTCAATTAAGTTAGAAATTACGGCAGCTGCCATGGTGTTGTAGGCATTGTGTTTGCCTCTTAAGTTGATTTCTTGCATATCTAAGGTGTATTTTTTTTCTAATTGGATGTGAATGATGTTGGCAATGGCAAAAGCGCCATATTCAACGGTATTATTTAAACTAAATGGAATCATTTTTGAAGGAATATTTGTGTTTTTAATTCCTTCAAGTGACAATGCATCATCCTGACAGTAAATGAAATAATCTTCATTAGTTTGATTTAAAGTCAAGCGCATTTTACTCGCTATATAGTTTTCAATTTTAAAATCGTAGCGATCTAAATGATCAGGGGTAATATTTGTCAAACAAGCAATGTGCAATCTGAATTTTTCATTTCCGTCGAGTTGGAAACTGCTTAATTCAAGAACATAAATTTCGAAATTGTTTAATGCAACTTGACGGGCAAGTGATTGACCAATGTTTCCACCCAATCCCACATTTAAACCCGCATCTTTTAAGATTTGATAGGTTAACATTGTGGTGGTGGTTTTTCCGTTGGTTCCAGAAATACCAATCATGGTGGCTTTTGTATACCAACCCGCAAATTCAATTTCGGAAATAACGGAAATTCCTTTTGCTTTGATATTTTGAATTAGTTCAATTTTATCAGGAATGCCTGGACTTTTAATCACCAAATTGGCGTTTAAAATTCTCTCAACATCGTGTGAACCTTCTTCCCACTCGATATTGTACTCCATCATTTCAGCTTTGTATTTCTCACCAATTTGGCCTTTGTCAGATACAAATACATTCCACCCCTGAGTTACCCCAAGAATAGCTGCACCTGTTCCGCTTTCTCCAGCGCCCAATATGATGAGATTTTTGTTCAACGTAATTTTATTAAAGCGAATGTTGCCAATACAAGCATTACCGTGATTAACCAAAAGCGCAATGTGATTTTGCTTTCTGGAATAAGTTTCTTTTGATAGTGGTGGTGCAAAGGCGACATCAAGAAAATGCGTTTGCCCTCGCCGAAGCGTTTTTTGGTATATTTAAAGTACCCAACCTGAAGAATTACTGAAAAACTCTCTGCAAAGAATATCCCACAAAGAATAGGAAGTAATAATTCCATTTTGATGATAATAGATACCGCGGCAATTGCGCCACCAAGTGCCATACTTCCCGTATCGCCCATGAAAACCTGAGCCGGATATCCATTGTACCATAAAAATCCCAAACAAGCACCAATTACAGCAGCTAAGAACACAACAACTTCGCCGCTGTTTGGAACATAAATGATATTTAAATATTGTGAAAACTTGATATTTCCTGTAGCATAAGCCAATATTCCCAAACCAGTTCCTACAATCGCTGTTGTACCTGCCGCCAATCCGTCAATGCCATCGGTTAAGTTTACCGCATTGGTAACCGCCATACAGATGAAAATGATAACCGGTACAAATACCAACCATGCATTTCCATCACCTGGTAAAAGATTCGTGTAACTGAATTTTATTTTAGAAATGGGAAGATTTGTCTCTAATGGAATGTGGTTAATTTTGTGTGTATAGTCAATGGCAACGGCAATGATTACTCCCAACATTAATTGGCCAATCAATTTGGTTCCGGCCTTCATTCCCTCCTTGTCTTTTTTGAATACTTTGATGTAATCATCAATTGCACCAATGGTTCCCATCCAAATGGTGCTAATAATCATCAGTATTACATAAATGTTATCAATTTTTGCCAAAAGCAAAGTAGGAACAATAATTGCCAAAATGATAATGATACCACCCATAGTTGGTGTACCTTTCTTTTGCATTTGACCCTCTAGCCCGAGGTTTCTAATAGATTCACCAATTTGCTTTTTCTGAAGCCAGTGAATAATCCCTTTTCCTGCCCAAAGTGCTATGAGTAAACTCAAAATTCCAGCAAGTGCAGCCCTGAATGTGATATAATTAAATACCCCAGCTCCAGAAATTCCTGATTTGTCTAAATACTTAAAAATGTAATATAACATTATCCTAATTCGTTAAATAGTTCTGAAATGATTTTTTTATCGTCAAATGGATGTTTTACGCCATTAACTTCTTGATATGTTTCGTGTCCCTTACCTGCAACAAGAATTACATCTCCAGGATTAGATAAAAGGATCGCAGTTTTAATGGCCTCTTTTCTGTCTGTGATTTTTAGAACTTTTTTCTTGTATTGGATTTCAACACCGCCATCCATCGCTTCAATGATTGCATTTGGATCTTCGTTCCTAGGATTGTCACTCGTAAAAATTACCCTGTCGCTCAGTTTGCTGGCAATTTGTCCCATTTCAGGACGTTTGCTTGAATCTCTATTTCCACCACAGCCAACAACTGTTATTAGATTTACTCCGTTTTGACGGATGTTATTGATGGTTTTGATTACGTTTTCAAGTGCATCAGGTGTGTGCGCATAATCAACAATTGCAGTTTTGTTTTCAGTTCCAGCAATGGCTTCAAATCGGCCGTTTACTCTTCCTAGCGCACTTAACGGAATATCAATTTCTTCTTCTCCCTCAGTTAATAAAAACGCTGCTCCATAAACTGCCAAGAAATTATAAGCATTGAAATCTCCAACCAATGAAGTCCAGATATCTTTGCCATTAATTTGCAAAAGCATACCGTTGAAGTCGCTTTCTAAAACCCTCAACCTAAAATCAGCGTTCCCTTTTAATCCGTATGTATATTTTGTTGCTTTGCTATTTTGCAACATCACCATTCCGTTTTTGTCGTCTTTGTTTGTGATTGCAAATGACTCTGAAGGCAATTGGTCAAAAAAGCGTTTTTTTGCCTTGATATAATTGTCAAAAGTGATGTGGTAATCTAAATGGTCGTGGGTAATGTTTGAGAAAATTCCACCAGCAAACTTGATCCCCGCAATTCTATTTTGATCAATGGCATGTGAACTCACTTCCATAAAGCAATGCGTGCAGCCTTCTTCTAACATTTGAGCAAAAAGGGCATGTAATGCAATTACATTGGGTGTAGTATGGGTGCTTGGAATAATCTTGTTGGCAATTCTATTTTCAACTGTTGAAACCAATCCACACACATATCCAAGTTTTGTGAAAAGTTCAAATAACAACGTTGATATTGTTGTTTTCCCGTTGGTGCCAGTAGTTCCAACAATGATTAAATTGTCTGCTGCTTCATCATAAAATTGAAGCGAAATTTGTCCAAGTGCTTCTGAAACATCGGCAACCTTAATATACGAAATTCCTTCGATATGTGCAACTTCATTTGAATGCAAGATGGCGCTAGCTCCTAATTCAATTGCCTTTTCTATGAAATCATGTCCGTCAACTTGTGTTCCAGACATCGCAGCATAGAGGTAATTGCTCTTTGCAGTTCTACTATCAATTGTCAGCCCTTGAATTTGCAAATCCCTATCTCCATGAACATTGGCATTTTTTACCGTAGATAAAAGTTGATTTAAGGTTTTCATTTTGAAGGACTTAATTTTAGGTGAATGGAATTGTTCGGACTAACTGCGGTTCCTTTGTTAAATGATTGTGAAACAACGCGTCCATATCCCTCAAAAGTGATTTTAACTGGGATTTTTTTGGCCAATTGCAATGCATCACGCAAACCCATTCCTTTAAAATCAGGAACTTTATTTGGTTCAATTGTTAATGGATTTACATTGATTGAATATCCCTTTGCATTTGCTTCACAGTATTGTGCTGTTGGCATAGTTGATTTTGAATTGATGCTTAGTTCATTTAATACAGATTTCAAAGCAAATTGGTTCCCGTTTAAAACAGAGGGAGCTTCAGTAATTCTCGCAGTAACCAAAGTGGGTTGGATTTTTATGTGAGAACTATAAATTTTATTGGCAATGTCAATAAATACTGGAACCGCTACTTTTGCTCCGTAATACTCTTCTTTGTTGGGTTTATTGATGATAACAATGATGGTGTATTGAGGAGCTTCAGCAGGGAAGTACCCAACAAATGAGGCCATATGCTTGTCAATATATTTGCCATTTTCACTAATTCTCACTGTCCCAGTTTTACCAGCGGCAGTGAATGGGCATTTCTTAGTGATTTCTTCTGCTGTTCCGCGTTCAACTACTCCTTTTAAGAGTTGTTGCAACGCAACAAGCGTTTGAGGAGAACATATTTTTTCGTTAATTACCTTAGGCTCAATTTTTGAAACCGATTTTCCGTCTTGTAAAATTTCTTTTACCAAATACGGATTCATCATTTTGCCACCGTTTGCTACCGAGTTGTAAAGCATTAAGGTTTGCAATGGAGAAATTTGACTGGTGTATCCAATGCTCATAGAAGGAAGCGTAACGCCATTCCAATCTGAACTTTTGGTGGTTTTAATTACGGGATAGTTTGAGCTAGGAATATCGAAGTTTGGTTTTACGTTTAATCCCAATTCTATAATGTGATCAATGAATTTTTGAGGCTTCTTTTGGTAGTATTTCCATACAAATTGACTAATTCCAACGTTACTCGATTTTTCAAAACTCTCTTGTAAAGTGTAGAATTTATTTCTAGAATCGAAATGGTCGCCATCGGTAAAGGTTTTATCATAATATTTTACAGATCCATTGTGCAAGGCAATGCTATCATTTGGTTTGGCGTATTCGTCTTCTAAAAGCGACAATACAGAAACAAGTTTGAACGTTGATCCTGGCTCAGAAAATTCACTCACTGCATAGTTTTGCGATTCGTAATATTTGCCGTCTGTGCCTCTTTTTAAGTTTGCAATGGCTTTGATGGCGCCAGTTTTCACTTCCATTACCATGGCACAACCATGATCGGCTTCATTGGCAATAAGTGCTTGGCTCAATGCATATTGGGTAACGTCTTGAAATCCAACATCCAATGTGGTAACAATATCGAATCCGTTTTCAGCGAGTTGATTATTTCCAACATTTACGGGACGCCAAATTCGGCCCGGCATGCGTTGTTCCATGATGTTGCCATTTCTACCCCGGAGAAGGCTGTCAAATGATCCCTCAAGACCAACATTTACGCCATTTTTAGTATAGCCAATTGCTCTTTTGGCAAGGTCACCCATGAAATACATGCGTTTTCCTTTTTCTTCAAACCAAAAGCCACTTTTAAATTTACCAGTCCAGATCAAAGGAAAGGTTTTGATATTTCTAACAATGTCGAAACTCAAATCTTTGCCAACAATTGTGTATCTAGATTTTTTCTTTTTGAGGGACGTGAATTTAGATTTCCAAGTATTTTTGCTTTTCTCAGGAAACACCCGAGCAAACATCATTGCTAAGCTATCTATTTTAGCATTGAATATTTTGGTTGTTAAACCATCAGCGTTGGCATCCCAAATTAAATCGTAAGTAGGGATGGAGGTTGCAAGTAAACTTCCATCATCGGCATAAATATTTCCCCTAATGCCGGCAATATTTCTGATACGTGTATTTTTCTTTTTTAACTCAATGCTGAATTCTTTATCAAATCCATTTTGAAGTTTAATCATTGAATAAATAAGAAAGGCACAAAAACTTCCCACCAATATGAAAATCACATAGGCGCGCTTTAGAATTTCCTTCCTTGTATTTACTTTATTGGGTTGCGTCACGGGTCAATTTTATTGGAGGTGATGTAAGCTCTTTTAATCCAGTTGATTTTAATTTTTCTGCTATTTCAGTTTGTTTGCTGGCATTTGTGATTTCACTTTCTAAGCTTATTCTTTCGCTGTGTAATTCTTTTAATGAAGTTTTGAGTTCTTCTTTTTTCTTGATTGCTTTGGTAGCGTGAAGGGAATTATAGATATAAAACAACATGGTAAAAAACAAGATTGCGATGATTTTGAGAGTGCGTTTTGTGGTAAGTTGAAAAGTCTCATCTACACCATTGGAAGTTTCTTCCACGAATGGAGATTTCACATTTTCAATGTTCTCTTGTTCTATATTTTCGTTGTTTATTTCCATGCTTGTCTGATGCCAATTCTCATTTTTGCGCTTCTAGCGCGCTTATTTTTACTTATTTCTTCGTCAGTAGGAATGATTGCTTTATTTGGTTTTCCTTCAAATGGTTGAGAGCTCCATCCATACATGTCGGTATGTTTTTTTCCCTCAAGATTTCCACTATTTAAGTAGTTTTTCACCAATCTATCTTCCAAAGAATGGTAGCTAATAATTACCAATTTGCCGCCTTCTTTGATGAGCGATTCTGAATCAATGAGCAGTTGTTCCAATGCCCTTAATTCCCCGTTAACTTCGATGCGAATTGCTTGGAAAACTTGCGATAAATATTTAGCTGGGGTGTCTTTCGGTGTGCATCCAGAAATGGCCTCTTTGAACAATTCAATGGTTTGAATTCGGCGGCCTTTTCTTTGATCCAAAATTGTTTTGGTTAGTTTGTATGCATTTTTAATTTCACCGTAATTGTTAAAGATGTTCAATAATTGGGCTTCGTTATAATCGTTAACAACCGTTTCTGCCGATAATTTGGCACTGACGTCCATTCTCATGTCGAGCGGACCGTCTAAGCGGTGCGCAAAGCCCCTGCCATCAACATCAATTTGATGCGATGAAATGCCTAAGTCCCCCAAAATCCCTTCTACCGGAATATTGTCTGAATATTCTAAAAATTGTTTTGCGTATTGAAAATTGTGCTGAACAAAAGTGATGCGAGAATCGTTTGGAATTCTCTCTTGGGCATCTTGATCGCGATCGAAGGCAATAAGTTTGCCATTAGGACTTAGTTTACTAAGGATATATTTACTGTGACCGCCACCACCGAAGGTAACATCAACATAAGTGCCGTCTGGATTGGTTACCAGGGCGTCGACGCTTTCTTTAAGCAATACTGGGTCGTGATATTCGTAGTTCATGTAGCAAACAGGTTTGCCAGCATGTTTAGTCTTGTTCAGTAGAAGAAGATCTTTGTTTATGGAAATGTTGAGCCAAATTGCTTAATTCATCAGAATCAACCGATAGTTCAGTATCGTATAAGTGTTGACTCCAAATTTCCACTTTGCTACCGTTGGCGCTAAGCACAACATCGTCAGATAGGTCTGCATATTCCAATAACTTTTTTGGAATGAGAATACGCATTGCATTGTCGATTTGTATCAAATTGGCACCGTTAGTGAAGATACGTTTGAATCGGCGAATTTCGGGACTCATAAAATCATCAACGGCGTTAAGCTTGGCAGTTTCTTTCAACCAATCTTCTTTTGTGTACAAAACCAAGCATTTTTCAAAACCGCGGTTAATAACCAAAGTATTCTCTGCAGACTCAGGAAACTGGGCCCTTAACTTCGATGGAAGGGAAAGTCTTCCCTTGCCGTCTAGCTTGCAATTATATTCTCCGATTAGTCCCGACATTTTGTGCTGGATTTCTGTCTGCTAAATAAAAAAAGAATTCCCCACAATTTCCCACAATTTCCCAAAATTAGCCACTTCTTTTCCACATTCGCCCACATGGTAGCCATTTTGAAAGGATTTAGGGTCATCTTTTCTTGTTTTAGACAATGCAAAAATAGTAAAAACTATTGTAAATACAAGGGATTTGGTAATCGTGGGAGAAAGTGGAATAAAAATACCAAATAATGCCGCTTTTTTAATAAATGTGGAATACCTAATTTTGAATTGTTCCTAAAATGAGAAAATTCACCCTATTGTGTATAACCTTGACCTCTATAATGGGGATAACTCAAGCCCAAAAAAGCGTGATTTGGAACATTGACGCACAAATTCGAAATTTTGGTTTTGATTTTGGGGGATATAAATACACCCAAATTAAAGGCGATAATTGGGGCAATCAAGTGGGATTTAAAATTGGAAATTTGGTTGATCCCAAAGAAGTGTTTGTGATCAATTATAGTTTACCCGGATCCCAATCTTTCAAGCTAGAGAAAATCAACTACGCTTGGGCCATCAAACCATTTTATGGGGTTACTTATATAATGGGGCAAAGAAAATCGAGAATGGATG
>Ga0114978_10001836_pt1 | contig 17792 bp, 10 predicted proteins | sample S_140212_EF_Meta_FD_87027 | JGI IMG/M metagenome (GOLD analysis project Ga0114978, IMG submission 87027) | Freshwater microbial communities from Lake Simoncouche, Canada to study carbon cycling - S_140212_EF_MetaG | ecosystem: Environmental > Aquatic > Freshwater > Lake | place: Lake... | reverse complement strand
TATGAAACCTGGCAGGACCAGAAAATTGTCGTGGTCGTTTCGCCTGAGCATCGGTTGGCTGCTCGAACCAGCATTCGGCCGGGCGAGCTTGACGGTGAATCGCTGGTCGGCTTCACAACCGAACTGCGGATTCGACAAGAAATCGATCGTTGGTTGAAGCAAGCCAAGGTTTCCGTCAACGTCGTTCACGCGTTTGACAACATTGAAAATATCAAGCGTGCGGTCGAAGTCGGCTCGGGACTGAGTCTCTTGCCGATCCCGACGGTCCGCCGTGAAATTGAATTTGGGTCGCTGGTTGCCATTGAATTGGAAGAGGTTGATTGGGTTCGCCGCCTGGATATCGTTTACCGCAAAACAAAACCGTTTACCACTGCTGTGAGTTGCTTTCTGGAGTTGCTCCATCAAAACCCCCAAACCTTTTCGTCGTTGATCGAACGGAAGCAACTCGCCGGTTCCGTCGCTGCTGTTGAACCGGTAATTCTCCCGATAATACACTCCTCGCTAGCTCGTTAAAAACTGTATAAAAACTGAATTAAGTAAGAAACTGTACTCATGACTGACTTGTTGGCCCTGCGAAATCCTGAATTATTTTTTTCTGACGGCACCCCCAAGCCTCAAGGTTTGTACGACCCGGCGAACGAGCATGACTCGTGCGGGGTCGGTTTTGTCGCGCATATTAAAGGAGTCAAATCGCGGCAGATCGTTGAAGATGCCTTAAGAATGCTCAAACACATGGCCCATCGAGGGGCCTGTGGTTGTGAAGTGAATACGGGTGACGGTGCGGGGATCCTGACAGCGATTCCGCACGAGTTTCTCGCGAACGCGGTGCAGCAAAGTCTGCAGGTGACGCTTCCCGCCGCAGGGAAGTATGGCGTCGGTCTGGTGTTTCTCCCGACCGATCCCGCACAGCGAACTTCCGCTAAAGGGACGGTAGAGCGGTTGATTCAGGAGCAGGGCCAAACGTTGTTGGGATGGCGCCCTGTCCCCCATGACCCGGCTGGAGCCGATATCGGTCCGTCGGCCATTCATGCCATGCCGGTCTTCGAGCACTTGCTGGTGGCGGCGGCTCCTGGCCTCAGTCAGGATGATTTTGAACGTCAACTGTTCATCATCCGCAAACGGGCCAGTCATGAAATCCGCGAAGGATCACTCCCGCAGGCCTTGAAATTCTATATTTGTTCACTCTCGTCCAAAGTCTTGATTTATAAGGGTATGCTCACGTCGGAACAGGTTCTACCCTTCTTTAACGATTTACAGGACTCTGAATACTCGTCCCATCTGGCGATGGTTCATAGCCGGTTTTCGACCAACACCTTCCCCAGCTGGGACCGTGCTCATCCGCAGCGCTATATCGCTCACAATGGCGAAATTAATACCGTTCGCGGGAATGGGAACTGGATGTTTGCCCGTCAGGGGATGATGCAGAGCAACCTGTTTGGGAAAGATCTGAAGAAACTCTTTCCGCTGATCGAACCCCATTGTTCCGATTCCGGAAATTTTGATAACGCGCTGGAAACCCTGGTCATGGCGGGCCGCAGTTTGCCCGAAGCGGTCATGATGATGGTGCCGGAAGCGTGGCAGAATCACGATTCCATGCCTGAAGACAAACGGGCATTCTACGAATACCATTCTGCACTGCAGGAACCGTGGGATGGTCCCGCGTCGATCTCTTTTACCGACGGCAATGTCATCGGTGCCACTCTCGACCGGAATGGCCTGCGGCCCAGTCGCTATTATGTCACTCACGATGACCGTGTGATTATGGCGAGTGAAGTCGGCGTGCTGGATATTGATCCCGCCAATGTCAAAATCAAGGGTCGGCTGCAGCCCGGCAAGATGTTCCTGGTCGATTTCCAGCAAGGACGGATGATTCCGGACGAGGAACTGAAAAAAGAGTTTTCCAGTCGCCGTCCCTACAACGAATGGTTGCGAAAGCAACGATTGCTGCTGAACGACCTGCCCAAATCCGAGCCCCCCAAGCGGATGGTGGGGAGTGAGCTGTTGCAGCACATGCAGTCGTTTGGCTACACGACAGAAACTCTGCAGTTCATGCTTGTACCGATGATCCTCACCAAGAAAGATCCGATCGGGTCGATGGGTGATGATACGGCATTGGCCTGTATGAGCGATCAACCTCGACTCGTTTATGACTACTTCAAGCAGCTGTTCGCTCAGGTAACCAATCCCGCGATCGACAGTACGCGGGAAGAAGTGATCATGTCGCTGGAATGCTACATTGGGCCTGAAGGAAATCTGCTCGATTCCACCGAAGCCCAGTGCCATCGTCTCTCGGTTCCGCATCCGATTCTGAGCAACGAAGAACTGGCGTCGCTCAAGCACCTGAATCATCGGGGATGGAAAACCCGCACGATTGACATTACCTATCCGAAATCGCAGGGATCTGCGGGACTCAAGTGGGCTCTCGACCGGATTTGTGGCGAGGCGCGACAGGCGATTGCCGACGGCTTTAGTCTGATCATTCTTTCCGACCGCCTTGCCAGCGCGCACCGATTGCCCGTCAGTGCCCTTCTGGCAACCGGGGCCGTGCATCACCACCTGGTCCACAACGAAGAGCGAACCAGGCTCGGAATCGTCGTGGAAACGGGCGAGGCCCGCGAGGTGCATCATTTCTGTCTGCTGACGGGTTACGGGGCAGACGCCATCAATCCGTACATGGCCTTTGAAGCACTGTGGCAGTTGCAGGACGATGGTGAGCTGGCAGGAGAATGGACGCACGATCAGATTACCGCCGCCTACCGCAAAGCGACCAAGCAGGGAATTCTGAAAGTCATGGCGAAGATGGGGATCTCGACCCTCGCCAGCTACAAGGGCGCTCAGATCTTCGAAGCGGTCGGGATCAGCGACGAGGTCATGAACAAGTGTTTTCGTGGCACCGCCAGCCGGATCAGTGGTGTCGGTTTTGAGATCCTGGGCGAGGAAGCCTGGCGACGACATGAGATCGGCTATCCGACACGGGATAAAAATAATCTGCCGGTCCTGCCGAACTTCGGCCTGTTTTCTTGGCGATCCTCGGGTGAAAAGCATGCCTGGAATCCGCATAACATTGCCAATATCCAGCGAGCCGCTCGTCAGGGGGATAAGGCTGCCTACAAAGAATTTTCCAAGATGGTCAATGAGCAGACGACGCGTGAATGTCATCTGCGAGGAATGTTGAAGTTCAAGGCGGGTTTAACCCCGGTCCCCGTCGAAGAAGTCGATTCGGTGGAATCGATCGTGCGACGGTTCTGTACCGGTGCCATGAGCTACGGTTCGATTTCTGCTGAAGCCCATGAAACACTCGCCATCGCGATGAATCGTATCGGCGGCAAAAGCAACACGGGCGAGGGGGGGGAAGACTACAAACGCTTCCAACCGCAAGCCAACGGCGATTCCAAACGATCCGCGATCAAACAGGTCGCCTCGGGTCGGTTTGGTGTCACCAGTTGGTATCTCACCAATGCCGACGAACTGCAGATCAAGGTTTCTCAAGGAGCGAAACCGGGTGAGGGGGGTGAGCTTCCTGGGCATAAGGTCGACAAGATCATCGCTGCCACCCGGCACTCAACTCCTGGTGTCGGTCTGATCAGTCCGCCGCCGCATCACGATATCTACTCGATCGAAGACCTGTCACAACTGATCTTCGACCTGAAAAACTCGAACCCCTCGGCCCGCGTCAGCGTCAAGCTGGTTTCGGAAGTCGGTGTCGGTACAGTCGCGGCGGGTGTCGCAAAGGGACACGCCGATAAGATTCTGATCGCGGGAGATTCCGGTGGGACGGGTGCCTCGCCACTCACCAGCATCAAACATGCAGGAATGCCGTGGGAATTGGGGATTGCCGAAACCCATCAGACGCTGGTGCTGAATGATCTGAGAAGCCGCGTTCGTCTGGAGACCGATGGTCAGCTTAAGACCGGTCGTGATGTGGTGATTGCCTGCCTGCTGGGGGCCGAAGAATTTGGTTTTGCCACGGCACCGCTGATCACCCTGGGCTGCATCATGATGCGGAAGTGTCACCTGAATACCTGCCCAGTCGGGATCGCCACTCAAGACCCTGAACTGCGGAAAATGTTTACGGGACAGCCGGAACACGTCATCAATTACTTATTCATGGTGGCCGAAGAAGCGCGCGAAATCATGGCTTCGCTCGGGTTCCGCACGATTAACGAGATGGTCGGACACGCGGAAGTCCTCGAGTACGACAGTTCGATCAATCACTGGAAGCTGAAGCATCTGGATCTTTCGAAGATCCTGGCTCCGGCTACTAAACCTCATCCTGGTGCGGGGACCTACTGCACCATCAAGCAGCAGCATGGAATTGACCTGCAGCGTGACAATGAATTGGTTCGCGAAGCCCAAGACGCGATCCAGTCGAAACGACCCGTCCGCTTGTATATTGAAGTGCAAAACATCGACCGGGCACTCGGGACGATCCTCAGTCACGAGGTTTCCAAAAAGTGGGGCGAGCATGGTCTGCCCGACGATACGATTCATATTCGCTGCAAGGGTTCGGCGGGACAAACCTTAGGGGGTTGGCTGGCTCACGGGATCACGCTGGAAGTCGAGGGGGATGCCAATGATTTTGTCGGCAAGGGGTTATGTGGCGGTCGGATCATTGTCTACCCACCTGCGGCTTCGACCTTCAAGCCCGAAGAGAACATTCTGATCGGGAACGTGGCGTTGTATGGGGCCACCGAGGGAGAAGCCTTCTTCCGCGGTCGTGCTGCAGAACGTTTCTGTGTCCGAAATTCCGGAGCCTCTTGCGTCGTTGAAGGGGTCGGAGATCACGGACTGGAATACATGACCGGGGGGCGAGCGATCATTCTGGGCCCCACGGGACGCAACTTTGCCGCAGGAATGTCCGGGGGGATTGCCTATGTCTATGACACGGACAATCGTCTGCTGGCGAACTGCAACCTGGAAATGGTGGCCTTGGAAAAAATTGAAACCGCGCATGATGCGGCGGAAATCAAGGAACTGATCGCCAAGCACTACAAATATACGGGCTCGACCGTTGCGGCCGGCATCCTGCAAAACTGGGAAGACGAATTTCCTCGTTTCGTGAAAGTCATGCCGATTGACTACAAGCGAGCTCTTGCTGAACAACAGAAGGAACTGGCCTCCAAATAAGCGGGTCATCGCCAGATTTCCTTCCGCTCGAGTCCGATCTTGTCGGACTCTGATTACGAAACTAATTTCCGTGGTTTAACAACTTTGGTATTCAAATGGGCAAGCCGACAGGTTTTAAAGAGTTTCAGCGTCAAACCCCCAGCGAAATCGATCCGCGACTGCGAATTCTGAACTGGAATGAATTTCACGAGCACATGCCCGAGACCGAATTACGGACTCAGGGTTCGCGCTGCATGGATTGTGGGGTCCCCTTTTGTCATACCGGCTCCATGATGGCCGGAATGGCCGCAGGTTGCCCGGTCAACAATCTGATTCCCGAATGGAATGATCTGGTCTACCGGGGACACTGGCGCGAAGCGCTCGATCGTCTACACAAGACGAATAATTTTCCCGAGTTTACCGGGCGAGTTTGTCCCGCTCCGTGCGAAGGCTCGTGTGTGCTGGGGATTACCAACCCCGCTGTAACGATCAAAAACATCGAATGTTCGATCATCGATCACGGTTTCGAACAAGGCTGGGTCCTGCCGAATCCACCGCAGACGCGCACTGGAAAACGGGTCGCGATTGTCGGTTCGGGACCAGCAGGACTGGCCGCTGCCGCCCAACTGAACAGCGTGGGGCACGAAGTGACGGTGTTTGAGCGAGCTGATCGGATTGGCGGATTGCTGATGTATGGCATCCCCAACATGAAGCTGGAAAAACATGTCGTGCAGCGACGCATCGATCTACTGGCAACCGAAGGGGTGAATTTCAAGCCGGGGACCGAAATCGGTCGTGACATCAGTCCGATGGACCTGCGTGAACAGTTCGACGCAATTGTGCTCTGTACTGGTGCCACGAGACCCCGCGATCTGCCGATTCCCGGTCGATCCTTGAAGGGGATTCACATGGCGATGGAGTTCCTGCACGGGAATACCAAGAGCCTGCTGGATAGCCAGTTGTCCGATGGCCGATTCATCAACGCAAAAGGGAAGCACGTTGTGGTGATCGGTGGGGGGGATACGGGGAACGACTGTATCGGAACCTCGATGCGGCATGGTTGCAAAGGGCTGATCAATTTGGAAATCGTTCCTGAACCAGCCGCCTCACGCCCCGCCAACAATCCCTGGCCGCAATGGCCGCGGATTTTCCGGGTCGATTACGGCCACGCCGAAGTCGCCGCAATCTTCGGAGAAGATCCACGGCTCTTCAGCACAACCACGGTCGAATTCCTGGCCAACGAACGGGACGAAGTCCGGGCGTTGAAAATCGCCAAGGCCGAACCCGCACCTCCGTTCAAAGTGATTCCTGGTACGGAACGAGAAATCCCGGCAGACCTGGTCTTCCTGGCGCTCGGATTTATGGGACCTGAATCACCGGTGGCGGATCAGTTGGGTGTGAAGCTCGATCCTCGCTCGAACTATGAAGCGACGCATGGTCAGTTCAATACGAACGTGCGTGGTGTTTTTGCGGCAGGAGACTGTCGTCGAGGTCAAAGCCTGATCGTCTGGGCGATTAACGAAGGACGAGCCGCTGCCCGTGAATGCGACAAGTTCCTGATGGGAAAAAGCGATCTTCCTTAAGTCAGGAAGGATCGCCAGGTCCTCCCGCGAGGGGGTGACCTGACACATTGGAACCGTATTGTTTGTGACACTTTGGCGGCCTCATCATGCGATTTGCTCTCGGCTGTGATCATGGCGGTTTTTCGCTGAAGCAACGTGTGGCCGCCGTGGTGATTGCCGCAGGCCACGAAGTTGTCGACTGCGGAACCGACTCGAACTGTTCCGTCGATTACCCTGACTTTGCTCGCAAAGTCGGGGAAACAATCCTTGCGCACCGAGCCGAGCGAGGGATTTTGCTGTGCGGCAGCGGCGTCGGCATCAGCGTTGCGGCGAACAAGATCCCGGGCATTCGCGCGGGGGTCTGTCACGACACGTACTCGGCCCACCAGGGGGTCGAGCACGACGATATGAATGTGCTTTGCATTGGGGCCCGCATCGTCGGGGAAGAAGTCGCGGTCGAACTGGTCCGGGCCTTCGTGAGCGCGAAGTTTACAAACGAAGAACGACATCTTCGGCGGCTCAATAAGCTGCGTCAGATCGAACAAGACGCACTCGCCGGAAAGTTTTCGTAGGGGGCATGTCACTGCTTGTCCCAGGGCGGACAAACAATTGCATGACCGTTAAATCGATCCTCCAATTTCTCGTCACCGGCTTGACCAGGGGATCTCAAGCTTATCGGGAAGCGTTCGATCGATTTTCATCGCAGAATCACCAAGACCAGACCATTCTCGGGCGCTCGACCAAGGCCATTCCTCGGGTCGATTCACCAATCCTCGTCGAACTGGATTATGATGGACGTACTCGACCACCGCATGCAAAGCGCTAGGATCGGACACAATCTCGTCGTAACCGGAGCCTGATTGCCAGAACCGATGGTAAGTTCGATTTGCGTTGATGACTGTCAGAGAACGTAGATAGTCGGGTACAAATTCGCGAAGGTACTCAATTGCACGTTCTCCGACAGGCCGCTTAATGCTCGACAAAATTCCACGAATTCGACCTTGAGTGGATTTCGAGTCGGTTGAGATTCGCGAAAACGGTTGCCAGATAAGCAAGTGGACGTGTTCCGGCATGATCACCCATGCCCACAGATGGAACCCATGAAGCGCGCGGGCTTCGCCCAAAGCATCGACAAACCACTCTCGGCTTCGATCTTTCGAAAGGATCGGCAGACGACGATAACACGAAAACGTCAGAAAATGGGGTTCACCATTATCGTAGTGTTTGACTGTTTTCCGTGGACGTTCGTTTGGTCTGGAAGACATGACAGGAACCTGTGATATCTGGGCTACACTGTAACCACCTTGGTGTGCATCAGAATTCAGGAATTTCCGCGCCGTCCTTGGTGCTGATTTAACAGCCGAATTATCAGGTTTCAGGGACCATGGTTCAAATGAAGCCTCGGTATTGCCATGTACCGTGATCGGCACTGCTTCTGCGAGGACTCCGAAGCAGTGGCATTTTCGTTTGGCAATTCGCCACGAGAAGAGATGCCACTGCTTGTCCGCTTTGGGACAAGCAGTGCCGAACGTCTGGGTCGCTTGGAAATCGGTTTTGACCGCTGACAATTCCTTGGTGATTAGACCGTCGAAGAGTCCCTCACCCTCACCCGCCAGATGGGACGAATTCCGCGCCGTCATGAATCGACGCCGCAAACGGTCGGGAAGAGGTGAGCAATCGAGCAGCGTAATCGGCTAACGATAGTCCCAACCGAGAGGCTTCGTCGATTAAGACGTTGGCAAGATCGTCGGGCAATTCGACAGTCTGCGACATGCATGTTCCCCCAACGGTGGCGTCCAACCACATACGGTGAGGCTGCCAAATCAAATGCGGAACGTCAACAGCGCGTTGCACTTGGCATTGCGAATTCGCGATGCGGATGAACGTTGAGGGCGAAGTCGGTTCAACGACAAACTCTGGGCGTAGAGGTGACCAAGGTGAGAGTGGCAAACCTTCCAATTTGGGTGAAGTCTGTGACCAATCGTTGTGCTGCCGTTGTAGGGACCCAAGTTGAGCAGGTCGTTATGATTTCGTGGCAGACTTTGTGGTTGCGGACAGGTGCGTGTGGACAATTTTGGTATATGATGGATTTGCGAAACCCCAGATGGCCCCCCGACACACGTGCGAGGATTTCCTGTGATGAATCGATGCTGCTCCCTGATTCCTCTGTTTATGATCACGATACTTGGTGGGTGCTCGCAAGGGCCAAACGGAGGGGCTGCTGCGACCGCTCGTCCGACGAAGGAATCCGAGGTGGTCGGGGAAAAAATCGCAGTCAAACAGGATGTGCCACCCAAAATGAATTCGGTTCCCCCGCTGGAAATTCCGCGTGAGGATGGAATCAACCATTTGTCCCCTGCCGAAGTGGCCGAGGGCTGGATCAAATTGTTTGATGGTGAGACTCTGTTTGGTTGGAAATCCAATAACCAGCTCGGGTGGAGTGTGCAGGAGGGGGTGATTACCGCCGATCGCCGTGACGCTGCGGATGAGGGGTTACTGGTCACGACAACTCGATTTGCTAATTATGAACTTCGGGCTGATTACCGGCTGGAAAAAGGGGGAAATAGCGGCCTGTTCTTGCGCACCCCCGTAACTCCGACCAATCCCGCTGTCGACTGTTATGAGCTGAATATGTGTGATTCCAAGCCAAACTTCGCCACTGCCAGTCTGGTGGGACGTGCCAATCCGGTCAAAACGGTGCTGGGGGATGGTGACTGGCATATTTATCACGTCCGGGTCGAGGGGGATCGAATCGTAGTTCAATTTGATGGCGAGCAGGTGCTGGAATACACCGATCAGGAATCGGTCCCTTTAAAAACGGGCCATATCGGCTTGCAGATGAAAGGTGGCAAGATCGAGTTTCGCAATCTATTTCTGAAACCCCTGGGAGCCCAACCCCTGTTTGATGGCCAAACGCTGAATGGCTGGCATGATGTCCCCGGCTCGCAAAGTCAGTTCACGGTGAAAGAGGAAGCGATTCAGGTCCTGAATGGCCGAGGTTTTCTCGAGACGGAAATGACCGCTGGAAACTTTGTGCTGCAGTTTGATGCGATCACGCACGGCGACAAACTGAACAGTGGGATTTTCTTTCGTGCGATGAAAGGGACCGAAGAGGCTCCTTCGCATGGCTACGAATTTCAAATTCATAACGGCATCAAAGAGGGTGACCGAAATCGGCCCGAAGATCATGGAACGGGTGCCATTTTCCGGCGTGTTTCGGCTCGACGCGTGGTTTCCAATGACCGAGAATGGTTGTCTGGGACACTGATCGCCGATGGGGCTCATTTTTCCACCTGGGTCAATGGGATTCAAGTGGTGGACTGGACCGACGAGCGTCCTGCCAATGACAATCCACGTGAAGGACTTCGTCTGGCTCCTGGGCATCTCAGCCTGCAGGGGCATGATCCCACCACCGATTTGGCGTTTCGCCGATTGAGACTGGCCGAAACCCCTGAGTGATCTTTATAAGTAAGAGACTATGACTCAAACCGCCGTCCATCATGAACACGCAGACAATGCAACCACGTTTGTTGCCGATGATTCTCGTGCACACTGGCATGACCAGTCGTTGTGGTTTATCCGTACAAAACGGGATAAAGCCGCTGCGTCCCTGCCGGAATGGGAAGAGTTACGCGAACGAGCCTCGGCGATTAAGCTGCATACCATGTCCCGATTAGGGGATTATCTGGAAGAGTTCGAGCGGAATGCCACCAAATTGGGGGCCACCGTTCACTGGGCACGAACCCCGGCCGAACACAATCAAATCGTGCTGGATATCATTCAGAAGCACGGAGCCAAAAAGGTCGTGAAGAGCAAATCGATGCTCACAGAAGAATGCCACCTCAATCCGTTTCTGGAACGGAATCAGATTGAAGTGGTTGATACGGATCTGGGGGAGTGGATTGTCCAATTGCGCAATGAACCCCCTTCGCATATCGTGATGCCCGCTATTCATATCAAGCGGGAAGAGATTGGGGAATTGTTCCATAAACATCTGGGAACAGATAAGGGGGCTACCGATCCCCCTTATCTGGTGAACGCCGCACGGGATGAACTGCGTCGTAAGTTTCTGAATGCGGATGTTGGGATCACCGGAGTCAATTTTGCCCTGGCCGACACCGGGGGATTCGTGGTTTGTACCAATGAAGGGAACGCGGATCTCGGTGTTTCACTCCCCAAAGTTCACATTGCTTGCATGGGGATCGAAAAGCTGATTCCACGGGGTGCGGACTTGGGAGTGTTCCTGCGTCTGCTGGCGCGATCGGCGACTGGCCAGCCGATCACCACGTATTCCTCGCACTTTCATGGCCCGATGCGGGGTGGCGAGATGCACATCGTGCTGCTCGACAACGGCCGCAGTGACATCCTGGGATCGCCAGACTTTCGCCGTTCACTGAGTTGTATTCGTTGCGGTGCCTGTATGAATACCTGTCCTGTCTACCGCCGGAGCGGTGGTCACAGCTACGAAACGACCATTCCAGGTCCGATCGGATCGATTCTTGCCCCGTCACGCGATCCTGCCACGCATCATAGTCTGCCGTTTGCGTGTAGTCTGTGCGGTTCGTGCAGCGATGTCTGTCCTGTGAAAATCGATCTGCACACGCAATTGCTCACCTGGCGGCGCGAGATTGCCGTCCGGGGTCATTTGCCCTGGACAAAACGGGCGTCGATGAAATTCGCCCGGGTGCTGCTGGGGAACACCTGGCTGTTCGGGACTTCCGGTCGGATTGGTCGTTGGCTGCTGCCGAAACTGCCTCGATTCATGGTCTATAACCGCTTCAATGTCTGGGGAAAGCAGCGGGAACTTCCCCCGATGCCGAAACAGAGTTTTCGCGAGCTGTACCGGCAGCGAATGAAGAAGTGATCGGCTAAACCCGTTTGTTCTACGGGAATCCGATACTCAAAATCAGGATTTTGAACAAAAGTGAACGAAGTTAACGAAGGAAGATTTGGAGGGGGCTGGCTTTTCAATTCCGGTTTGAAATCCCCGTCGATTCAGAATTCGACCTCGCGGGACCTCTTGATCACAACTGGTTGATCACAGGTGGTTGATCACAGCTTGGGCAGCACGGGCTCGGGTGGTTTTGGGACGGGCTTTTGGGGGACGTTTACCACAGGGGTTGGCAGGATTTTTGGCCCGGCTTTGGGTTTGGTGGTATCCGGTTTGGTGGGTGGGGCAGGGGGCGGCGGAGGGATAAACCGTTCCGTTAAGCGGGGGCCGAACCCATCTTTGAGTTCGCGTGCGGCGAGCATGGCCCACGGCGTTCCGGGCGCGTCTCTGAGCACTCGCTGCAAATGTTCTTCGGCGGTTCGGGCCTGCTTTTTCAGGTTCGTCGCATAGTTTAATTCCCGATCTGGCCGTAAGAGAAAATGGTTGGCCTTGCGGCTGATGTCGACATCAGTATAGCTGGACTTCAATTGTGCGAGGGCCGAATTGTACTCTAACGTCCGAACACGATGGGCCAGCAGTCGGCCATAGTTCAAATCAAAGGCAAGTCGCCAGCGGAGAGAGGGTTCGGATTCATATCGTTTTTCGATCTGTGGTGGGAGCTTGGCGAGAATACTTTCGACAACAAAACTGGTGATGGCGGCCGATTTTTGTGCTTCGGTAAAAACCTGACGAAAATTGTTGGGTTGAACACGAAATTCCAGCTGTGGCGTCCCTTGCGGTTTCACCGCCGCTCCCTGACTGTATTCTGCAGCACCGACAACGGCAGCGCGGAGGGGATGTTTGTTCAGATCTCGCAGGAACTGGGCGGGTGAGCTGTAATGATAATCGGGTTCGAAGGCCTTCATCAGGGCCGGGTCAAACGTTCCGAGTGTGCTGAGTCCTACAGTCGTGGTCATATTGGTCATGAAATAGACTCCGCTGGTCTCTTTCACCCAGCGAGTCAGTGCGTAGGGACCAAATCCCGATGAGAGGTACGTATGCTGTGGGCCATCGTACCAGAAGGGGAGTCGGATGTTTTCCACGACGACCGCCTCGGGGCCCAGGTCGACCGGTAATTCATAGGTGCGGCCATTCTCTTTCGCGGTATAGGGGACATACCCTTTCCGTTGTCCGAAGGGAGCGGCAGGGCCGATGACATAGGCTTTGGCTCCGAAGTGCCGACATTTGGCGATGGCGGTTTCCAGCGGCAGTCCATAATCGTCACCCGCCTCATCGGTAATCGCAATCAGCATCAACCGACGCCCTTGATCCGTATGGAATCGATGCCATCGATCCATCACCTGGCAGACGGCCCCAAAGAGATTCTCGACGCCGGTTCGATCGATGGGAGTGGATTTGAGTGCACTGAGGACCTCGTCAAATTTGTCGGTTGGCTCTTTGGTGATAAAGGTCGTTTGTGCACCGAACGCGACGACTCCACTTAACAGGGGGCGATCGGCTTTTGGCAGTTGTTCGGCCGCTTCGAGTCCCTGGAGTTCGCCGTAGATGCGGCGGAATCGCTGTGCGACGATTTCACGTTGTGGAGCGAGGCTTCCCGAGGCATCGATCAACCAGACGACGAGGAGTTTTTTTTCCTGAAGGTTCTTGGCGATTTCCCAGGTGACACGGTCGAGTGCGGTTTCGATCTGTACCAAGCCTTCACCGGTGGTGCCGGGGACCACCATGGTCTTGCTGATTTCAAGTCCTTGTGAAATGTCGAAATGGGGCAATTCGACCTTCCGGGGATCCAGTTCAACGCTGGCCAAGAAGAGGGGTGCGGATTCGGCACGCGGTTGATCGGTCAATTCGAGTCCGACCGATGTTGCGTTGATCGCCTTCTGGACTTCGAGTTCGCGTTCATCCGGGTTGGCGAGTTCAAACTCGCGCACTTCCGGCAGCGGATCAACGACAGGCTTGTCGACGAACCGGGTTTCAATCAGGTCACTGTTTGCGGGGGGGGGCGGGTCTAACACAATTCCCGTCAGGGTCACCACGAGCCACAGGTGGAATAAGAGGCTCAGTCCCGCCCCGATCAAGCCCGTTTTTAATGACGTTGCCGTGGTGGGCTGAGTCGCCTGGTCATCAGCCAGCGATAACAAAACGGAGTCCGCATCCTCAGCCGATATGGGATTTTTTCGCGGGAAAGTTGCTGTAGAAACTTCCCGAAAAACGACTTGCGCTGCAGATTGTTGAGCTGATTCCACAGGATTCATGACAGGACTCTCAAAAAGAAATTCCGCCGTCATCGCGATTGTATCATCAATCGTGGATCAATTCCTGGAAAATCCGGCAAAACTTGCCGAACATGACGAGTCTTCGAGAGGTTCCCCATTTTTTTTGCTCGGAAACCTCACGGATTCGCTCATTATTCCTCTTGGCAGAGATTCGCCTCGTCACTATAAATCCGCCTCGCACGGTTCGAACGTGTGGTCCATCGCGGGAATGGTGGACCACTGACACGTTTGAGCCACACGTCTGTATGCTCTCTCTCCAAAATTACAATTCAATTCGCCTCTCATTGTACGTTGGCCCTCGTGTCCATCGTGCGGCTGATTTCGTCTGGATTCGTCCTGTGTAGGGCCTCTTTCTGGATAATTCGGCTTCGCGTCTGCACGTCGGTACGCTTCACCGAGGAGTTTCCGATGCTTCGTCCTATCCCGGTCTGTTTGTCCGCAGGCCTGATGTTGTTCGCGTTGGTCCCGATGGGATGTCATCACGCACCACCTCGGAATGCACTCCAACAGAGTCAGCTTCGAGCTCAACAGCTTTATCAACAGAATAAATCGCTGGCGATGGAGCGAAACGGGATGGGGGCCACGGCCAGCCAACTGGCTGCCGACAAGGCCGCGCTCGAACAACAATATCTGGCGGCCAAGCAAAGCCTCGACGCTGCGAACGCTCGCCTGGGAAATCTGGCCTCTTCGAACAGTCAGTTAGAAGAGCGGATGAAGACATTAATGGTGAAGGGGGGGAACAGCCCACTCTCTGCGGATGCTAATCGACGGCTGGAAGAATTGCGGAAGAAATACAAAGACTTTGATTTCGATCCTCAGACCGGAGTCAGCAAATTTTCGACCGACCTGCTGTTCTCTTCGGGTAGCGATGAAGTCCAGCCGCGAGCGAAACAAGTATTGGAAGAGTTTGCCCAGATCATGAATCAGGGAGATGCTCGTGGCCTGAAAGTCCTTGTCTCGGGGCATACCGATGACAAACCGGTTTCACGCAAGGCGGTCGCCGATCGCCATCAGGACAATATGGGTCTGTCAGCCCACCGAGCCCTGTCTGTGATGCGTGCCTTGCGAAAATCAGGAATCAACGAGAATCGAATGGGGATTTCGGGTTACGGCCCATATCAGCCTGTGGAGCCAAACTCCACCGAGCAAACCCGGCAGAAAAATCGTCGCGTCGAGATTTATGTGCTTGCCCCGGATGCACCCGTGGCGAATGCCTGGGACCCGGAATTGCAGTAACGGGATCTTGATCATCACGAGACAACAACGCAGCCGATTCGATGCTCGTCATCGAATCGGCTGTGGTCGTTTTGCGGGTTTTGATTTGGCGGAAAACAACTACTTGGGCTGAGGCCGCGACGGGCAACGTGATGCGACCTTACTGGAGCGGCTTTTCGGGAAAGAGATGGCGGATTCTGGCCGTCACCCGGTTTTTGACGATTTGGAAAACGTGTTTCAGACGCTGCGCACGGCGGTGATTGGGGGCCTGCTGGCATCTCAATTGGTGATTCCTCAGAACTTGCTGAATCCGCTCATGATCATCCTCGGGTTGCAGTTCCGCATGGGGTCGGATTGCAATATGATTTCGTAAAAGACGCTGATACTCGCTTTGTACTGGGATCCGCCATTCGCCAATCCGGGCTGATTGTTGGGCCACATCAAAGCTCAGGATCTGTTGGATTAAGGTGGAAACCGAATCCAGCTGCCCCAGCGATAAGAGGGGGATCTCGTCGGCGACTCCCTTTCGTCGCAAGTCTGACCCCCATTCCAGCAACATCGCGGGAGTGCCGCAGCTCAAGGCTCCGAGGCAGCCGTGAATACGAGCCCCGACGACCAAATCGACTTCCTTGAAATAATTTTCATAGTCGGCGGCATCCGACGAGAAACGAACTCGTTCACTACCAAAAATGGCGGATGCTTCGAGAGCCTCATCGATGTAATGACAAATCACCTGCACCGAAATTTGTGGAGAGAGCTCGTTAATCAATCGAATCAGAAAATCGCGGGTTTTGCTGTTGACCGATTGAAAGGGTGTGTAGGTCGACTGATAGATGACCGCAACTTTCTGCAGGTTCAGGCGACGAATCGGACTGACACAGTGAAATAACGCCGGACAAGGCATCAATTGGGCATGGGGAATCGAAAATTTCCCGGTCAGCCTGGAGAAGGTGCTTTGATCCCGGCAGATGATCAAGTCGGTATGATGCTGAAGCACCTGCTTCACGACGGGACTCAAACCAAACTTTTCGCCATGGCTCCCAATCCCAATCAGCGAACAACGGAGTCCGTTTCGCTGAATCAGTTGGTACAGCGGGTCCACTCGCGGACCCAACCATTCCGGGGAGCCGGCAAAAATTACATAATCGATTGACTTGGGGTCATGCCGAAACTCGTCAAAAGAATTGTCCAACGAGGTATGGCCAGGGCGAATCGAGGGATGGCGATTCCAGACGATCGAGTTGAATTGATAGCCAGAAAATCGCAAAAGCTGAACAATTCCGCGATTGATCAGTTCATCACCTGGATTCCAATGGCGTGTCGTCGAAAAGAGGATGTTCATTAGCAGTACATCGCTTTCAGTTTGGGGCACCGATTTGCTGCCAAAGGTCCTTCAGTGACTTTTCGACGGAAACGGATTGGATTTGACGAAGGCAAAGCCGGTCTATCGGGCAAGGGGTCCTGAGCCAGCAGGGGGAACAAGACAAGGGGGTATCGTGGCTGATATTGCCTTCATACAGAGTCGGTCCAGGATGTTCATACCCGCCGTAAATGACCACCGACGGTATCGAGAACGAGGCGGCAATATGAACGGGTCCAGAGATGGGCCCAACGTGGAGATCGGCTGCGGAAATGGTCGCCACCAGTTCATCCAGTGACTGTGTCCCCCTCAAGTCCCAGTACCGGGATGTTTCACGCTTTCGATCATTGGGATCAATCTCGGTCCCAATCTCGATCACCGTGGACCAGGTGAGCAGTCGTTCGATGAAATCTTCCCAATACTCAAGCGGCCATTGCTTGTTGGGAGTCCAGGGGCCGGCGCGGCGAGAGAGAACGATCCAGGGCTTGGGCAACCGCTGCAATTTCTCTAAAATGTCCGCGTAAATGGCGGAGTTTCTCGTGCAAGAGGGGCGAATCTCTGTCACGTCGACTCCAATTTCATCACCCATAATCTGCGCTAAAAACCGCGATGGGGGAATGCTTCGTTCGTATCGGAGTTGAATCGCACCGTGAGGAACTTCCTCCATGGTTTTCACGGCATCAATAAATGGCAGGCCGCTGAGTAGAGAAGGGTACTTCGTATAAAAAGTAAGATGACATTGAGGGTTCTGTTCTTTCAAAAGCCGTAACGCCGGCGTACACATCAGCACATCGCCCAAGGCCCCTGCCCGCCATAAGTGTAATTCACGGCGGTGATAAGGAGCCCACCGATCCAGTGGCCACCGCAATCGGCGGGCAAGTTCCCCATGCCGGGCACCAACCCGACTCGCGATCCATCCGACCGTGCCTTGATGGACTCGGGTGGGGATACTCCACAACCAGGGAATGATCTTTGCCGCAAAGGTCATTGCTCTACCTTGGAGACAATCGATGTCGTACTCAAGTTTCCGACGAGTGGAATGAGGCAGACGCGGCCCCCGTTGCTGAGGACCAAGTCGGATCCGGCGATTTGATGGACCTGATAGTCGCCCCCTTTGACCAGCACATCGGGAAGAAGTTGCTCGATCAAGCGAATGGGAGTCGGGTCATCAAATCCGATGATCATGTCGACACAGGCGAGTCCTGCGAGTAATGCCGACCGGTCGTGTTCCGCGATGATTGGACGAGCCGCTCCCTTCAATCCTCGTATGGAATGATCGGTATTCAGGCCGATGACCAGGAAATCACCCAGTCGGCGCGCCTCTTCAAGGCAAGCGAGATGGCCGGCATGCAAAATGTCAAAACAGCCGTTGGTAAAGACAATGG
>Ga0114978_10001833_pt1 | contig 17827 bp, 13 predicted proteins | sample S_140212_EF_Meta_FD_87027 | JGI IMG/M metagenome (GOLD analysis project Ga0114978, IMG submission 87027) | Freshwater microbial communities from Lake Simoncouche, Canada to study carbon cycling - S_140212_EF_MetaG | ecosystem: Environmental > Aquatic > Freshwater > Lake | place: Lake... | reverse complement strand
GTCCTGGTCGTCTGCAGTTGCAACTTTATTAATCGCAGCATCCCATATGGTTCGTATAGATGGTTTTGTTGCATCTGGTAACATAGGAGGAGCAATAGAAGGATTGCCGACGTCTGATGCCAGTTTCATGGCGTCTGTCTGAAGAGATGCCTTGAACGCCCTCAATTCCGCGGCTTGTTTGTCGAGTTCGATCGTGGTGAAATTTAGAGCATCCACGGTTGTCTTGTTTGCAGCCTTGTTTCTGTCCTCTATTGCTTTGAGCTCTGCGACAGTTGCATCTCGTGCTGCGTCCGCGATATCTTTGTTATCGATAGCGTTCTTCACATGGCTCAGTGAATTCGTAGCCTTGACCGCCACGGTAATGTTGTTCTTTAACTGTTCGAGTTCCTTTTGACTCTCCGCCAACTGCAGCATCAGTGCCTGCTGTTCTTCGTCGGTTCTCGCGTTCGATGTATCAACCGCAGTCTGTAAATCGTTCACGGCTTTTTGCTGTTTTTCGAGATTTTCAGCAAGGAGAGCTTCGTTTATCAAGCTTTTCGTATATGCGTCGCTCGCTCGTCTCTGTGACCTCTTTTTGATGAAAAACCATGTGAGACCACCTGCAGCTCCTAACGAAGCCAGTATGACTATTACGATCGTGACAATAATCCAAGTTTCCATATTACTTTATTATTATCACATATTATTTATTTATTTATTTTGTTTGATTACATATATGGATACCACGGCCGTTGATGCCATCGACGTATCTGTGAATAACATAAATGGAAATGTAGATTCAGGAGGGTTGTCGAGATGGGTCGTATACGCGACAATAGCAGTTGTGGCGGCCATAATTATAATTGTAGCGGTCGTCTACACGCGGAAAAAAATCCAGGAGTCGAGAGAGGATGGAGGTATCATAAGGGATGTTGGAGAAGCAATCACGGACGACGTGGGTAAAAAGGTGGCGGATGATCTATTGGAAGTCGCAATTCGCGCACAGACAGAATCCGCCCAGTTGAATGCCGACATGGAAACCGCCAAACAATTATTCGCGTTGGGTCAGGTCTCGCAGACAGACGTAGACAAAGCGGTATTGGCAGCGGAAGCTTCGAAAACGACCGCGATACAAAAAAACGCAGAAGCCGCAAAGGCCCTCGAAGCATTTCGCAAGAAGGAACTCTCGATCGCTAATGCCACAGTATTAGAAGCGACCAAAAAGGCCACCGGACTGTCGCAAGAGTACGAAAAGGTCTCCGATGGCATCACGGAGAAAAAGATTCAGGAGGCGAACGCACTTCTGATAGAGCTGGTCAAAAAACGCCAGCAAGCGGAAAAGGATTACAACGACGCGTTGGGCACCAAGAACAAAGCAGAGGCTGCATTCTTGGAGAGCAAGAAAGCAAAAGCAGAAAACAAGCGCGGGATCATCGCTACCGTGAATAAAAAGATCGCCGATCTCAAGGATAAGATCCAACGTGCAAAAATAAATACACCCGCACCACAACCACCTGCTCCTAAACCTCCTGCTCCTAAACCCCCAACGCCCAATCCACCTGCTCCTAAACCTCCTGCTCCTAAACCTCCTGCGCCTAAACCTCCTGCGCCGAAACCACCTGCTCCTAGACCTAGCCCATCGGCTGGTTCAGTGGTACTAATAGGCAAGGAAGTCAGAGTGAATTTGTCAAATAAAACTACCGCGGGAGGAGGACGGGGGATTTCAGAAAAGTGGCCTGTACCGTCTCAGTTCAAAAACGCTGTTAAAATGTCCTTCGATATAAACTTCCAACCAGGGTTCTCGTTCGTAAATAACACTACTTCCGAAGGGGGGAAGGTTGGTGGTTTACATGTTGGCAAAGGCGCTGCAAGTGGGTGCCGTCATACACCAGACGGGTCGAGTTTGAGGTTGGTATGGCAACGGGGGAACAATAAAAACAGAAAAGGATCTGGTGCGTCTGCATATACTTATCTGCCTACCGGGACTCGTGGGAAGCAACCGGCGTTTGTAGAAAAGCAAGGGTCTCCAGACTGCGGTCTACATTTGTTTCGTGATGATCTAGATCAGATTTTTTCAAATACAGGAAGCTGGTATAACGTGACTCTTGGAATTCAACTCAACGACGTTGGGCGTTCTAATGGAAAAATATTTTTCGAAATAAAAGGTCCAAAAAGCTTCCGTGCGGAAGAAAGTGGAATGATGTGGAGAACAAGTGCTTCTATGGACATACGCGAAGCTTCTATTTCAAGCTTTTTCGGTGGCGGAGGGCAAGAAAAAAACGTCAACCCTTCTACGTTTCTTATCAAGAATGTCATGCTAAGTCCATATTGACAAAACAACGTTAAATAAGTAGGCATTTTATTTATTACATTATTTAAAATGTCTACTCCCGTGGCACTAAATGCCGTATGGCGAGACATTACTTTAAACGTCACTCGAGAAATGATTACCATCGTTGAAAAATTCATCTCAATGGGTCACACAAGATCGTCTATCAAAATCTTTGTTGACGAGATGATATTTGCTGTGAAAATTAACAGGGCCGGTATCACCAGATTTATATTTGGCGGAGATGATGTTTCAAAAGAGAGATTTATGGATGAATTGGACACGTATGTTTACTCTGCCAAGAATGTGCACTACAAAGTGTGCAGACTCCAGAAATTTACAAATCCACCCATCCAAGGACTCGTGAAAGCAATTGCATTAGTACTCGATGACCTAGAAACTGACGAACAAGTAGTTACGGAAATTTGCAAAATTCAAACGTTCACGACGATGGAAATTGACAAGGTAGACTACTCGAACTTCAAGGGATATCATGTCTATAACTCTATCATAAACATCATAGACATTTATGATGATATCGGGGCCGTGAATAACGACCTATTCATTCACGTATTGGAGACACGCCCTGCGATCTTCGAAGACATGTTCAAGACTGTATCAAAAAAGAGGATGACTGATGAAATCAGACGAATTTTAAGGACAACAGAATCTTCACAGCCATGCACCGCACAAATCATAAGAACTAAGGGCAGGTGCGTCATGAATCTTGATACCCCCAGTACAGTCCTCGTAAATTTTAAATTGACATCAGGGGCGATCGAAGACAGATATCGATACAATCACTTAAAAGACTATACATTTTCAGAAGATGTCTTACAGGCAGCCTGGCATCCGAACAGGTTTAAAAATTGGTGTCTTGACGAGGAAGAAAGAAAACGAATTGAAACATATTGACACACTTTAGTATAATAATGTCATATGTTTACAATATTGTAAAAATGAAAATCTTTGAGCATCTACCCGAGGAGAAGATCATCAAGTATCTTGAGAGGTGTGTACCAGAGGATGAAATATATAACTGCGAGGACGAGGAAGGAAATGGATGGTTACACTTCTTTTCAGATAAAGAGTATTCAAATCTTCAGGATTATATTCTCAAGGAGTGGCCTGCCGTTGTTCACATGGAAAATGTTCACATGGAAACGCCCATCTATTATGCTATCCGTAATAACAACCTGGAATTAGTAAAAAAAATTGTTGCTGTTCACGAATCCGTCATCACCCAACTTGATATAAACGGACGGTCGCCGCTTGTCATGTCGTTTGCGTCGAGGTTGTGTTCTGTTCAAATATGCGAGTTTCTATGGAATCTTGCACCGCTACAAGGAGATTTCCTATGGATTTATAAAAATGCGATAGAAACTAGTTTTGAGAAGAGTAAGTTTCTTCTTGACAACACGCCTGGTGTGTGGGATATGACTTTTGACAAGAGAGAGAACATCCTCCACAAAACCATATACGTCCGGTCCATACACACGAAGAGGCTCATAAAATACATCTACGAAAAGACAGGCATCGTGTTGTTTTCCGCGACAGACTCTTTGGGAATGAATGCCATGCATCACTCGTATACGGACTTGGTGAAACTGATCTACGAACTGTATCCCAACGCAGTGTATAAACAGGACATGTGGGGAAACATTCCGTTGTGCTATTCTCAGAATAACGGGGATGGCATAAACCCTGATGCGGTAGAAATCATGAGGAAACACCCAGAACTTCTCGAAATTCAAAACAACAATGGCCAGTCACCGTTCATGAAAAATAGGTTGTGTCCTTCCGAGATGTTCAGGATCAACCCCAAGAGTTTCACTATAAATGACAAATACGGTAATAACGCATTGCATCACATTTGCTCTCAAAAAAACGCAGGTTGGTGGAAACTTGTAGACGAAGTTTTGAAAGTGTATCCCGAATTATTATTCCAAAAAAACCGAGAGAAGAAGACCCCGTTAGATATTGGAATTAGCAATACGGGTTATTCTTCACAACAGCGATCGAAGGAACGTTTCATCACGGTGTGTTTGAAGTACATCGAACTTCCGAATAAGTATTGGATATTCGATAAAATAAGCTTTGATTTGATTTATTCCATGGGAAATATTTTGGCTCGTTCGAGGAGCGAAGCGGCAAAGGCGATGAGATTTTTACCTCAAAAAGATAAAGAAATCATTCAAAATATTATCATCGGCACTAATAGCATCGAGAAAGAAATCGTGTATAATATTATCACAAAAATAAATAATATATGATTACATTAAACATTACATGAAGACCAGATACATAATATCTCTGGTGGCATTGGCAGTAGCCATTACCGCAGCTATTGTTTTCGTTATTTATAAAAATTGGGATGCAATTCAAGGTTTATATACAAAGAGCAAGGACGTTGTAAAGAACAAGTTTGCCAAAGTGGTAGCACGCCCGGTGAAGAAGGTCGGACCCGCCGAAATACTCGCCAAGGTCCAGGAAGATCCCGTTATGGTACAGGACCTCGTGGAATTAAATAAATCAGATTTGGCGTCAAAACAGAATGCTGCGGGAATCGTTCAGAAAACGGAGCAAGTCGTGAAACAGGAGGCTGCGATCAAAAAGTCGCAGGGAATACCGCTCGCGTTAACAATCAATTTGGCCACGAAATATCGCAAGATCGCCGATGAAAAAGCAGCGTCTGCCAAGTACAACGAACTCCTCAAGAAGATCGAAACCGAAAAGGCCAAGGGAGCGGTTCTGTTGTCGGCGGTTCGTGCGGAACAACTGAAAACCGACAAACTCAAAATCATGGACTCGCTTGACATGGAATTGGATTATACTAACCTGAAAATAGACTCTCCGACTCGCGTGATAACCAAAAGAGATGCTGAAATATTCCTCACCCATAACATCACAAGCGTTTAATCTTAAAAACACTCAGTAAATAGAAAACATACATGCTTGCATTATATTGACATTTCTAAGGGTCTGGTCCCCGCTGATACGAAACAATTATACGACGGTCTCCACCCGACCGCAGCGGGCTACGAAATCATATACAGAAATCTAAGACCTTACGTGTTGAACGCGATGAAGAATGCAAAGTAAACCGCGAGGAATAGTATATTTTGTCAGGATGTATACCGTTGTGACAAAATAACTTAATAATAATATGTATAATATAATATGGGTGGTCTTACTCAATTAATAGCCATTGGCGCACCGGACGTATTCCTCATCGGAGAACCGCAAAGGTCCCTTTGGAAACGAAATGCCGTGCGCAGAACAAACTTTGCAATAGAGTCCATGGAAACCACATTTGATCTTCGTTTTGGCGCCCCGTCGTTTGTAACGATAAAGAGGTCTGGAGATCTCGTGAAGAATTGTGTTCTCGAAATTGCGATGAAACGTTCGTCAACGGAATCTTTCTATCCGGCGGAACAATTCATAAAGAGCGTAACGGTCATGATCGGAGGTCAGGAGATAGAACACATCCCGGATTTCCCCAATTGGTCGCGCGTGCATGACGAGCTTTTCAATACCACGGAAATCAGGGCGGCGAACTACAGGATGCAGAATTTCAGAGACGACGACCCCCCTGGTGCAATTCGTACGTTTTATGTAGATCTCCCATTGTTCTTCTCAAAGAACCTGTCGTCCGCAATTCCGATGATAGCGCTGCAGTATCACGAAATTCAACTAAAATTCGTTTTCAACGAACCTTACAACATCCCGGGTATTGATTCGGTGTATGTACCACAGGTCCGATTCTACACGGATTATGTTTACCTAGACAAAATAGAACGCGAGTATTTCGTATCCAACCCTCACGAGTATATCATAGAACAACTCCAAACATTCACCGCCCCGTCTAAAATCTCAGATTCCATAGCGACCGGGATATACGATCTTCCTTTTAATCTACCAACGAGATATATTATATGGTTTTACAAATCAAATTTACATGGCCAATACACGACTAGTAACTTCCAATTCGAAACAAATGAGGCATTTGCGCCGATGTACAGTGCGGTACTGAAATGTAATGGCGTCGACCGTTTCTCGGAGCGCCCAGGTGGATATTTCAATCTTGTACAACCCACACAGGCAGTAGGGCAAGCTCCCTCGGCGGGAATCTACATGTATTCTTTCGGAGTTAAGGCCAACGAACAGGACTCTGCGGGAACGCTGAACTTCAGTCGTCTGGATGTTGTGACTCTGAGCATTACGAGCAAGGCGGCAACTGCGACAAGTATAACAGATATATTAGATACGTCTACAACTCTCGAGTCTGGGATGACCAAGTTTAATGATATTACAGTGTTTGCCCGCAACTTTAACGTTCTTCGCGTCATGGAGGGAATGGGCGGTCTCGTATTTTCGAATTGATTTACGCTTGTATGCACAACTTATACGAGGGTGTTAAGTATCCGTGAGAAACATCGAACTCTTTCTTTACCGTGGTCCTCCTCAAAGCTGATGGCGTCCCAAGATGAGAGATATCGCTCAATAAGTTTACGATCACGTCGAACATCTTGGAGATATAAGCTGTGTCTCTCGATCCAAAAATAACAATATTTCCCGTTCCGAATATAAACGCAGTGGATACTTTCTTAGAACCTTCGAACAACAGTAATTTTACTGCGGGATGACGTTCAGGATCAAAAAACGCCTCGACGCACATGCTTTTGGCATGGAGATACACGGCCTTCGGCGGGAACGACAATGGAAAGTTATCGCTTTGAACAACTGTCCCAGAATTTATCATATTTATATTGAAATCGTCGAAATTCATATTGATGTCGACCACTTCTTCTACAAATTGAGATATCAAAACTATCATGTGCAGGAAATCGACGAGCGATGAAAACCCGGTGGCATGAACCGTACCATTGTAAAACAGTTTGGCGGATTTTTTGTCCAGCATGAAGGAAACCTGATGCCTGAATTTCCTGACGTCATTAGACTCCTTGTTCGCAACGGAACGGCGTTTGCGCGGAGGTTTCATTCCACCCAAATACAGACCTTCTTCTGGAGGATACTCGGCCAGCGCATCTCTGATCAGTCCAATTGGCATTTCGGAGTCAGAGGCGTGACTGAATTTACCGGTAATGGTCATCGTCGACAACGTAAGGGGCGCGAACTGAATTTTTTCTCCAACAGATGTTCTTGCAGTATGAGATAGACACTCGAGAAATTTTTTATTCGTGTCAAATACTTTGTCGATCACTGTCGTTGATATATAATGCCCGAGTACTTCTCGGTCAATTCCACATTGCAACGAGATCGTATCCACGCGAGACGACATTTTGTGAGATTACTATCAAAGAAAGTATATTTGTATCACAGAGTGTCAATATCTACAAATGTCCATATTGACACTCATAATAATTTAAGTACCTCAGATGACACAAACGTATATACAATGCCTACTCTTCCGACCAAGTTAATGGCCTCCGAGAAGAAGATGTCTCCTCTCCTGATCAAGAAACTCGTCGATCACGCGATAGTTCCAAGGCGCGCTACGGAAATGTCTGCCGGGTATGATATCAGCTCGGCAGAAGATGCGACAATCCTACCGAAAGAACGCATGGCGGTGTCAACCGGTATCGCGATCGGGCTTCCAGAGGGAACTTATGGCCGAATCGCACCTAGGAGTGGTCTCGCTTATAAACACGGTATTGATGTATTCGCCGGGGTGATCGACGCCGATTACACTGGTCAGATTTTCTGTATTCTTTACAATTCGGGCGAACACCCATTTGTCATCAAAACCGGGGATCGAATCGCGCAGCTGGTTCTAGAAGTTATCAAGACTCCAGATGTAGCGGTGGTGCTGGACATTGCAGATACATCGCGGGGGGATGGGGGCTTCGGGAGCACCGGCAAGTGATATGTAAAATATACACTCAAAAAATGTAAGAAATAAATATGCTATCTAGAATCAAAATACCAAGTGTACACACATGCCATAAAAGAGATGTAAAAGCAGTCAAACATTTCATTAAACGCCCAGTCGTCATTCCACAGCCACTAGAGAAAAAGGTAGTATTTGATCGCGAAATCACAGAGTTCGAGATACGAGTGGCAATGTCCACAAGCGTGCTGATTTTTTCCATGGGAATGCTTGCCACGCGGCGGGGAGACCCGGGAATGTATCTTCCACTTATAACGTCAGTCATAGGATACTGGACACCGTCGCCCAAAAAGAAAGACTGATAATCCATCCGAAATGTCATTTGAAATTCAAATGTTTATCATTTGACCCTGGTATAATATTGAATATATAATGTAAAACTGTGTAATATTTCACATATTAAAATAATCAACATGACTTTCGAACTCAAGTTCACCGGCCGCCTTTATGACTATCAAAAGAAAGCACTCGCGTGGATGCTGGAACGCGAAAGCTCTAACGATGCTCCCGGAGGATTCTTATGTCTTGATATGGGTCTCGGGAAGACTTGTCTTACAATCGCCACGATTTGTCTTCACGACATGAAGCACACACTCATTGTGATTCCAAAGAACATCATGCATCAATGGGTAGCAGAGTTCGAGAAATTTTCGAACATCACTCCATTTGTGTTCTCTGCAAACGATTCGAACACCGGAAAGATTACGCGCGATATCCTTGCACAGCATCGCGTTGTGATCACATCTATAAGCACATTTGGCAGCATGAAGAAAGACGACGAGTCGGAGCTGCTTTCATTTGAATTTGATAGAGTAGTCGTTGATGAGGCGCATCTTATCAGAAACAATAAGACGAAGAGTTACAAACTCATCAAAAAAATTCAGAGCAATACTAAATGGTGCCTGTCTGGAACGCCCATCAACAGAAGTCAAAACGATTTCAAGACTCTGCTGGAATTCATGTCCATTTTCAACGTGACGCTATCACATGCAGCAAGGACATATCTTTACCGTATCGTAAAGGAAGATGTGAATAGTGTCAAGATTCCGGAGTTGTCGATCGAGGATCTTCGGTCGGATTTTGAATTGGAGGATGAGAAGGACATCTATAACGAGCTTTTGGAGAATGGCAAGCTTTTGCTCAAAGCATACACGGCATATGGCGGCGGCGAGGGACGCATGCGGATCTTGGAACAGCTCCTCAGGCTTCGGCAGGCGGTTACAAATGCCGCGATGTTGCCGATGGGAGTTGTGGATACGACATTTGATGGCCAGTCTACCAAGCTCAACATGCTTCGTAGAGATATTATGTCTGTTCCAGTGGAAAAGACAATCATATTTGTTCACTGGATCAAGGAGATCGAATCAGTTCGCGCGATGCTTAAAGAGATTGGCCATGATTCCGTGGTTATATCTGGAAAGGTCAAAATGGAAGACCGAACAGAGGCGATCGAGAGGTTCACAAATGATGCCGAGCTGAATTTCTTTATTATTCAAATCGAGGCAGGCGGAGTTGGGTTAAACCTGCAGACGGCAAGCAGAGTGTACATCAATTCGCTGGCGTGGAATGCTACCAGTGAGTTGCAAGGGATTGCGAGGTCACATCGTATTGGTCAGAAGAAGGCGGTGACTGTGAAGCGGCTCGTTATCAACAATACTATCGATGACCACATCATTGCAACGCAGCAAAAGAAGTTGTCTACTGCGGCGGAAATCCTCGGAGACGCAAGGATCGAGAAGTCTCTTACGTCATCAAAATCCGTGTTTAATTCTTTGTTGTCTGTTTTCAAGTAAACATGAATTCGTAAAACATTATAATTTAAAATGATTAGAACTTGTAATGGATTTTCTCGAGTCATCTATTACAGCTCAAAAACAACTTGGCATGAAACACAGAGCTAAAAATGGAATTTTTTTTACACCAAAGCCGCTCAGAGACATCGTTTTGCAACACGTCAATATAACTCCGAAAAGTATTCTAGAACCAACGTGTGGATCGGGAGAATTTTTGATAGATTGCGAGATGATGTTTCCAGAAGCTGCTATTACGGGAATAGAGTTAGACGAAGTTCTGTCTCGCGTCGCAAAGAATAATGCTTCGCGCTCCGTCATTCATACTCAAAACTTTTTGACTTATGAAGGAGGAAAGTTTGATCTCATCGTCGGGAATCCACCGTTTGTTCAAATGAAATCCGTAATCAAGAAGGCGTCCGTGGGAAGATCTAATCTATATATTGAAATTCTATATAAGTGCATTACTCAACATCTGAACGAAAATGGCATATTGGCAATGGTGTTACCGTCCACCATAATGAACGGACACTTCTCGCAACCAGTCCGAGACCTTATTCTGAGCAAGAAGATTCTACACTTCGAAACGATTCGCGAACACACGTTCAAAGATACGAAGGCCGGTGTAAGCATCCTGGTCATCGAAAATGCTCCCGGAGATAACACGAACTACACGTTTGGTGGGTTCATTACAGAAGATGCTCGTGAATTAACCACGATGACCGAAGGAACGAATAAATTGAAGGACCTGGACGTCGACGTGAAATATGGAATGATGACGATAACGCTTCAAGATCACTTTTCGAGAGACTCGTCACACACACCATTCGTTCTTATGAAGGACCTCGTACACGATGAAATCTGCTTCGACAAAGACAGACTGTTCATTAACAAACAAATGAAAACGCACAGTGGTAGATGTATTCTGTTGTTGAGAAGTAACGGCGTTGTGATGGGATCGGAGTATGTGTTGAAAAAGGCGATATTCGAGTCGGAGTCATTTCTGTTTGACAGTTGTCTCGTGGGTATATTCGGTACTGACATAGATAAAGTATACAAGTCTCTGCTCGATAGCAGAACCGCGTATTATCTAAAAAAGCTATGTGGCTCGGGAAGGCTCACCAAGAATATCATCATGAACCTGCCAATGTTCGAATAATTTGCGGAGTGGACAAGATTACAAATGAAAACAAAACAAATGGATTTTTGCGAGTAAAAAATTGTATTCTTATGTTAATACAATGTCTTCAGTACCTCCTCAGAGACCAAATGTGAACGACAAGTGGTGCGAAGTTTCCACCGAATTCTTGAGACGCTGTATGCACGGAGAAGACCCGGATGCTGTGATAAAAGACCTTCAAACAAGGTATTCTGGTCTAGGCCCTGTGAACCAGGCGTCTCTCAAGAAGTTACTTGAACCCGTGAATCCTCCAACTCCCGACGCCAAGAGGTATTTCGCTTCGTATGCCGAATGCTGGGATTATTGGGGAGGGTGGAATGGTGCCAAGACGCTCGACAAAATCCCCACTAAGAATGTGACTATCGCTTTTGTGTTGTCTTCGAACGGAACTCCTAAGTTCGACGGCACCATGGATGTAAACACCTTCGTGAGCCAGGCGAAAGCAGTTCAAGCAAGGGGAGGTATCATCCGAATCTCCTTCGGCGGTGCTACGGGAACCGAATTAGCCCTTGCTATCAAGGACGTCAATAAACTCGTCGAAGCATACGATAGCGTTATAACAATGTACAAGACCCGTAATATTGACATGGATATAGAAGGGGCTGCCGCATCGGATGCCGACAGTATCACTCGCAGAAATAAGGCTCTGGCAATTTTACAAACAAAGTATCCAGACCTAAAGATTGATTACACTCTTTCGTGCATGCAACGCGGCCTCGAATCACAGGGAATAAATATTCTCAAGGATGCCAAAGCTCAAGGAGTCAAGATGAATGCCGTAAATATCATGGCAATGTGCTATGGAAATAACGAGAAGCAGATGGGTCAGGCCGCAATTTCTGCTGCTACTGCGACTAAGAAACAGTGTGATGATATGGGTCTCGTTTATGGCGGTATTGGAATCACACCTCAAATAGGAAAGAATGATACACCTAACGAAACATTCACCATTGATAACGCAAAGGAAGTAATTGCATTCGTGCAAAAAACATCATGGGTAAATTTCACCGCCTTCTGGTCAGTAGGTGCAGACAACGCAAAAAGTTCAAAGACTCCTCAAGAACAATGGGAATTCACAAATCTTTTTAACAGTACAAACGCGTAATCACACAAGTTCGACCTTGTTTTTTAGTTCTTTGGCCAGTGCAATAGCCTTTTCAGCACACTCTGCAAAGGCCTTTGTCCCCACAGACTCGAGAACCTTTTCGCGACACATAATAACATTCTTCCGCATCTGTTCGAGTTGTTCATCGCTGATGGAGTCAATCAGTTTCTGGAGCTGATCGCCGGTCTCGATCCCGCGCTTCTTGAGGTCGAAATATGCGCCATTGTGACCCTCTGGAACGAGCTCCTTCAGCTTATCATATACATTGCCGTAATACAGTGGTATGCATCCGGCTGACAGACTGTCGTAAAACTTTTCAGATACATACCACGCCGCGTCGCAGTTCTCCACCACCAGATCGAATACGAAGTTCATCTTGTGTTCGACAGCCGACTTAGGGTCTTTGGACCGATGCACGTTTTGGAACGTCTTGATTTTCTTTCCATCCGCGATCTCGGCCCAGTTGATTCCAAAGGCTGTAATGTCATTCAGACCCTTGACGAGGTCCTCGCGCAAATAATCGAGGCACTTAAGATGCACGCCATTCACCGCATATTCTTGTTTTCCCATGAGCTCCGGTCGCCTCTCCAAAACGATGCACGCCGACCTGCCAGTTCCGGCATTGTCACGAAGAAGCACTGCGCGATCCATGGAGTCGGACAAATCCCCGTGGTGGCAGTTGTGGGCAGTAAACACAACATCATTTCGTGTATCGATGAATGGTTTATAATAGGTCATCAGAACATCAAAGTGTTGCGATAGCCATTGTGCGTTCCACTGGCCACTGTGACGGATGTTGGGAGATTCCAGAGTGTATACGATCCGATGAAGATCGAGGCGTTGTGAAAGGAAGTCCAGAGGGATCTCTCCAGGGTTGCACAGGCTCACGAACACGGTGGCTCCGTGGGGAATGTTCGGGAAATTTGAATAGCCATTAATCAGATTGAATTTACCCCCGTTCAGACCATCCAGCCCCCGGAGCAATGTGAGTTGCCATTCGTCGAGCGCATAGCTTCTTTCATTGTACTTATGGTGCGCGACCAGGAAGTCTTCGGTGGCTTTCTGTGAGAAGTGAAAGATGTAAATGTCCTCAAACTTACCGAAGTCGTAACCGAACACCTGGTTTCCGCGCTCGAAGAAATTTCCCGACACAGACAGACCAGTGGAACCGATGCGATACCCAAGAGAATGCTTGCGAATGACAGCATGAGGCGCTGCCATCAACAGATTCTTGCAGAGCTCCCTGTCCGGCTCCGGTCGACCACGATCGTCTCTGAATTTAGCATTCCATGTCGGCGCGAGAGTAATCGCGAGGTCCCGCTCGATGAGATAACAGGACGTGTCAATAAGATAATCCCCGCGACCTGCAACGGTATGAGAAATTCCACCGAGAGATTCACAGTTGTCCTTCCCGATGGCGTTGCCGTCTTTGTCGATCAGATACCGGAGACAATACGACCACTTGTTCTCGGGGTTCTTGACGATGCCTCGCAGGAGGTCGCTGTAATGAGATGGAGTCACGATATTATCGTCGTCCAAATACGCGATGTAATCCGCGTCAACGAGCCAAGGCACGCTACCAAATACACGATGACCGTTCCAACCACCAGCACCCACGTTTTTGGGCAGGGTGAATTTCACGACAGGATGACGATTCTCGTATTTTGCAATAATCGTGTTTACCTTGGCCTCGTGTTCCTTTCCGTCCACCACGATCCAGTGTTCGATGTTGGGGAGCGCAGACTGTTGGACGCTCTCGATACACTTGTCCAGAAAAGCGCCTCCCAGAGTTGGTGTGATTACGACGATCTTGGGGATCTTAAGAATCCTGCGATGATGATTGACAAGATTGTGCATGATGCCACTGTCGTCAAGAGAATCAATTTCCACGACCCCGCCGGTAGGTTGCTTGACGGACGCAGGAGGATCCTTCTTGCCCCACTGAGTAACATCACGAGAAACGGTAATGCGGGGATGCTCGGACACCATGATGGAAAGAATGCTCTGGTCATGACGAGTGTCGTTCACGGAGGAGTCCTTGCCAGTGTCGTTGATGATGTCGAGCTGCAGGGCATACTGCAGGTATGTGTTCACGAATGCACGAGATTCGGGACAGTTCTTGTATACCTGGAACGCGGCGTTGAGTTGAATTTCATCTCCGGCAACCGAACCAGCACCCATGGCGTTGAAAACAGACTTCTTGGTCCACATACGATTCCGGTAATCATTGTTGGACCAATTGCCCAGACGACATACCAAAATGGGATTTCCGTTGGAAACAGAGTTCACGTATGGCTCGATGGAACGTTCAAACAACATAGTCGAGTCCACATACACAACGACGTCGTCATCAGGAAGTTGCCCGAGGATGGACTGAATCAAAAAAGGCTTCCATACCCACCAGCCCATTCCACGGGAATTCTCAAAGTGCTCTGGGTGGGTGGTCATGAGCCATTCGATGTCCTTGGTGCCAAATACACGGAACTCGTCGAAGCCGCCAGATGTGAGCGCGGAGTGACGAAGGGCCGCAGCGGAACCCTCGTATTCCTTGGTGGCTAATGTGATACCAATGGTGCGCGGCATTATTATATGTGGAATATAGATACCATAAGTTATTATATTACGATGTTTGGCGATATGAGACAATTGATGTACATGTAAAAGTTTTCAGGAAATAAATAATAAATAAAAAGAATAAAAAAAATAATTAACTACACGTGTAGTGGCGTGCCGTATATCAACTACATGTGTAGTTAATTATTTTTTTTATTTTTATTTTAATAACTTAATAATTATGTATAACATCCATAAAAATATGAATATAGAAACATATAAGTTTCCCGTTTTTACTTGTGGTTGTGGATACACCACGACGGACAGAGGAAATTCTGCCAAACATAAAAAGGTGTCATGCGGTCATGAAATGACTGTATCATCGGAGCGGTTCGTTTTAGAAAGAGATCATTTGGCGTCTCATGGAAACACCACGCACATTACGAACATTGCTGGGAATAACACGAATATATCCGATAGTATTGTAGATCAAAGTACGAACATCACTCTGGTTCTTCCCGAACGAACCACCAAGGAAGACTTTGCAGAATATCTGGAAACATTGGGGCAACTGGGATTTCGAACGCCAGAACAAATCGCGACGATGCCCGGAAAGATGCTGATGTTCACGCGAGACGCCAAGAAACTGCCTGGAGCTATCGTAGAAAGAGACAAGAAAATCATAGAAAAACTGCCAGACGGATCCGAACGAGTCATGGGAAAGAAAAAAGCGATACAAACGTACACCCACGAAGCAGTCGACGCGTTGTGCTTACAACCTCCCGCGGTTGGCGTGATCGATTTTTTAGAAACGGAACGCGGCTCTAAAAGAACGAAGATATCACTGCAGGATGCCGCCAAATTGAGAGTGACGAATCCTCGAGAATACCATTGTGGCGTTCCCGAAGATGTAAAATTTCGCCATCAGAAAATTGAAAGTCACACCGAAAAAGCGTTGGATAAGATCACGACGGAGAACAAAACGAACGGATTTTTGTAAGTAAAATCAAATTAAATTATTTCGAGCCAGTATTGCTTCTAGTTCATCAATCCGCTCGATGCTGCGTTTCAAAGCTCCGTACATAATCATGTGAATTTGACTTAGATCTATGAGTTTGCAATCGTCGATACCGGCATGTTGTGCGATAGATATAGATTTAGGCAAATATTCTTCTACCTCTTGTGCGATAAATCCAAGTTGAGATCTGTCTATTACCTGTGGATTAAAATCTTCATTCCATGTATATCTTTTCAAACTCAAATTCTTTAGTATATTCTCACATATGATAGCATTAGCCGTTTGTATATTGCTCTTTAATCTGGCATCAGACGGTCCCAACCATGCTCCTGCCACGGCCTTATATGCTTGTCCTGATACGACAAAATCTCCATTTCCAAGTAGAGATGCTGAATGAGTACTATTTAATAGAGACACGGAATTGTTAAATGTCGTTCCAAGAATTGTGACATTTTGACCAATAGCACATAAATTAGTTGCTGTAGCATTAAGAGTAGATATGTTCCTACCGATGAGTGTTAGATTGCTTCCATTGACACCCGTGTTATCGATACCTATAACACAAATACGTTTTGTACTTGTTGCCGTACCTATATTTCCACCGATCAGGCAATTGTTGCTCCCTGGAATACTTATATCACGTCCCAATCCTATGTTATCACTTCCCAAAGCAGCTTCTCCTCCTGCATTTTCCCCTATTAGTATATTTCTCGAGCCTCCGGAAATGTTTAATCCCGAACGATTTCCAATCAAAATATTCTGTGAACCAGATGTCACGGAAGGTCCTGCATTCGCTCCAATAAAAATATTTTGATCTCCTCCACTTAGTTGTCTAGCGGCAGAAACTCCGATGATAATATTTTCTGTCGCTGTATTTGCCATTATATTTCCTGCAAAAGCTCCTATTGACACATTTCGAACTCCGCTGTTCCCCGAGTCGAAACCAATAAATGTGTTTAAAATCCCAGTTGCCATTCCATATCCGGAACGAGCTCCTACGAACGTATTCTGTGTTCCCAATGTTATACCATTTCCCGCCGAAACTCCAATTATTGTATTATCCGTGGCAGTCGTCATCGAATTTCCTGCAGCGCTTCCAATAACGGTATTTCTGGATCCATTTGCACCAGAACCGAATCCTATAAACGTATTAAAACTTCCTGTATTTAAACCAACGCCTGTCGCAGACCCAATAAGTGTATTTCTCATACCGGAAGTAATATTTGCCCCCGCTTGAAATCCAACGATAGAATTATTCCCTGCGGTAGATGTCATCATGCCTCCAGACGAACTCCCAACCACTGTATTACGAGACCCATTGTTTCCCGAATTGAAACCGATATATGTATTCAAAATCCCATCGCCGAGACCTGTCCCGGAGCGACTTCCCACCATAGTATTTTGACCGCCCGTGGTGAGAGATATACCTGCATTTCCTCCGACGACGGTATTTTGACTCCCAGTTATATTAGGAGCCGCTCGAAACCCAACGACAACATTAGTATCACCGTTTATATTAGACCCTGCAAATGCCCCGCAAATAGTATTGTTGTTTCCCATATTTCCTGAATAATATCCAAGATACGAATTATAAAATCCACTATTCAAAAGAGAATCCCCCGATATTCCACCCGATTCTGTTCCTACACATGTGTTGAACGAAGAATTTCCCATCTGAGATCCCGTAAACCACCCAACAAGACAATTTTCATTTCCTAGAATATTTGCACCCGACACAGATCCAACATACGTATTGTTTCCTCCAATAGCATTAACACCTGCTCCTGTTCCAAATATGGCATTCCAACTACCAACATTATTTCCAGCACCAGCACCAAATATACTATTAAAATCGCCAAATACATTCGCCGCAGATAAATATCCGGCAGTCGTATTGTAATTACCAAGTTTGTCCGCCGCAAATGCTCCTATGCTCGTGTTATAACTTCCAGAAGACCCATT
>Ga0114978_10001832_pt1 | contig 17832 bp, 13 predicted proteins | sample S_140212_EF_Meta_FD_87027 | JGI IMG/M metagenome (GOLD analysis project Ga0114978, IMG submission 87027) | Freshwater microbial communities from Lake Simoncouche, Canada to study carbon cycling - S_140212_EF_MetaG | ecosystem: Environmental > Aquatic > Freshwater > Lake | place: Lake... | reverse complement strand
GCGTCGACGTGTGACAAACCTGCCGAGCTTGGTCAATTGAGACAGCCCTAATGCGCACTGAATATCTGTGATTCGATAGTGATACCCGAGGTCATGCTGCTCATAGTACCAGGGTCCCTCATGACGTGTGAGGAGGTTCTGATCACGTGTAATACCATGCGATCGCAGCCTTTGGAGCTTGGAATAGAGTTCTGGCGAGTTCATCAAGATGGCACCACCCTCACCGGTGGTAATGTGCTTCACCGGATGGAATGAGAGAATCGCCATGTCAGAGTGTGCGCAGGATCCCACCTGGTACCATTCCCCTTCGTGCTCGTAACTCGCCCCCAGCGAATGTGCGGCATCTTCGATGACAATCGCACCATATTTCCACGCGACCTTTTGAATTGCAGGCAGATCCGCCGGTTGGCCGGCGAAATCGACTGGAATGACAACCTTGGGGGCCTGCCGCGCACATGCGGCTTCCAGCAGGACTGGGTCTAAGCACGCCGTACGAGGGTGAATATCAACAAACCCGGGAGTTCCGCCACAATAAGCGATGCAATTTGCAGAGGCGACAAACGTGATCGGGCTGGTAATTCCCAAGTCTCCAGGCCCAACCCCGGCTGCCAGGCACGCAAGATGAAGCGCGGCTGTTCCACTGCTTACCACAACGGCGTAGCGTGTCCCACAAGTTTCCGCCAGTCCCTTTTCAAAGGCTTCAATGAGAGGCCCCTGTGTTAGCCAGTCCCCTTTCAGGACTCTGAGAACTGCGTTGTAATCAGCGTCATCAAGGCTCTGCCGCCCGTAGGGGAGTGTTTGCATGAGGTCGCCGGATTGCTCAACGTCTTCCGGCAGCGAATTCTCTGCTTGCATGGGATCCTCGGCAATTAAAGACAGGGAATCTGGAATCAATGGATGTGCTTCCATTCCAACGGGGTCCCACGCGGTAAATCGACCGCTGCTCTTCGGCCCAAGATTTCTTTGAGGAACTTGGGAGCCATACCATTCCCTGGGCGAATCGAACGGAGATTCGCCTCGCTCAGGCTTTCCCCGGCCTTGAGGTCCTGGGTGATGTACAGCGATCGGCGGAAGACGCGGCTGGATCTGTCTTTGATGCTCAGTCCGTAATGGACCTGACCCAAGGCCCGCTCGGCCATGCGAACGCCCTCAACCATGGCTTGGAACTCATGCGGCTCCATGGAGAAATCGCTATCGGGACCCGGATTGGACCTCGAAAGCGTGAAATGCTTTTCAATGATGCAAGCGCCAAGCGTTACGGCAGCGATGGGGACCGCAGCGCCCATGGTATGGTCTGAGAGTCCGGCAGGAACCCCGAATGCCTCGGCAAGATGCGGGATAGTGCGAAGGTTCATCTCTTCCGGCGCAGCGGGGTAACCGCTTGTGCATTTCAGCAAGGCGATCTCGACAGCTCCTGATTGACGAGCGGCCTCCACGGCGTCGGAAATCTCGGCAAGGGTTGCCATTCCGGTTGACATGATCAACGGCTTACCGGTCCTTGCCATTTTTTCGATGAGCGGAATATCAACCAGCTCGAACGAGGCAACCTTGTAGGCGGGTACGCCCATTTGTTCCAGAAAATCGACGGCGGTTGGGTCAAAGGGCGAGCTGAATAATTCCAGTCCCAGGCTGTTGGCCACATTTTTCAGCTGTGGGTGCCAGTCCCATGGCGTGGAAGCTTCGCTGTAAAGGTCGTACAAGGTACGCCCATCCCACAGCGTACCACCCCCAACTCGGAATTCCGGCCGATCGCAGTCGATTGTTAGCGTGTCGGCCGTGTAGGTTTGCAATTTGATCGCATTGGCACCGGCAAGTTTCGCTGCCTCGATCAAACGGACTGCGTGATCGAAGTCTTGGCCGTGGTTGGCGGAAAGCTCGGCAATGATATAGACCGGGTGACCCGCGCCGATGCGCTGGGTTCCAATCGTTATTTCGGTACCCATGCCTGCCCTTTTTGGAAAACCAGATGGAAAGCCGCTTGTCCTTGTACCTGGGTTGTACCCAACGAGACAAATCCGGCCTTGAAAAACGTTGCTTGAGAAACCCTGTTGTCTGTACGTATGAACGCATTCACATGGGTTACGGGAAAATCGCGAAACAATTTTTGAATGCCGATCCGAATCAACTCTTGACCATACCCCAGGCCGCGAACCCGAATGTCCATGGCCACGGAAATCATGGCGTTTGAACCGTCAATATCGAACCGAACCTGACCGATTGGCTGTTCCTGGGAATCGGTTGCGATCAGAAACAAGCAGGCTGGATGATTCAGTCTGGCGGTGAACCAGGCGAGGTGCTTTTCCCAGGGAATGGCATCGCTGGAGAACGACGCGGCACGGGTTAATGGTTCATTGGCCCATTCCCAGATCGTGCGACAATCTTTGGCCTCGACTGGGCGAGTCTGAAGCGAGCTGGCATCCATCTTCAAAAGAACCCGATCGACCCCTCGTCCATCGACAATTTCTGGTCCTTGGCTTGCCATCTGTTGTCGAGCCGAAGGATCCAACATCAACCTGCGTATCTCTGTTGCCAGAGATGACGCGGTCAACGCATGGAAAGAGCCAAGGTTTTTTCCTATCCCAGTTCGCTCTGAATCCTCTGCCAATTCAACCTGGTTCGCCGCGAGAACGCCAACCAGTGTGGGGAGACCGAGCAGGGCACGTTCCCAGGTTGTTGTTCCGCCCGCAGCCACGGCGATATCAGCATTTGCCATCAATTCCGGCATATTGTTAACGTTTTCATGGAACCGAATGGAACCATCGAAGCCATCGAGGATCTGGCTGATTTCCCTAGGTTGTGGACTTTGGCCACTCCCCACCACAACGTCCGCTTCCAGGTTGGGCAAATCGACCTGTTTCAACGCATCAAGCACGAGTCGTGTCTCGCGCCTCGTGTCTGAGCCCCCGAGCGTGACCAGAATCTTTCGTGCGGGCGTGCGAACCTCGCGACTCCAGCCAATCCATTCCCGAAACTCGCTTCGCAGCAAGGTATACCGCGTGCCCAAAAGGAGTTTGGTATGGGGTTCTCTTGCGTTGTAAATCGCTTCCTTAGCGTGCAGATTTTGGTTAAGAATGATGTCTGCGGTGTAATGATCGGCGTGACCGTAATCATCAATCACGAAAACCCGAATGTCACCACAACGAACCAACCGCTGATAGTCTGCGGAGAAATGATAGCCATCCAGCACAATCCAGTCGGCCCCGACCCGTGCTGCTGTCTTGCGGGTCAGATCAAGATCGGCAAGGCTACCGGGTTCGGCCTCTAATTGTTCCAGCTCGAATCCACTTTTGATCAAGCGCGCATTGAGCGATTCCAATTGACAAGCCGCCAGGAATGTAACCAGTCCGCCGCGTGCTCGCCACCCTTCCGCCAGCGCAAGACAGCGCATCAGGTGACCAACCCCGATCACCTGAGATGCGTCTGTTCTGATCAGTAATCTTAGGTTTTTGCGTTGCATGACTTAGTAAATTGCCTTCTGCTGAATATGGCCGTTCAGGTCTGACCAGTGCGGATGTTGCTCGAGAAGTGAGACCACTTCACGCATCGAAAAATTGTCATGGCCAAACGCTTCATAAATCTGCCGGATCAGCGCAAGGTCTTCCCGTGTGTCGACAGTCCACCTCATGGCCGACAGATCGCATTCCTGGGTCAGACCACAAATCCGGAATTCATCAGGATTCTGGTGTAGGTACTGCGTCACGTGTTCTCGCCAGCTTGGATTTTCATCCTTGGCCCACAGGTTCGCCAGCGTTCGCATCCAGAACGCCTCGACATCCAGACCGCGTGGAAACGTTCTGTGCGGAAGAAGATTACAGGCGTAATCGACAGCGGGTTGGCTGATGAGTTGCCTCACCACTTGGTCGATGATCTCGGGCTCAATCAGTGGGCAATCGGAGGTAATCCGTACAACCACGTCTGCTCCATGGGCCAGAGCGGCCAGATAGTAGCGATCCAGAACATCGTCCTGGCTGCCACGAAAACAGGCCCATTTTCGGGCACTGCAAACTGCGGAAAGTGCGTCATCGGCAGGTTCCGTGGTGGTGGCAATCACGACCTCAGCAACGGTCTTCGCACGATTGACGCGGTTGACCACCCGGGTGATCATCGGCTCACCGGCAAGTTCCAGCAGGACCTTACCAGGTAAGCGGTTGCTCCCCATCCGTGCCTGAATGATTGCCACAACGCGAACGGGGGAGTTCATAACGGGATTTTCTCGTGGGGCCATGGAAAGTGTGTTGAGCTTCCGATCGGGGCGAAGTGCGCGGGAAAATCTGGTTATTGTGACCAGGCTTTTCGTAGGTCTTCATGAGCCGTCAGATCGAGATCCAGAACCATTCGCTTCATTTCTTCTGGTGAGACCCAGTGCTCATTCCTGTCACTCGTGTAAGAAAAACCGGCTGGGCAGGTGTGAATTAACCCTTGGACCTTGACCGAATTACTCCAGAAATTCAACAACGGAGGAATCACATAGTGTGTCCCGCAGTCAAGGGTATTCATTCCAGACTCAGGCTCGACCATCATCTCGTGCATTTTCTCTCCGGGCCGAATACCAACAATTTCGTGTTTACAATCGGGACCGATCAGATTTGCCAGGTCGACAACACGCATACTCGGGATCTTCGGAACGAAGATCTCTCCCCCCTCCATAGAGTGAAAGCCATTCAGCACAAAGCAGGCCGCTTGATTCAAGGTGATCCAGAACCGGGTCATTTCCGGATGTGTGATCGGCAGCACGCCGGTTTTGCGACGTTCCAGAAAGAAGGGAATGACGCTGCCTCGGCTCCCGACTACATTTCCATAACGAACAATCGATAAACGCGTCTCACGTGATCCACTGTAGCTATTGCCGGCCACAAACAATCGGTCTGAGCAAAGTTTGGTTGCTCCATAGAGATTACTCGGATTGGCGGCCTTGTCGGTACTGAGCGCAACAACCCGCTTCACCCCCGTGTCAATGGCTGCGTCAATCACATTTTGCGCACCCATCACGTTGGTTTTCACAAACTCAAACGGATTGTACTCGGCCGACGGCACCTGTTTGAGTGCGGCAGCGTGGATGACGAAGTCGACTCCCTCAAATGCACGTTTAAGACGGTCTTTGTCTCGTACATCTCCCAGAAAGAAGCGGAGAACCTGGGTATGGTTTTTAAACTTTTCCGCCAGCATGTACTGCTTGTACTCATCGCGGCTGAGAATCAAAATTCGCCTGGGTTTGGCGCACCGCAACAGAACGCTGATCAGTTCGTTACCCAGTGAACCGGTACCACCTGTGATCAGGATCGATCGATTATTGAAGAGCTCGGGTTCAAAAATTTGCTCGTGCATGAATGCGTCTTACTTCTACTCTTCGACTTTGAATCGGAACTCGAGTTGAGAGCCAAGAATTCATCTGCGATTCATAAATTTGAAAATTATTGAATATAAATCATGGAAATCGCATGTTCCTGTCAGAGATTTTCTCTTAGCGATCTCTTTGGCAACCGGATTCGGGGGACACAAAAAATGCTCTGTAATCCCCGACATTCGTAACGTAAAACAGAATTCCGATCTTACGCCCTCTCTGGCTTGCGGGATGAGAATTGATAGTAAACAACCCCGGCCGCGATCAGGGCGAGGACCCAGACCAGTTTGTCCCCTTGTTCGATCAAGGTGCCGATCAACGCGATGATGTAGGTGGCGATCATCAGGCCCGGAGTAAACGGATAGCCCCAGGTCCGGTAAGGCCGTTCGGCATTGGGATGCCGGATTCGCAGGACATACACCGCTCCGACCGCCAGGCTATAAAAGATCAATCCGGCACAGATGACCGCATCAGTAATCAGGTCAAAGATGTCTTTGGGGTTAGGACTGAGGGTGTAAAAAGCAATGATCAGAATCGCCGTCCAGCTTCCCTGAATCAGAATCGAATTCGCCGGGGTATGAAACCGGGGATGGACCTGCTGGATGAAGTTGGGGACCAGACCATCGCGTGCGGCGGCGAAATAGATGCGTGGGCCGGCAATCAGGTTGGAATTGGCCGCCCCAAAGGTAGAACAGCAAACACCGAGTGCCGCGAATTTGCTCCCCCATTCGCCAAACATGACCCGGAACACATCCGAAGCCAGTGTGGTACTTTTCGCAACGGCGGGCATCGTCAGTACCAGATGGTAGCCCAGATTCGCACCGACGTAGACCAGCACGACGACACCAATCCCAATGCTGAGTGCCCGAGGAACATTGTGCTGCGGTTCGCGAATCTCTTCGGCGACAGGCGCAATATTGATCCAGCCATCATAGGGCCAGAACACGGCAATCAGCGCCAGCCCCAATGCTGCCAGCAGTGATCGAGGGACCGGCGGAGATGTCGACACGGCAGTGGTGTTCGCCGCCGCGGTGGTCTCTGCGGTGGTCTCTGCAGTGGTCTCTGCAGTGGTCTCTGCAGTGGTCTCTGCAGTGGCGATCACCGTCGCAGCGACTGTTTCGGGCGAGGCAACCCAGAGGGGCGAAAGGTGATCCAGATTCATCTTCCCCATGAACAGCGGGAGGAAAATCAACAGGGCCAAAAACGTCAGCTTGGTCACCGTGGCGACGTTCTGGACGGCAGCCCCCCAGCGGGTACTGATCATGTTGATGGTTGTCAGCCCAATGATGATCAAGAGGGCCATCAGAAATTGCCCATTATGACCCAGAGGGGTAGCCGCTCCCGGTGCGGGCCTGAGAAACTCGTCAAGATAGATCACGGTAGCGCAAGCAAGTGCCCCCAGCGAGCCGGTCCGGACCACCCAGAACTCGGTCCAAGCCCACAGGAAAGCGGGTAAGCGCCCGTAGGCCTCACGCAAAAACAGATACGGTCCCCCTGCATGAGGGTACATGGCTGCGAGTTCCGCCAGAGCCAGTGATCCGCAGAGGGTGACCAACCCCACAAAAATCCAGACACCAATGATCGGTAGAAAGCCCCAGGCCATCAATGCCTGATCGACCTTCCCCACCTTCAGAAAAATCCCCGAACCGATAATCGAACCGATGACGAGGGCCGTCGCATCGAACAACCCCAGGATTCGGGGGAGTGTTTTCGGTCCGGTTTGACTGGCGGGTTTCGGATTCGACATGGTTGTTCCCCGCAGGTGGTGCAAGATCAGGTTGGAAAGAGGCGTTTCAACGGGCTAGTCAACGGGCTAGGTGGACCGCATCCTGGACGTGGATTGTCCCTTCATAGAGAGCTCGTCCCACAATCGCACCAATCAGTTTGGGCTGTTGACGCGAGACGGCGGCGAGTCGTTCGATGTCGGCCAGGGTTGTCACCCCGCCCGAAGCGATGACGGGAAGGCCCAGTTCCGCCAGTTGCAGCATGTCGTCGATCGTCCCCTGATCAATTCCCTGCATCATGCCGTCATTGGCGATGTTCGTGTAAATCACGGCGGCAAGATCAAGATCCGCAAATTGCCGGGCGAGTTCTAATGCCGAGGTTTGCGAGACATCCAGCCAGCCTGCGGTCGCAACCATCCCGTTCCGGGCATCCAGTCCGAGCGCGATCCGGCCAGGAAACAATTGGACCATCTTGCGGAACCAGTCAGGCTGTTTCAGAGCCTGGGTCCCGATGATGGCGCGGTCGATGCCGACCTCTTCAATCATCTGGCGAATCGTCGCTTCGTCCCGCAAGCCACCTCCGAGTTCGCAAGGGATCTTCACGGTCTCGACGATCGACTTGATCGCGGCGATATTGACGGGTCGGCCCGCTTTGGCTCCGTCCAGATCGACCAGATGCAGCCGCGTCCCCCCCTCACGTTCCCAGCGAGCGGCCATCTCGGCGGGGTTATCCCCAAACACCGTTTCCTGGGCATAGTCACCCTGTCGCAATCGGACGCAACAGCCACCTCGAAGATCAATCGCGGGAAGAATTTCCATCGTATTTCGTAAGATCCAGCTCACCAGCGGTCATGGGCCACCAGCGACCGATGTCGTACGCCTTGGGTCTGTTGTTTTTGCTGACCAACCAGACCATGAGGCTTGGAGGGAAACGCGAAAACGAATTGATTTGACTGAAGTCCACCAACCGGCATACCGCCGGACTGACGCCGATGATAGCAATCCCGATTCCTCGCCACGATGGATGCCCCCATCATTTTTTTCACAAATTGACGCCTCATTGAGGCTCTGTTGTCACCAAGCAGTCTGCGGTGCAAAGCTTTCCTGTTGATCCTGGTGAAGAGCAAACGGTGGCGTTTGGTGATTTCGTCTCAGGGGGCACAGTCGCCCGCACGGCAGATTCCCGTCGTGACACCCCAAGGCGAAAGACTTCACAGAGATTGACGGGACAAAAAAACAATACATCTGCAACCCGTCAAGAGACGACTTTTTCAAGAGGCTACTAGGCGCGGCAGGGGTTCGGTGGGATAATTCTGGGGCGATTCAGGCTCTTTTCACCCACTAGCGATTGTCTCTTGCCAATGATCAACCCATTGAGACCGGATTTCAACGGCTGTCGTTGTCCCCTATTTGCGGGTTTGTTGCTGGTCGGCTTGCTTGCCGAGTCGGTTTTGGCACTGGAACCGGTCGAGTTCAATCGGGATATCAGACCGATTCTCTCGGATAGCTGCTTTTCTTGTCATGGTCCTGATGAGAAAGCCAGGCAGGGTGGCTTGCGACTCGATCTTTCCGAACCCGCTCGGACGCAACTGGCATCAGGAAAAATCGCCATCGTGCCGGGTGAAGTGACCGCCAGTGAATTGATTCGTCGCATTTCCAGCAGCGACCCGAACGAGCAGATGCCCCCGCCTGACAGCGGCAAGCATGTGACCCCTTCCCAGGCCGAGATGTTGAAACGCTGGATTTTGCAAGGTGCCGAATATCAACGACACTGGTCGCTGGTTCCCCCCGCGAGGCCCCGGCGCGGCCCTTTCGAGCAGCGAGATGTCAGAGAAGCCAACCCGATCGATTCGTTGATTGTCGATCGCTTACTGCATGAGGGGCTGGGGCTGGTCCCTGCTGCCGACAAAGAACGGCTGATTCGCCGCGTCACACTGGATCTTACCGGCACCCCACCAACGCTTGGTGAAATCGATGATTTTGTTTCCGACCAGGCCGCAGATGCCTATGAACGAATGATCGATCGATTACTCGCTTCACCGCGTTACGGCGAACGAATGTCGCTCGACTGGCTGGATGCCGCACGCTATGCCGATACGCACGGATTCAACAATGACACTACGCGTTACATGTGGCGGTGGCGCGACTGGACTATCAATGCCTTGAATTCGGGAATGCCGTTCGATCAGTTTGTCACAGAACAATTGGCGGGAGACCTGCTGCCGAACCCGACCCTCGATCAGCAGATTGCCACAGGTTTCAACCGGAATCACGTGATCAATTCAGAAGGGGGAATCATTCCGGAAGAATATCGCGTGGAATACGTCGCGGACCGCGTGCATACCACCTCCACGATTTTTCTTGGTCTGTCACTCGGCTGTGCCCGCTGTCACGATCACAAATTCGATCCGCTGACACAGCGGGAATACTACCAGTTCTTCGCCTTCTTCAATCAACTGAATGAACAGGGCGAGGCGGGTCGGACTGGCAATGCCGCTCCCATGATCAAAGCCCCCACGACCGAGCAATCCCAGCGACTGGCCCGCCTGACGCAGCAACGGGAATCGTTCGAGAGTTCCCTGCAGCAAAGACTTCAACTGGCCCAGGATTCGATCCCCCAGTGGGAACCCACGTTCCGTGAGACAGTCCGATCCAAAGAAGAAACGATCATTCCGCGCTTTCGCTGGACATTGGACGAACAGTCGGGGAGCGAAGTTTCAGAACGGGGCGATCCGAACCGCAAAGGCCAGGTGATTGGCCAACCTCAGTGGGTCGCGGGCAAGCTGGCGGGTGCGATGAAACTGGATGGAAACACACACATTGAAGCGGGGGATGTTGCCTCGTTCGAGCGGACAGATCGATTTTCGTATGGAGCCTGGGTCAATCTGGAAAACAAAGAGGGGGCCACCGTCGTTTCCCGCATGGATGACGGTGACGCTTTTCGTGGATTCGATCTGCTGCTCGTCGGCGGCAAGTTGACCGCACATCTGGTTCATCACTGGCCGGATGACGCTCTGCACGTGGTCGGTAAGACCGAAGTCCCGCTGAATCAATGGAAGCATGTCTTTGCCACTTACGATGGTTCTGCGAAAGCGGAAGGCTTTCAGCTTTACCTCGATGGGCAACGCCTCGAGGTGGAAATCACCATCAATCATCTGACGGGAACCACCATCACCACCAAACCACTCCGGATTGGACGGCGCACACCGAGTGCTCCGCTGAAGGGGATGATTGACGATGTCCGGATTTATGACCGTGAATTGACCCCTGCCGAAGTGCTGGCCGTGGCTCAGCGAGACGGGCTGGCGGATTTGCTAGCCATCGGCCCTGATCAGCGGAACGCGGAACAAACCCAGCAGGTTATTAACGCCTATGTGAGCCGTTTTGACACCGATTTTCTGGGGCTGACCAGCGGGCGAAATCAGCTCGATCAACAGCGAGCGGATCTGGAAAAGCTGGTCCCCTCAGCGATGGTGATGCAGGAAATGCCACAGCGTCGCTCGACGTTCTTACTCAAACGGGGACAGTACGATGCCCCCGGAGACGAAGTTCAGCCCGATGTCCCCGCCAGCCTGCCACCGTTTCCTCCAGAGGCACCACGCAACCGGTTGGGACTTGCCCAGTGGTTGCTGGCCCCGAATCATCCCTTAACCGCCCGCGTGGCGGTGAATCGGGCCTGGATGCAGTTTTTTGGGAGCGGGCTGGTCGAGACGGTCGAAGATTTTGGTTCTCAAGGTCAGTGGCCCAGCCATCTGGATCTGATTGACTGGCTGGCGATCGAATACTCCGGATCAGACCTCACTCCCGCAGACTCGATCCCCGCTTCAGCCCCCCGCTGGGACACCAAACGTCTGCATCGACTGATCGTAAACTCGGCAACCTATCGCCAGTCATCGCGGGTCTCTGCGGCAATGAACGAACGGGATCCGGCGAATCAACTGCTGGCCCGTGGACCACGGTTCCGGATGCAGGCCGAATTGATTCGGGACAATGCACTCGCGATCGCGGGATTGCTCAGCGACCGGATTGGTGGACCGAGTGTCTCGCCTTACCAGCCCGCAGGTTTATGGGATGACGTGGCGGTCGGTGCGGATTACGAGGGGACGGTCTACAAGCAGGATCAGGGTGAAGGGTTGTATCGTCGCAGCATGTATACCTTCTGGAAAAGGACGTGTCCTCCCCCTGGTTTAAATACGTTTGATGCTCCTGAACGTGAGGTCTGTACGGCGCGTCGCTCGCGAACCAATACGCCACTGCAGGCGCTGGTGCTGATGAATGATCCCACGTATCTGGAGGCGGCGCGAAAGCTGGCTGAACGTGCCATGGTCGAGGGAGGGGATTCGATCGAGTCGCGACTGACGTATGCGTTTCGGCTGGTTCTTTCCCGCAAGCCGTCGCCGATCGAGACGGACGTGTTGGCCAAAGCTTATCGACAGCAGCGTGAACGTTATCAACACGATCCGGCCCGCGCGAAATCGTTGATCACCTCGGGAGACTCGCCGCAGAACAAGTCACTGGAGGAAACCGAGCTCGCCGCCTGGACTGCGGTGATGAGTTTATTGCTCAATCTGGATGAAGCGATTACGAAGGGTTAGAGTTCATTTGGGATGGAATTCGGCAGAAAGCAGGGATCATGCTGCGGGGAATTTTCGCATTATTTTTTCGCTCGTTGCGTGGTGACTCCAGGTCGGTCTGGGTGCATTTGGCTTGGCTATTTCTGCTGCTGGTGATTTATATCGCCCTATGGTTCGCTCAGGTTCAGGCGGACTATCTCGGGGCACCCGGTCGCAATTTTTTCCGGTATGTGATCTATTTGAATGCCATTTTTGTGACGTTATTGGGAGTCAGCTACTTTTCGAGTGCGATTTCGGAAGAAAAAGAAGAAGATACGCTGGGGCTGATGACCATGGCAGGAATCAGCCCCTTGGGGATTTTGCTGGGAAAATCGACCACTCGTCTCTTTCAGGTGTTTCTGCTGCTGGCTCTGCAATATCCATTTACGCTACTGGCCATTACGCTGGGGGGGTTAAAGCCTGACCAGATTTCTGCGGCTTACCTGGCGCTACTCGCGTATACGATCCTGCTGGCTAATGTGGGCCTGTTCTGTTCGGTTGTCTCGCGGCGAAACCGCGACGCCGCAAGTCTCACGGTGCTCTTGCTGATTGGCTATATTTTCACGCCGCTGTTCGCATTGATCGGGGTCAGTTTTCTCCAATTTCAAGGGGGAGCCGATTGGCAATCCGTGGCTCCGTTGTTAAAGCCGATTCTGGCCTGGGTCTCGAAGACCAGTGTCTTTACGCAGTTGTATGAAGTGACAGAAACCGGGTATCAACTGAGCTTCACGCCGCAATTACTGACGAATTTTCTCGGGGGAATTGGTTTTTTTCTGCTCTCATGGTGGCTGTTTCCGTTGGTATCGCACGAACCTGCCACCGATGCGACCACGCGGGCGATGGTCCCACTCAAAACCAGCTCGCGGCGCTGGTTCGGCGCGGGTCGAGCCTGGAGTCACTCGCTCGCCTGGAAAGATTTTCACTTTGTCGCCGGGGGTTGGTACGGCATCGTGATTCGGATTGGGTTGTATGCGGGGCTGTATGTCCTGACGATTCTGGTTTCGTATCCGTGGTGGAACAGTCGTTTTACCGAATTGAACTGGAAAGACGTGACGTACGGATATCAGATCTTTTTGCCCCCGCTGTTTGCCGTCGACTGTGCTTTATGTGCATCCCGGCTGTTTCAAGAGGAAATTCGACATCAAACACTGGGTGCACTGTTGATGTTGCCTCAGTCCGTTGCCAAGCTGTGTTATAGCAAAATCATCGGATGTGTGGTCGGACTTGTACCGGGAATGATCGCTTTGTTCATTGCCTTTTGCGTACTTTCCCGAGATGTTGGTGTTATTACCACCAACAACATCGCGTTTGCCTGTTGGTATGTGGCAAATCTGTTTTTACTGATCCATCTGAGCCTGTTGTTTTCGCTGTATCTGCGCTGGGGTGCATTCGCCATGTCCATCGCCGTCATCTTTGGTTCCATGTTTGTTTCAGCAATTTGTGCGGAACAATTGATGATCCGTTGGCGAGGCAGTATGCATCCCGGTGAGGTCCTCGGATTCCTGACATATCCTATCATCATCGCCTGCATCGGCTGCCATGTGGTGCTCCTGCTGCGGATCCCTGCGTTAGGTGAGAAATGACCCGCCAGCAATCCGAAACCCCCCTAGAATTTGTGAATACCGCCGGGGTACATCACCCGGACGGTGGTTCAACATTGTCCGAACCGGAACCCGTTGATTCAGTCGCGGCCGAAGACGACCAATTGATGTACCTGTTACAGGGGGGGGACCGACTCGCTTTCGAGCGTTTGGTGGCCCGCTACCAGAATTCGCTGGCCGGTTTTTTCTTTCGGCACCTGCGCGATTGGCAACTGGCCGAAGATCTGACGCAAGAAACCCTGCTGCGGGTTCATTCCACGGCATGGGATTATCTCCCGCGCGGTTGCTTCAAAGGTTGGTTATTCCGCATCGCCCGGAATCTAATGATCGATACCACCCGTCGCCGTTCCCATGATGCGCTGGTAAATGCCGCAAGAACTCAAGGCCCGCGTGATGAGGATTCCGAAGACCTGCTCGATCGACCCGCCGGAGAATTTTCGTTGCCGGATGAAGTGGCTGGTCAGAACGAATTTGCGGAAATCGTGGCGAAGCTGCTGCAGAAGATTCCGGAAGAACAGCGACTCACCTTCACCATGCATCACTATTCCGGACTCAGCTTGCCCGAGGTTGCGGATGCGATGGAGGCCAACACAACAACGACCAAAAGCCGCTTGCGACTGGCCCGGGAGAAGCTGCGAGAATTGTTGGCGGATCAAGGAATCCTGGATCCTGCAGTTGAGTTGAACAATTCAGCTGCTGATTCGAGCTAACCGATTTCCCCGAGTGGGGGTGTTGCAAAAGAATGCGATTCGAGGGGAAGGGTCTTGGCCCTGCAGGCCATCAAAGGTTTTTCCACAGATCTGGAAAACAGATCAGGAAAAACGCGGACCCGCAGTGATCCAGCGGACGGAAATTTACGTTCAGGGTTTCATGATCGCCCGAGGTTCTCTTGCGGGCGAAGATCAAAACAAACGGAGCGATCAAATGAGTTATTTCAGCCGCCTTACGGACATCGTGACTTGTGACCTGACGCAATTATTGGCACAAGCGGAAGATCCGAAGGTGGCCATTCTCGAGATCGTACGTGAAATGCGGGAAGGGGTGGCCGGGGCGCAGCGAAGCGTCAACACTGCGAGTGCCTCCGAAAAACAACTTCGGCTGGAGATCGAAACGCATCAAGCGCAAGTCGAGCTCTGGACGACGAGAGCCATCGATCAGATCCAGGGGGGGGCCGAAGCCGAGGCTCGACAGAGCCTGTTGCGAAAACGAGAAGTCGAGCACCTGATCGCCGGGCTCGACCAGCAGCACAAGGCTGCCGTGATCACCAAAAAACACCTGAGCACGATGCAACTCGCCCTGGAAGCCCGGCTGTCCGATGCACTGCGACGCCAAGAGACGCTCGGGGTGAGCCCGCAGGCCCCGTCTGTTCCCCATTACCTCGATGCTCGCCCTGCTACAAACAACGGGATTCACCGCGAGATTGACGAAGAAATCGAACGGCTCAAGCGAAATCTGAAATAGGTTACTCGAAATCGGCGATCTGGTCCCTTTGCTCGCTTTCGTCTGCCGTGCGCACCCCCATCAGTTCTCGACACAGTGTCGTGCCCAGGCAGCGGCCCCCATCGCTCCCGAATCATCCCCGAGGCTGGCGACCCGAAGTTCGTAGGTTTTCAGGTACGACGGCATGATTCGCGCCGCAATCGATTTACCGACTTCCTCGAGAAACAGTTTCGGCAGTGCTTCGACCAGCCCTCCTCCCAACACAATCACGTCGGGTGCCAGCAAGTTGACGGTTCCGGCCAATACGACCCCTAACTGTCGGGCACCATCGCGGATAATCGCTTCGACGATCTTGTCCCCAGCGTCGATCGCTTCCTTGATTGTGCCGCTGCGGATATTCGCCAAGTCAGTCCCAGCCACGCGGAGTATGTACGGGGCTTGGCCTCGATACGCCGCCTTCGCAATTTCTGCCGACATCGCGAGGCGACTGGCGACGGTCTCCAGGCATCCTCGTTGTCCACATCCACAAAACGGACCGTCGGCCATGACCGGAATATGACCAATTTCGAGGCAGCTCCCTGTCTTGCCGCGAAAAATCTTCCCTTCAAAAATCATCGCACCACCAATTCCGGTGCCGGGAAAGAGGCCAATTGCGGTTCGCGCCCCTTGTGCGGCACCGAATTGAAACTCCCCATACATGCCAGAATCGACATCATTGCAAACAAAGGCTGGGCAGCCGAATTCTTTTTCGAGCAGCCTTTTTAATGGAACATTCTTCCAACCGAGATTGGGCAATTCCAGAATGACACCTTCTTCCAGATTCAGTGGACCGGGACAGCCGATGCCGATGCCGCCAAGGCGATCTGGGGAAACCTCAGACTCTTCGAGCAGTTTTTGAATCCCCAAAATAATTCGCTCGACACCAGCGTCAACCCCTTCGGATCCACGGCTTTTTTTTCGCCGTCGTCCGCGCACCTCAAAAGCGCTGTCGAACAGCATCGCGTTCATCTTGGTGCCACCCAGGTCGAACCCGATCCAAACTCGATCATTGTTGAGTACGTCACTCATGAGTCTATCCATCCCTAGTTTTCAGAACCCGAGTTTTGCCGAGCTGCGGCCCAGAGTTCGACCGGCAGTTTACCCGATCCGATGCAATTACGCTCGTCGCATCTTTCCCACTTTCACAACTGATACCGCCAGATTTGGACCCTCACCCCCGTCTGTAGCCGACACCCTACCTGCAACACAGTCAGTGCAACGGTCGAGGATTAGAATGCTCATTTCCAGCGGGCAAGAGCAAGGGTTTTCTTTCAGTTTTTTCAACGTGGAGCGGAATTTTCAGCACGTTTCAGGCGGATTGCCTCTTGCCGATACCGCTCGTTGACTTCCAGATCAAACACCGCCGTTTCCGCCAGTTTGGGAATCCCTCGATACTGGGCATGGCAGCGGTAACAGACGAGTCGGTCTGGCAAAATGGCATATAGGACCCAGTCCGCTAAGCCAAACAGCATCAGGATGATCATCGCCACCCCGGGCATCATATACGCCACGGCGATCGTGCTGAACAGAATTCCGATCCCCACAATCAAGACGCCGAGCCGAGGATCAAAATCTTTCTGACGCCAAAGATCCTGACAACCGCAAACCAGGCAATTCGCCGGAGATTCCCCGACTATTTCTTTTGCTTCCACCGGTCGCTTCCAGTGGCAATGGATGCACTCGACTTGCGCATTTGTCGGCGCCACCGCACCACGACTGATTTTCAGACATTTTGGACAATCAAAAGCAATCTGCATCGGAAACTCGATTAAAAGGAAGCCCGAAGTTCAGAGTACAAGAGCGCTGCAGACATTTCCCCGATGAAGCAGAGGATCACTCCTGCAAACAAGACCCCTGTCGCGGCTTGCGTATTTCGATATCGCAGGATACGCAGCGCCATGATCGAAATCGCCATCGGTCCGAGAATACCTGCCAGCCAGCGTAACGAAAACCACGTCCAGTGAAGGCCTCGATGCAGCTCGTCACCCGCGATCATCCAGCCGCTCAGCGAAACCAGAAATCGAAGCAGCACCGCCGCCGCAAAATACCAGCAGAGGGTTTTTAAGGGCTCGATCGACATCGTTGGAGCGGTCAGATACCAATGTCCCAATAGCATGCCGGTCACCGCAGCCCCCAACAGGAACGCCGTCGAAAAACTCGACAAGAGATGAAATACCCCTGCCGAAGTCGTCAGTCCCATGGTCGCGCCACGTGAACAGATCAAGCTGATCAGCGTTGCTCCCAGGATACCGACCATTGCCCAGGTTCCGACCGGGCGTCGATCCAGCGTCCAGGCGATCGAGCCGAAATAAGCAAAACCAATCGCGATCGACGAAAAAACGCGGGCACGGAACAAGAGCGTACTGGAAAGCGGGTCACCCGAGCCCGATGTCAGTTGCCCCATCGCCAGCACCCCCAGGGCACTCAGCCCCATCACCAGCAGCATTTGAATACGAAAAAACCCCGCTGTCACCTGTACACGAGGCATCAGGCACCAGATCAGGCTTATTCCGCACGTCAGCAGTAAGGAAAACTCAGCAACCATCCCTACATGCTATTCGCTCAACAGGCCAGCGGAAAGTGTCAAAGGGAAAACCTATGCAAGTCATGAATTCGCAATATGTTACGATATAGGCGATATCATCGGCTCTCGTGGAGTCCAGGTCGAGTTTGCCGATTATTCGCGTTCTCGCGATTGCAGGGGCGGGTGATCGAGCAGGCAAGGTGGAAACCAATCCTGTCGATAGACCCTTCCGCCTCGAATGACAAACAGGGACGTGTGACGGTGTTTCCGGGGGGACCGATGTCCGAAGCGAAGTCTGACATCCAATCGGTCGATGCATTGCGTCGATACGTTCATGAACGACTCTGCCGCCATGAAAATCTGGTGGGGGATCAGTTTGCGCTCGAAACGACCCCTCTCATTCGTGGCGGAGCCCTGTGCGGGTTGCAATTCCAGTTACGTGGCCCCCGGAGCGTTCGGCTTGGTGCCGTTTGGGCGGCAGACCGCAATTTGCTGTATCTCTACGACGCGCGTGGTGAACGCTTCCATAAAGAGCAGCTGAAACATCAGT
>Ga0114978_10001831_pt1 | contig 17843 bp, 11 predicted proteins | sample S_140212_EF_Meta_FD_87027 | JGI IMG/M metagenome (GOLD analysis project Ga0114978, IMG submission 87027) | Freshwater microbial communities from Lake Simoncouche, Canada to study carbon cycling - S_140212_EF_MetaG | ecosystem: Environmental > Aquatic > Freshwater > Lake | place: Lake... | reverse complement strand
GCCAGATCATCCCAGCGTGCCTTCTCCGGGTTCTTCGGTAGGGCGGCCACGCCGGCAAAGTCCAGGCCTTGGGCAGAACCACCCAGCTCGTCGCGCAGGTCGAACAAAGTCTCTGCCAGACGCTTTGCCTCCTCGAAAGTGAACTGCCCCAGCTTACCGTTCGGAAAGAGATGGGGCAGGGTAGAGCGATTCGTCGCCTGCAGGACCTCAATCCAAGCCATCAACGCATCCGCCGAACTCGCCGCCTGGGTGTTCGAATCGCCAAAGTTCAGGAAGTCCGTAGGGGTTTGGAAGACCGGCAGAAGCACCCCGTTGGGCTCTTGCTTGGCAAGTTCCTCCTGAATGAGGCGGCTGGCGAAGCTGGAGGGGACGATTACTCGATGGGTCCCCATGTCAATCGGTCCACCATTCCGGTCCTTAAGTAGGCAAGAAGCCACAGCCTGGGCGAGAGGCTTCGACCATCCAACGAATGAGGGCTTTAGCAGAGACATTTAGCGCCCCTTCCTTATGCCTGCCCATGAAGTTCGTGCAACCTCTCCCCGGCTTAACGCTGAAAATAGTTTGGGCGACGCCTACTGTCCGCCTTCGAGGAGTTCCCCGGGCATGAGGTGCTCAAGTTTCCAGATGAAGCTGATCGGGCATTCCCCCTTGTGCTCAACATGTTCGGCTTTTCCTAGGTATTGAAAGGGTGCCGTGACCGGTCCAATCGTCCTGGTGCTACGGACAAACAGGTGGATGGAGTATCCCCTTTCGGCGTGTTTGATAAGATTCTGTCCGCTTTCCGATTTCTGGGTGGTGTTGGACTGTGATTCCCAGTGGAAGAGTTCCCGGCTGATCGGGTAATCCCTGTACATGGTTGATGGGGAGAAGTCTCTGTCGGACTTGTTTAGCGTGACCAGAAGGGCGTAGGCCTTGCACCATGGAAAGTGCAGCACGCCGACGCCTTTTTGCCCTGACTCAGTAAAAATGTCCCTGCCGAAGGCAGCCTGAATTTCATCATTTCCGTAGTGCGCGTGAAGCTCAAGGGGGAGGTCTGCATACGGACGTAGACCCAGGGTGTTAGTGATACCAAGTTTGTATTCAGCTACTTCGGCGATGTCGGCAAGCCCTCGGGGGTTTAATTTCAATCGATTGAAAGTGTCCGACTTTTCGGTCATCCCTAACTTATTGCCAGGCTTCTGCCAGATTAAGCCATGGAGCATGATAGCGGCCCGATCGCCTGAGGCGATCATGCCAAGTCCGGATTGAGGCAATCCTTTGATGGCCTTCAAATAGTTGGGACCGGTTGCTTGTGCGATGCGCTCTGCCGCTTGCTTTAGAGGTTCGTAGTCTGGTTCCGGTTCGGCGACTAAGCCTAGTGCTTCGTTCTTCCATGCGCTCCACGATTTAACGTCAAGAAGTCGGGCAGGGTCGATTTCGTAGGTATGGATGTAGTTGCCGAAAGTAAGTCGTTTTCCGGTGTCCTGTTCGAAGGTAGCTACCGTTTCCTTTACGTAGTTCTTGAGGTTCGAGTAGGCTGCTTTGATGTTGGCGACAACCTGCTCCATTGCCTGGGCTTCCAGTTGGATGGAGCAACCGGCTGGCACATGCGGAAAACCTGACTCAACCTCTTTCTTGATGTTGAAGCGACGGCCCGAGAGTAGTGCGGAAAACTTTCGATCAACGCGGTATTTCTTGTGCATCTGCGCCACGAAATCTAACACGACGAGACATTCCTTTCCTTTTGCATGGCGTAGGCCTCGACCAAGCTGTTGCAGGAATACGGTCAGGCTGTCTGTTGGGCGCAGGAATAGGACGAGGTTTGCCTCGGGAATGTCGACCCCTTCGTTGAATAGGTCTACGGTAAAGATGAATTTCAGTTCCCCTGATCTAAGTCGCTGGACGGCGGCCTTACGGATTTCGTCGTTTGTCTGGCTGGTAAGTGCGATGGAGGGGATTTGCTTCTCATTGAAGCTCTGGGCCATGAATTCGGCATGCTTGATGCTGACACAGAAACCAAGGCCTTTGACTCCGCCTATGTTACCAAAGCTGTAGCGCTCGAGCGCCGATAGGATCGCTCCTAGGCGTTGACTCGCTGTGGCGTTATCTTCGACGTATGCCTTTTCGAGTGCCGAGGTCTTGTACTTTCCTTGTTCCCAGAATGAGTTGTCGGCGAGGCTGACAGGATCGGCTACGCAAAAGTATTGGAAAGGGCAGAGGAGCTTTTCTTCCAGCGCTTCGGGCAGGCGAAGCTCGGCTGCGATCCGGTTGTTGAATAGCGGTAGGATTGAGTCGCCGTCCATGCGCTCCGGGGTGGCGGTCATCCCGAGGAGTATCTTCGGGTCGAAGCCACCAAGGATCTCCGTGTAAGTATTGGCTGCTGAGTGGTGGGCTTCATCAACGACGACAAAGTCGTAGTAGTTACGACCGAGCTTTTCCCAGATGCGCCGCGACTGAGCCGTCTGCACGGTGCAGAAGAGGTGATCCATGTTTTGGGCCTCGCCGGCTGATCCGCCCATGAGTTCTCCAAAGCCTGCATCCTTCAGGACGTGCCGAAAGGTTTGTAGGCTCTGATTTAGGATTTCTTCTCTATGCGCGAGGAAGAGTAGCTTTGGCCGTGTCCCGCCACTTGCATCGCAGAACGCTTTGTAATCGAAAGCAGAGATCACCGTCTTTCCCGTTCCCGTCGCGGCTACTAGGAGGTTACGATAGGACCCGCGAACCGAACGCTCGGCTTCGAGTGTGTCTAGGATCCGCTGTTGGTATGCGCGTGGGGTGACGTCGAAAAGAATGATCGATTGGCCTGGGGTGTGTTCGGTTCTTCCAGCGGTTAGGGCTTCTTTGAGCTTCTTGGAGTCCCTTTGCTGCTGGTAGGTTTGGAATCGAGGGTCATTCCAGTAGGTCCCAAATTCGCCTTCGAAGGCCCTTAGTATGTTTGGTAGATCGGACTGTGTAGCTTTCAGGTTCCATTCCAGCCCACCCGTCATTGCCGGATTGGACATATTAGATGAACCTACGTAGGCAGTCGAAAATCCGCTGGCTCGTTCAAAATAGTAGGCCTTAGCGTGAAGTCGGGTGCTGTTGGTGTCGTAAGACACCTTGATTTCCACGTTGGGGTATCCGGAGAGACGCTCGATCGCTTCGGCATCTGTGGCCCCCATGTAGGTCGTCGTGATGATCCTAACCGGAATATTGCGATTTCTTAGGTCTTTAAATCCCTCCTCGAGGATGCGTAGCCCGGAATTTTTGATGAAAGAGACTAGGATGTCGACGCGGTCTGCGGAGCGCATTTCGGCCAGAAGCTCGTTGCTGAGCTGCGGCTTCGCTGGTGCGCCGGTGAATAGAGCGCTTTGGCTAAGTGGTGTGGACGGTGGTATCGGCAATGCGTTACGACCGATTGCTCGGACGCCTTGCAGGAATTCGCTGCTAATCTCAACTTTGTCGCCGCCAAGCGTCGGGTTGAACCTCTCAAGCGTGGCGAGGACTGCGTTTACTACCTCGAGCTGCTTGGTTCTGGCATCGTCTTCATCTACAGACTCAAGTGTCCGGAGCGTGAGTGCGTTCAGGAATTGCGAGAGTAGGGCGGGGGCGTCGTCTTTGCCGAGCTTGGCGCGTTCATGCTCCAGGCCTGATGCCTTAAGGGCATCACTAAGCCTCTGGGTGATGATCGCCTCGTAGAGTCCTGGCTTGATCTCGTTCATAGCTTGGAGCTTTGAGCTGCCGGAACTTAGATCCAGGAGATTATTTACAACGTTTAAAGTTTAATTAGTTCTTTATACTTCGATTTGGCCTTTCAGGCTGGGATGAAAGTAGGCACGTGGCCGAAGCCGCCGGTTCAAGGTCACTTGGGAGCGTATTCAACAATAAGAATTACCTAAAGATATAACCATTGTGAGTCGTATCCATGTCACAGCTTTGCTTTTAGCAGGAGGTCTGCGGTTATGGCAATTTGCCTGGGAGCAGATTTAATGATTGTTATCAAAGATGTGTTTGAGGCAAATCCGTCGATGCTACGAAAAAGCATGCATGCAGCTTTATCATTTCGTCTGCTGTTGGTCATATGGCGTTTTATTGAAAGACCCAGGACGCCGATATCCTTGGATTCGCTGGGAGTTCCAAACTTGTATAACGTTAGCCGGTTAATCTCTTTGTAAATCTCGCCTACGGTCGAAGGCCTTCCGATTTTCTTGAGAGATAAGTATGCTGCTATCGCGATTGTTTTATCTGTTTTATTCATTAAAAGTCAGCAGATGGATAAACGGTTTGATGTTTTTCGTGGTTGGTTGACCATGTTCTCTTGAAGGTGTTTATATTGACCTTTCGACATTCATTGCCATAAAAAAGTTATGAGTCGCTCTGAAGCACCAATTATCACGAAAGATACTACCTTAGCCAAGTTCCTGACGAGTGAGAGGGCTCAGTTTAGGATACCGGTTTATCAGCGTGCCTATGCATGGGGAAGACCCGGTGATGCCGACAGTAACGAAAGACTTGAAGGTTTCTTAAAGGCTGTAGAGGAACTTTCTGAGTACGACGATGGGAGGGGGAAGTTTTTCGGGTTCCTCGTATCGGTCCCTCAGGGCAGGTTTGGGCATCAAGCAAGAGAGAACTTCTATTACATCATTGATGGTCAGCAACGACTGACTTCCCTGAGCCTTACTTATCTTGCCATTGCCACTAGGCTTGAGGTGTTGGGTAAGGCACAAGGTCTTGGTGAAGATCTCAAGAAAGCTATAAATAAGGAGGGGAAAGCTATTCGATCGGCATTCCTGTTTTTTGATGAGGAAATGGACCCGCAGGCAGAACTTGTTCCTGAGGTCGCGATGCGACTCAGGCCAAAGTATGGTGTAGACTTAGATTCTTACCGTGACCTGCTTTCCGGGCGCCGGAACGAAAGTATTTCTGCCACATCAATCGGAAACGGTTATAACATCGTCTCGGAGTACGTTGCCAAGTTTGTCGAATCCAAGGCTGAGGATCTCGAGCTAGCGCAGGGCGACGCATCGGTTTCCTTTGAATACAATTTGTTGGTCAGATTCCTTGGCGCATTGTCCAGGCTGCACATTGCCGAGCTTGAGGTCATCGATAGTCGACTTGGGGCCCATGCCATATTTGAAAGTATCAACTTTGCGGGAGAGAAGCTCAAGGGCTTCGATCTCATTCGAAATCTCGCTATCGAATACTTTTCCGATCCAACTCGTGCCGAAGGTGTATATCTTCGTACGTGGAAGCTTATGGAGGATGAGTTTGAGCATGCCTATGGTGGTAAAGGGTATGAGGATAAGCTCCAGGCCTTCATATATAACTACCTTAGGATGTTAAAGGCTGATACGGCATCCGTTTCCACGTCGAACGTCTTCGAAATCTTTAGCGATCATTATCTCGGAGAAGATCGCACTAAGAGACTAACGGAACAGCAAGTGCGCGAAATAATTGGATGGTCAGCTATTTTCCTCAGGCTGGATTTACCGGGTTACCCTATCAGGCCTGAATTCCTTGAAATCATCCCAGAGGACTTCAAGCCATGTGTTAAGCTTGGCGGTGAGATGTCAGAAGATTTGGCAGATTTCAAGGAATTGAAGATTGATGTGACGATGCCGCTTTTCATGGAAGTGCTTCGGTCGCCTAAGGGAAGTGGGTACCCCTTTAATGATGTCCTGAACTTCTGCTCTAACTTCTTTGTCAGGTATCTTCTTTCCGGTGGCTCAACGAAGAGTCTGTGGAAGTCTTTTGCTCGTATTATCTCACGCTATCGCAACAACGGCCCGACGTCGAACGACCTAGTTAATAATTGGCTCCGCCTTAATCTGGTTAAGGTTGTTAGGAATAAGCCCGAGTTCCTTTATCCTGGGGATGACGCGATTCGTAATAATGTAAAGACGGCCCCAGTGTATGCTCGGTGTCCAAATGTAGTTAAGTACGTGCTGCTTAGGTTAGATAAGGTAAAGCAGGGTAGAAATTTCGATGCGGTAGCTGTCCGTGATTATCAGATTGATCATGTAATGTCGCAGTCAATTACTGACGAATTGCGCAATTATCAGTTTTGTGGATTCAACGAATTCTTGAATTGTCCAGGAGATTTGGAATTTCGTCATGGTGAATTCGTACATAGGCTTGGAAACTTAGTTCTATCACAGGTTAATCAAGAGATGAGCAACCTTACGTTCCCAAAACGTAATGAGGAAAAATTCTACGAAAACTCTGCTTTGGTTTACACCCGTGAGTTGGCCTTGCAGCCCAGTTATAGGACGCTTTGGAACTTTGATGCAATTGACCTGCGTACAAATAATCTAATCTTGGACATACTTGTTAATTTTCCGTGATGTCTATTCAGGCGTCTGCACATTCTCTCAGATCAATATTAGCTGAAAGTGATGGTATCAATGTCCCTTGGTATCAGCGGAGCTACAAGTGGGAGCGCAAGCAGATTGAGGAGGTCTTCGATGACGTCTTGCTCTTTTTCGGCCAGAACGAGGGCCAATCCGCTTTCCTTGGGTCGATTGTTTTTTGCCCTGGTCTCACCGGTGACGATGAAATCGTGGATGGGCAGCAGCGCGTTACTACGCTTTGCATGATGGTAGCTGTCGCGGCTTCGAGGCTGGCAGTCCTTAAGGCTGATGAACCTATCGTCGAGGAGGCTTTTGACCTACTTTGGCGCGACGGAGGGCAGGATCCCAAGCTGATTCACAAGGATGAGGACAAGGTGATTTTTAGGGAGATCGTTTCGCAGGTCCCCAGCGGCATCTTGGATGTCATCATGAATCAAGATAGACACCCGGTGAACCGGGTCATGGATGCTAAGGCTTTTGTTAAGGAAAAAAATGTTTATCAAGCTTATCTCATCGTCCAAGGAATGGTGGACGATGCCATATCATCCGCCTGCGAGAGTAGGTCTATCGATGCCCCTCTTGCATTAAAACAACTTCTGTCTGTTCTCCTTAATCAGGTCACTCTTGTCCGTATTCACGCTAATACACATACTGACGGAGTGCGCATTTTTGAAGCCCTTAACGCGACCGGAATGTCCCTCGAGATGGACGAGCTAGTAAAAAGCTCATTCTACATGCAGGCATCGTCTCTTTCGCCTGCTGCCCGCAACAAGGTCATGGATACGTGGGAGAAGGGGGCGGGGTCCATCTACTCCTTGATGAAGACGAGTTCCGAACGGAATCGCTTCCTCAGGACTTACTGGATGAGTAGGTTCGGCATGGTCGCTAAGAACAGGCTTTTTGATTGCTTCGGTGAGCGGGTTGCCGAGCTCGTCCGCAGTGAAGGTGAGGCAGGTTTGATGGCCGAATGTGCCAGCTTAGCCGCCGCAGTTGATGCATATGACATGATGGTCGAGGAAAAGAGCTACTTTGCATGCCTATCCGTACAGAATAATTTTTCAGCCGTCATGTACCGCGCGCCCATGATGGCACTTTGGCTCAACTCAGGACTTTCCGGCGTGCTTAGGGCCGAAGCTGTCCTTCGTGTTAGTATGGTGCTGGAGTCCGTCTTGATTCGGATGTCTGTCTGCGGACAGACGACCAACTCTATCGATAAGGCTTTCTCGACCATCGCCATGAATATTTCCAACAGGCAGTTTGGAACTACGCCGGCTGAAATCGAGTCCGGTGTTCGCGCGTATTTTTCTGATGCATCGCATCAGGTTCCTTCCGATGATACCTTTTACAGTAGCCTCATTGAGCTGCAGATCCAGCTTAGGCCAACGCGTTGGCGATCCATGTTCGCCCGAATGGATTTCGCCCTGAAATATCCTGCGGAGCCAACTTATAAGCATGTCGCATCCATACAATCTATTGAGCTGGGCTATATGAACCCTCCGTTTGAACGACTCTCTAAGTGGCAGATTAATGCTGTAGGTTTTTCGAATCAAATCGAGTACATTAAGGGTATGTCTACGCTTGGAAACTTCGCGATAATCAGTAAGTCTACCAAGGAGAGAACTAGTTCACCTCTTAATTCCATCGGTGGCATGACTTCGCTTGCCGGGCGGGATGACATTCGTAGGAGGTCCGAACTCTTGGCGCTTGTTGCCGTCAAAATCTGGAAGGTCTTACGATGAGCCTCGAGAGCCTAAGAGCGGTGCTTAAGCGTTCATACCGAACAGGGCGGGACTTGGTCGTCCCCGAGTTCTATGTTCCGTGTTTCAAGGAATCGTTGAGCTACGACCGGGCGGTTGGTTATTTCACGAGCGCTAGTCTCAGCCTGGCAGCAAGAGGAGTGGTCCATATGGTCATACGAAATAAGGGTAAGATGCGCTTGGTAGCATCTCCGGATTTGACCGACGGCGACATTGCTTCTCTTCGCAATGTGGATGCCAATCAGGTGGAAATTTTTAAACGTATCGCAGAACGTTCCATGCAAGATCTTGTTTCAAAGGTGGAGGCTGATTGCATGTCTGCTCTGGCTTGGATGGTGTCCGAAGGAATGCTTGAGATTCGTCTGGCCTATCCAAAATCAGGCCGCGGCATCTTTCATGAGAAGATTGGCGTTTTTCGTGACGGCAAGAACGCCGTAGCGTTTACTGGTTCGATCAATGAGACAGCCGGCGGCATGGTCAATAACCACGAGTCTATCGACTGCTACGGGTCCTGGAGCGAGCCTGATCGTACTAACGACAAGATTCAGGAGTTTGAAGATCTCTGGGAGGGTAGGTTGCCCCAGCTGAATGTAATCGATTTCACCAAAGCGAGCGATGAGTTGTTCAGACGATACAAGGGCACTCAGAATGTGCCCGTCTGGCAGGGCGATAGTTTTGACCCTGATATTTTTGGCGTAGCGCCGCCATGGCTTAATCGTAGGCTAAAATTGCCGAAGGAAAACTTCCAGATTAGGCCTTATCAACGACAAGCGCTCGAAGCATGGCGTACTAACAAGGGTAAGGGTATCCTCGCCATGGCCACAGGTACCGGCAAGACGAAGACGGCGTTGATGATTGCGCAGCATGTTTCGGCTGCGGATAAGGAGAACGACCGTCTTTGGGTCGTGGTCATTTGCCCATACGTAAATCTGTGCAAGCAGTGGGAAGAGGAGATTATCAATTGGGGAGTCAATCCTGTAGGATGCCATGGTAATTCTTCAAATTGGTCTGCCCAACTTGAGTCTGCCTTGGTCCGCTTGCGTGATAAGGTCGTCGATGTGGTGGTCAGCTGCGTCACTAACGACAGTTTTCGTTCTGAATCATTTCAGTCAATAATCCTACGTTTCAAGTCTTTGAGATTATTCATCATAGGCGACGAGGTTCATAACCTTGGCGCCCAAAAGATGCGTACAGCTTTACCATCTTCAGCCAAGCTGTGCCTTGGCCTGTCCGCTACCCCTGTGCGGGCACACGATGAGGATGGAACACAGTTCTTGGAGGATTATTTCGGTGATACGGTCTTCGAATTTCCGCTTTCAAGGGCTATCGAAGAAGGATTTCTTACCCACTATGACTATTACCCAGTAAGAATTACTCTTACAGATGAAGAGGCTGCTGATTATGCTGAAATCACAAAGAAATTAGCTAGATGCGCCTTCGGTGGAGATTCCGAGATGAGCGATGCCGTGCAGACACTGCTGGTAGAGCGTGCCCGCATCACCGGCGCCGCTGCGAATAAGATTGCCGTACTGAAGGAACTCATCGCTGCGTCAAAGCCTCGCGCAGCTTTATTCTATTGTAGTGATGGTACGACCGCATCCGATGGACACGCCGACGAGGGGAAGCAGCTGACCAACGTAGTCAAGGCTTTGGGTGAGTCTGGTCTTAAGGTGAGCGCGTTCACGTCGCATGAGAGCATTGATACGCGGGATTCCCTTTTGCGTTCTATCCGCACGGGCGCACTCGATGGCCTTGTCGCTATTAGATGCCTCGATGAAGGTATCGATATCCCGTCGCTGACCACAGCATTCATCTTGGCCAGCTCCACCAATCCGCGTCAGTCGATTCAGCGCCGTGGGCGTATCCTTAGGCCCTCGCGGGATACGGGTAAGACGAAGGCCATCATCTTCGATTTCTTCGTCGTGCCACCGCCTTTCGGCGAAACTTTTGGTCCTTCGGGAAAGAAGTGGGAACGCTCCCTCTTTTCCAGGGAGCTTCGTCGTATTCTTGAGTTCTGCGCCTGCGCCGACAACGGAAACACTGAACGGACCAAGCTGCTTGACCTTAGGCAGGAGTATGATTTGATGGATTTATAATATAATATGAGTAAAAAAGAAAATAGCTCACGCGAAAACCATTTGAAGATGGAGCTCAAGACTCGCCTTATCCAGGAAGTCTTGATGGCCCAGAAGGCCGTGCTACTCGATGCTAACAAGGCGAATTCCTCCGCCAACGTCCTTGCGATCGTAAAACGTCTCGTACCCAAGAAGTGACATGAAGCTAAAGTTGCTAAAAGTTAGGGATTTTCGGCAGTTCAGGGGTGAACAGAGTCTTGAAATTTCCTGCCCACGTTCTAGCTCGCGTGGAGTTCTTACGCTTGTCCACGGAGAGATGGGGCACGGAAAGACGACCCTTCTCAATGCCTTTCGATGGTGCCTTCACGGCCGAAGCGGCATTTCTGATAGGTTTTCTGGTCCAGCTGAAATCATCAACAGCCATGTATTGGAGTTCGATGACAATGCCCGAGCAGAGGTGCACCTTCATTTCGAGCATGATGGAGAACCGATCGAACTAAAACGTTCTCTTACTAAGGTTCAGCAGCTATCAACTAGGAAGGATGATTACGACGGTCATCTTGTTCTGACAGTCACGAGCGCTCTTACGGGAAGCACTCTTATCCACGAGGGGGATGCTGCTCAGGACTATGTCAACGCAATCATGCCGCAGGCGATTTGCGAACTGCTTTTCTTCGATGGCGAAGGCATCAACAAGCTGGCGACTAAAGATGAAAATCCCAAGATGGGAGAATCTGTACGCACTTTGCTGGGACTTAAACTAGTCGAATCCGCAATCAAGATTCTTGGAGGAAATGTACTTGTTACTTTAAGAAAAGATGACCGGGAATCCTCTACAGGAGACGATCGACAGTTTAAGGATTTGCGCGACAAAAAGTACGCTGAACTTCTTCAAATCAACGACAAAAAGGCGATTGATGAACGGGAGCGAGCCGCACTGCTTGTCGAGATTGAGGCATACGCCGCCGATCTTAAGCGTAAGGCCGGAGCAAAGGCTCTCCAAGTCGTGCGTGAAAACGCCGAATCACGGATGGCAGAAGCACAGAAGGTGTTTCTCCATAACGAGGATAAGCTCAAGAAGCTTATCTCTGAGAAGGGCTACGTGTTGTTCTCCTCAAAGCTAATTGCGGACGGCCTGGAGATCACCAGCAATCTTCGAAAAGATCGGAAAATTCCTGCACCGATCATGACAGATTTTATCAAAGAGCTTATCGTCGCGCAGAAGTGTATCTGTGGGGGTAGCCTTAAGCCTGGCAGCCTAGAGCATGACTCCGTTTCCAGCCTCCTGAACGTAGCGAAAGACGCAAAGTTCCACGACGCAGCCGCCAGTCTTGAGCGAACAATCGGCTCTATCCGTAATGCTCTGGCCGGTACCCGGAAGGAGTTCTCCGACCTTATTGAGCTCTGTGTCGTAAAGCGCGCCGAAATTGTTCAGTCGAGGCTGGCCATAGACAAGGTTGCTGAGCAGCTAGATGCCTTGGGAGACCCTGACATCGACGCAATCGAAAGAAACAAGGCACAGGCAGAGGAGAAGCGTATCAGACTTGAGCGAATCCTCGCTGCATCCGATCGGGATATTTATATCCTAGGAGAAGAAATCGCCGACCTTGATCGTAAAATCAAGGAAGCCATGAAGAAATCTGCAGGTAATAGCTATGCCGCCGAGCGCGTTGCCTTGGTGGAAGAGGCACTTATCGAGCTTAAGGAAACTCTAAGACGTGACACCGATTCGATCCTTCCTGAACTAGAGAAGATGGTTAACGAGAGCTTCTCCAGGATGGTTGAAATCCCGGGGCGTGTACGATTGACAAGCACCCCCTCTAAGAAGGAAGACGAAATCCATATCCATGTCTCATTGGAGACCCAAATCGCCGACGGTCTTTGGCGTGAAGATAACGCTAATACCGGGAAGAGGCAGTGTCTTTCTTTGGCATTTATCTCAAGCCTTGTTGGGTACGCTAAAAAACGTTCTGAAAATACTGCAGGCTTCATGAAGGCAGTCTCGGGTGACAGTTATCCTATGGTAATGGATGCACCTTTCGCTAACCTAGACCCGGCCGCCAAGAAGAGGTTCGCGCCGCAACTGGGAGGTTTGGCGACTCAGGTCATCGCTATGTTAAATTCCAACCACTACGATGAGGAATTCGAGAAAGGCCTTGAGACCGCGCCTGGCATCGTCGGGCAACGTTATGTACTCGTACACCATTATAGGAAACTTCCTGATCACGGTCTGCGCTCGATCAGAATTGCTGGAAAAGACCACCCCATCATGCAGCTTGATGAAGGACTAGGGTACGAATGGTCCGAAATTCGAAAAATATCTTAATTTATGCGCGCAAAAAGAATCCCAAGGTCGGAGACCCAGAACGAGGTCATTTCACGCCTTGTTCGAGACAAAGAAAGCGAGGACAGGAATAAGGAGAAATTGAAGCTGTTCGGGGAAATCTGGGAGCTCATTATTTTTGCTTCAGCTCTCGGTTATCATTCCGGTTCTCCTTTGCCACTGAAGGACGCCGACGGCGAGGACGACGCAATGAGTGGTAAGAGCATCGATCAAGACACCTTCAAGGGCTGTAACGACTGGCCTGGTTACATCTATCTACTCTCCCTGGCTAACACCCGTAGCTCGGACTGCCTTAATGCTACCGAAGAATGCGATCACGACAGGGTGGATGTCTTCGCGCAATATGCGAACGGAGGCTTGGACATCCTCAGGAGGGATGCTCTATTCGAATATAAGACCTTGGAATTCGCACAGAAGCTCATGGAGCTCAGCGATGACGGATCGGATGCTGTGGCTGAAGACCTTAAGCTTTGACTCTCATCTTGCCAATAAGGTCATATCGCTGAGCTTGCGGACGTTCTGGATCGCATTGATACCGCGCTCAAGGTGGGCGCGGAAAAAAGCAGGTAGGGCATCTGGGTTAGACTCTCCGTGCTTTTCGGCAGAAAGATGAATGAGCCCGGAAAGAGTTTCTGCCTGATCTCCGCCGAAAGTTTTCCAGTCCATGTCGATATTACTTTCTTCCTGCGCTATCCATCGCGGGGGTGGAGTATCCATGGCCAAGGAGGCCGAGACAGCCCAGCGACAAAGCACGTTCCAATTATCGATACCTGTGCGGGTCTTGAGGCGTTGGAGGGCATCTTTCCCGCGCTGGCTGACTCGGATGTTCTGTACGGGTGGTTTCATTTTAGTTGAAATATCCTTCGGTGAGGTCGCTGACCTTCGTTTGTTCGTTGTGCCTGACGAGGTAGGTTCTCGTCACGTGATTTTTCAGTTCCGCAAGGTCTTTCGGGCCAATCTCCTTGTCGGTGGACAGCAAGACGACTTGGTGAGAAGCCTCAGGGTAGTAATGTTCGAGTAGCTTACCTCTGTGCGACTCATCCAGTCGACCCAAAGGGGTGTCAACCATCATGGGGAAGACGTGTCCGCTGGCTCGGGCCAGCCCCCAGATGATGGCAGTTGTCACGATTTGTTGTTCGCCGGCAGACATCTGCTGCCAGAGAACGGAAGCGCCCGAGGGGCTATGAAGGAGGATTTCGAAGGTTTCTGGGTCGATGGTCAGCTTCTTGATCAGCGAGAGTTTCCTGAGTAAACGTTGAAGGGATTCCTCAATGAGTGACTGAATCAGGGTGATGTTTTCCGCGATTAGCTTCTTTTTGAAGTCGGCCAAAGTCGCAAGAGCCTTGGAGGTCTGTCGAAGAAGTCGCTCTGCCTCCGAGCCCTTGGCTTCGGCGTCAATATTCTCTAGCTTGAATTTCCGAAGTTCGGCCTCGTGCTCGATGAGATTTTTTTCGTCCTTGGCAACCTCAGCTGCGAAGGAGAGGAGGTTGCTCTCGGCTATGGTGAGATTTGATTCCGCCTCACGTAGCTCCTTCTCTTGTTCATAAATATACTCCTCTGACGGAATCTGACGAATTTTCTCCTCGAGCGCGAAGATGGCATCTTCTTGTTCGGCTAGCCTAATCAGCAATACTTCGGTTTTCTTTCTGGCATCAGGGATTGAGGTGTCCGCGAGCCTGCGAAGGTTATTGGCAGTCTCTGTGTCGAGTCCTAGGAGTGGACGTGATGTGATTTTTCTGACGCGCTTCTGTACGTCTGCATCAAGCCATTCTGTGATTCTAGTTCGAATGTCTGAGTCCGTTTTCGAAAGAATCTCTTCCTTGAGTTCCTCGTCGCGACGTCTCAGGACTTCGATCGAAGCGGCAGCTTTCTTTGTTTCAGCTTCCTCATTCGCCCTCTCTTGGAGCACCTTCAGCTCCTTGACGACTAGTTCCAGGTTTAGTTCGCCTGCGCATAGTTCAATCAGCTGAGCGTTGATCTGTGTTAGCTCGACCTTACTTTGCTTGAGATTTTCCCTCGTTATTTCACGGTTCAGGTATTCCTCGCCGCCATTTTTCCTGAACACAAGAAGGCGCATCGAAAGGGTGTGTTCGATGCCCTTAAACTGATCCCTGGCTGATTCTAGTTCTGTCTTCTTCGCAATAAGGGCCTTTAATTTATCTTCACATTCAGTTTCGAGGAACTTTAACCCCTTTAATGCCGACTCTTGTACGAGTTCGCTCATCTGCTTGCGCTCGAAGAGCTCAAGATCTTTAGAAAGTTTGTCGATTGTTTCGATTCCGAGAAGTGAATATACGCCATCCTTCAGAATAGGGCTGACGCCCCCGGCACCGCCATGGAGGATCTGTTCGCCGTCGAAGAGGAAAAGATGGGCAAGCTTCGCTGGTAGGCAGGCCGATATGTATGCGCTCCATCCAGCGTCGTTGCTAAGGGCTTCGTCGAGTTCCCCACCTACAAACACGCTGATAGACTCGTCGATTACCTCGTCGCTCAGCGACCAGGCACGGGCTACTCTGATTTCTTTGGAGACTCCTTCTTCGTTGCGACTGAATGTAATTTCGGTAGAGGTAATCGCCCCCCTTGGTGTGCTGTTGTTGATACACATCCTTAGGTAGTCCTTGTACTTCATGCTGCGAAGTTTTCCGTTACCGCATTCGCTTCCGTATAGGGTCAGGCGAGTCGCTTCCAGGATCGAGGTCTTACCTCCGCCGTTTAGCGCACCGACGAGTATGAGCGGTTTCTCCGGCAGAGTGGTGAGGTCGAGGGAGTGTTCGCCTAGGAAAGGCCCGAAATTACGGAGCGTGACCTTCTTGATGATCATTCTACTCGGCTGCGCCTCCTTCGGCTTCCTTGCGCTTTCCCTCTTCCGCTAGCTTATCCGTGAGAGCTTCTTCGGCTGATGCGTAGGAGTGACGGCGGAATTGGCTGGTGAATTCGGAGTGCAGTTTGGCGCGACGTTGGCCTGTCTTATGCTGCGAAGCAATGCTCAGGAGTGACCGTGTCAGTTCATACTGGTTACGGTCATCGCCACAGACTTCCTTGAGGAGCTTTAATTCCCGTTCACCGTAGGCCTGGGAGTCGTCCATCTTCTGCTTTGGAAACAGTTCGCCCGTGCATTCAGAATAGATTGCGGGGAGTAGGTCTTCGATTTCATGCTTATCAACTACCCAAATACGACGTATCTCATGAAGCTCATCCATGGTCAACAGGGTGATTCCTTTGACATCAGGTGGGCCGTTCTTGCGGATCCAGGTTTGCGCTGTAAGAACTTTCCTTAACCAGTTCTCACGAACTTCCTGCAGGTATGGACCTGGGATGACTCGATCAAAGTACAGCTGTACGCTTCCATTCATTCGGCGGTAGTCGCGCAGCTTACGGTCAGAACTATCTTCGTCTTCTCCGCCCATCTGACGGAAATCCAGAGCGTTTCGGATTTCGAGAAGCGGCATCATCCATTCCTTCTCCGCATCGTTTTGAATCATGGCTGACATTGATTTATCCTTCTCGACCAATGTGCAGACCCAGCATCCGAATCTGCTGTCACCGCAGGACGGCGTACTCGTATCGACTACCAGGGGGCATTCACCGTCGGCAGAAGCCCCGGCATACATGCCAAGGAGGTCGCGATTGCTGAATCCCCATGGGTTGGCGACCTGCATGAGGTAGAACCAGACATCGTCATTGGTCCAGCTTTCCACGGGCGTGTAGACGAGCGAGCCAGGCAGGCTGGCGTTATTGCTGAGTCGGTTTCGAAGGCGACCTGCCTCGAGCTTGGTCATGTTCGCTGCACGGCGTGTGCTCTCGGCCTTTCGGGTGCCAAGTACCAGAATCGCTTCACCGCTTAACTTGATCATGTTTAGGATGAATGTGTTCGAGGGCTTGATTTTTAAGCGTTCTGTGCACCAACGGAACTTATGACGTGGGGCGGGGTAGCCTTTCCCAATCAGATTTACCCAGAAAGAGTCTGATACGGTCGGAGTCAGACGGTGAGGCGTGATGGGCATCTTCTGGTCGTCAGAGGCCTGCTTCATAACCTTGAGGGAATGCTCCACCCATGCGGCTACCACCGGATTCTCGACTAAGGTGTCCGTGGAGATGACGTGGATGGTCTTCTTGCGCTTCTCGATAGGCAAAGCGGCGATGGCCGCCCAAATAAGCTGTAGGGTGGCTGTCGAATCTTTACCTCCGGAGTAGCCGAGGATCCATGGCACATTATCGTCCAGGTAAAGGGTACGGATTTCTTCTTGGATGGCTTCGACGCAGGTGTTGAATCCTCCATCCTTGAAGGCGGATTCGAGGCGGCCTTTTTCGGGCTCAGAGGGTGGGGTGGGAGTGTCTGTAGACATGTTAGTTTTGAGAGTGGGCTTGTTCGATCTCGCATTCGCGAGGGTTGAGTGGAATGCCTAGGGCGGTTTTGATCACGTTGCAGGTGAGGGTGACGTTCGTGGTGGCCTTGGACACCTTGCCTCCGATCAGCGCACGGCCTTCCCAGAGGCTGGAATTACTACGCGACCAATCGATTTCAGAAAGGGGCTCCAGCCTAGATTTCCAGTCCTTTGGATGGGCCTTTAGCAGGGCGTTTCCGGCAATACCTAGGGCATGCAGGGCGATGCCGTGTCCGTGGATGAAACCTTCTCGGATTTCGCTGGCCGGCTGCTGGCCGGATTTGACTTTGCGCCATGCGGGGAACTGCTCGGAGACGGCTTCCCAGAAGCTACGGGCTTGGGCGGCGTCTTCCTCCAGCTTGCCCGTCTGGATGCCGTTCATGAGGTCATTGCAGGCGTTGCAGAAGGCCGAAAGGGTGAAGAGCTTGCGGGAGCGGATGGCCAGCGAAGTCTTCTCCATGTCGATGATGTCTCGGAATAGGGATGACTTCATGATTGCCAGCTTGGCGAGCTTGGCGGTTTCGCTTCGATGGTCGTAAAGGATACCGATGGAGCGACTGGGTCGGATGCCGTGACGGTTGAGGTCGGCGAACATCTGCTGGCTCTTCTGGAGTCCGATATCGAGGAAGAAGACTACAGCGATGGATTCGTTAGCTAGTTCAGGACGATGTTCGAGGGCTTCGATGATTGCGGCACGTCGGTGCTGTCCATCGTTGACGATGAACTTAGCATCCATGGGGACCTTGAGGATGCCTAAGCGATCCTGATTCTGCAGGGGCTCGAACGAGACTTGTGAATCGATGGATACTGTGAGCGCTGAGAAGACGTAGTCATCCGGGTTATCCAGGATGTATCCGGTGATCTCGGGGATGCGGGCACGATTGAGGATGCGCTGCGCCCTGAGCTCAGGGGGAAGCTCGCGGTCGTCGAAAATCGAGATCTGACGAAGCGTCCGCAGCGACCACATGGCTACG
>Ga0114978_10001830_pt1 | contig 17843 bp, 24 predicted proteins | sample S_140212_EF_Meta_FD_87027 | JGI IMG/M metagenome (GOLD analysis project Ga0114978, IMG submission 87027) | Freshwater microbial communities from Lake Simoncouche, Canada to study carbon cycling - S_140212_EF_MetaG | ecosystem: Environmental > Aquatic > Freshwater > Lake | place: Lake... | reverse complement strand
CATTTAATATATCCAACCACTTATAAATGAAGTAATAGTTTTTAAATCTATTATCCACTGTAAAATTTACCGAAATATCTTCATAAGGTGTTCTAGAATAACTAGACACCTTTAACGTTTGATTAGCATATCCAACTGTAACTGAAGGTACAGTTACAGCAGGTATTACGGTGCCATATACGCTATACTGTATTGCTTCAGGATATATTCTATCTAAATCATAGTTTCTAAATATAGCAGGTGGTGTAATAATCAGTAAAAATTTATCCGCTCTTTGTTTATTTAAAGGAGCTTGTTCAAATGGTGTAGCATTTAAAGGAATGTCAGGCACACTATTATTTATTATGGGGTTGGTCGTTCGAAAAATTTCCAACCCATAGTTTGTAACTCTTCTATATCACCATTAGAGGATTCTCCTGAGGTAAAAACAAATGGTGATGGTAACCCTTGATTTAAATCATTCATACCGTAATAAATTGAATCAAACGATTTAATTTGTGTAGATCTTGCATTATTAAATGATTTCACCACTAATGGTCGTTTATTATCATCATACTTTTCAACCATAAAATATTTCTCCACTAAATCATTTTCCAATACTATCAACCCCCACACTAAAGCCATAACTTCATCATCAAATATATCTGCACCAGGTCTAGCTTTCCATGTACCGTTTGGATATCTTACAAAGTTTTTGAGTTCTTTTAAAGTGCTTTCATCTCTAATTGCTACAGCTTTCTTTTCTTTCATCCAATAACGTTTGTTCATCACACCTTTAAATTTGACATTAGTGTGGCTAACGACACCTTTCTTATTACCAGACGTATTGGCGGGGCTAAAATTAATCAAATTTGTATAATTAAATGAAAAGAATAGTTGATCAACCACTTGTGCTCCGCAATTATTTCTTTCAATTGCCACCAGTGGTGATCCCCATTGTACTAAGATTTCATATAGTTTCTTAGTGAAATGCACTGGAGCTACAGAGTTACTCTTATACTTGGCTACTTGTTCTATGTTGGTAAGATCTTGAATATCTAAGATTTGAACTACTGTATAGTTTTCATTCATACCCTCACCAACATCAACCCCAGCAACATATATACCATTAGGATCTATATCTTTATATATAATGTAATTACCATCATCAAATGTGTATATAGGTTCTCTAATTGTTTTCTTTAAATGATTAAACAATACTTCATCCACAGCAGACTCACCTGTTTGGATAAATTTACAACCAAATTCTTGATCAAATGCTTCTTCACTACCTACACCTAATACCATTTCACGTTTCCAAAGTAAATCTCTACCAGGTATTTCACTCCATAGAACTTTATCATATTCCCAGTTATTTAACTTAGCCTCAGCTTTACTATAAATATCATAAAATAAATTATCAGTGCCATTTGCAGTAGAGGCAATAAAGATTTTTGACTTTTTAGATGAAGAAACGATTGGAAACACCGATTTCCAGAATTCATGAACTATATGATGTTCAATAAATGCCAACTCATCTAATATAAGTAAACTAACAGACATACCACGAGCAGCAGTGCCAGTGGTAGTGCTAATACCTATTGAACTACCATTAGTGAGAACCATTGATTCTTTACCATATTCTTTAACACCTGGTTTAAGCCAGTTAGGTAATTCTTCATATGCAAGACGTATTCTACCGAAGATTTCCTTTGCTGTACCCTCTTTATTTGCAACAATTAACACTTTTTGATCTTCATTAAAACATACATACCAAAGTGCATATATGGTCATTAATGTCGTTTTGCCAATCTGACGAGATGCTAATAAGATAAAGAATCTACTGGCCATCATCTTTTTTAGTACCCTCTTTTGACACTTATGTAAATCTATGCAATTTCTACCATCATCAATACTAATTATATAAAAATATGTGGTTGCAAAATGTATAATATCTTTTGAAGATTTCTTAATTTCCTTCACCATTTCAGGAGTGTATTCAAAAGTACTATGAACAGTAGGTAAATTTGGATTACCTAGGTAATGTTCTCTTTGTTTTACAATGGCCATACGTATATTTACATTGGAGACTATAAATATACATATATGAATTTGACTCGTCAAATGCAAAGTATTGCAGATCTATACAATCAGATTACACCTATTGTAGAGAAAACCTATACCCCTGCTCCTACTACAAACAATCTCTATTCATCAACAAGTGATAAGAATTCCAACATGTTGAATGAAATGTATCTTAACATTTTAAATAAGTCAACATCTAATAAACAAAACGTGCTTAATGAAGCAACTGTCCAACCTGGTGTAAATACCAAGAAAGCTGATATTAACAAGAATAAAAATTTAGAAGACTGGGAAATAGCTAGAGCTAACAAAGCTTTCGGTAATAAGGAAGGTGAAGAAGACGAAGTTGAATATGAAGAACAAACAGAGGGTAAAAGTGATAGCGATGATATGCCACCGGTGAGAGCTAACATTCAAGGTGATGAAGAGGATGATGAAAGTGTTTATGAAGGTATGAAATCCTACTCTGCCAAACAGGCCAGAAAGGGTAAAGATATAGGTATGAAAGGTAAAAATTTCGCAAAAATTGCTAAAGGTGCAGCTAAAAAACATGGTTCAAAAAAAGCTGGTAGAAAGATAGCTGGTGCAGTGTTGGCCAAGTTGCGTAATGAAAAATTTGATCAATTTGGTAAAACTAAACACTTAATGAATGCACTTAACTTTAAGTTAAAAGATTCAAAAAACTATAAACCAGCTGGTTCAGGTAAGAACACAGCTGTGAAATCAACACATACCAAAACAGTTAAGAACACTTTTTTATCTGCTGATGAAACACCAAAGGAACCAGCATTTATTAAGAATTCAGGTCCTAAGGCTAATGAAGGTACCAATACTTTAGAAGAGCCAATTGAGCCAGGTCCAAAGCAAGTTGGTAATTTTTATCAAGTAAATAAATACTCACAAGGACAACAAAAAAATATTAAAGCCTCACAGAAAATTAATGAAAGGAACATAAATAATGGTATGAAGAATGATAAGTCAATTTTTGATAAATTATATGAAGATGTAATGGCAGACGATGACGCTATTGCTCTTGGTGCAACCGATGCAGCCCTTGAGGGTGACTTAGGTGGTAATGAAGCAGAAGATATGGGTGGTGAAGAAATTACCATCTCTATGCCAAGAGATGTTGCTGAACAATTACATTCATTATTATCAGCCGTCCTCGGTGGTGAAGAAGATATGGGTGAAGAAGATATGGGTAATGAAATGGAAGATGAGTTTGGTGGTAGTGAAGAAGATGAACAAGCAATGGGTGATGATGCACCAATGGGTGAAGAAATCGAAGCAGAAGTGCTCGGTGAGCCACTTGTTAAGCAGAACATGAAGGGTTCTGGTTGGATAGGTCCTAAAGGTAAGAATAACGTAGTTGATAGCACAGTATCAAAATTAGCTAGACCTGGTAAAGGTGGTGACAGTAAGGTGACTGACAAGGTGGGTGATGATGGTACAGAAGGTCATCCATTAGTAAACCAAAAGAAGGGTACAGAACTTATTGGTCCTAAGCATAAGAACACTGTTAAATCAGTAACGACATCAAAAGTGGGTGACACATTCTTTCAACCAGCTTAATAAGTAATATAAAAAAAGTTAACCCTGATAGGCAACTATCAGGGTTTTTTTATAAATATACATATATGTTGGATTCTTTTAAAGACTATTATCACAAACAGGTTCAACATAGACATCGTCATCCCGTTATACGTGATCCAAGTACTAGAAAAAACACTTACACAGTGCCAGAATATATTAGACCTACATCATCTAAACTTAAGACATACAAAGATTTTAAGAATCAAGTAAATAAAGGTACAACCAATATTGGTACTGAAACCACTAAAGAACTTAAAAATAAATTTAACGTGAGAAATATGCCAGTAGGTAAGGTTAAAGGTCTTAAACGTACTGGTGTGGGCATGGTGAAAAGACCTAACGGTAGCATACAACTTGTAAAAACAAAATAATATGTCAATAGCAAGATATAAAGGTAGTAATTCAGCTAAAGTATATCCGTATTCACAACCAGTTAACCCTTGTTTTAGATTTTTAAATAAATCAACACTCGAATGTGAACAGGATGTGTTTAATAATTACTGGCAAGAAATAATTAACCTTTACGGACAAAAAGTTACTTACTATCAAAGTAACTATAATTTAGTAAGTGCTGATAATTTTTACGGTGAAGATCCTACTAGACAATATGCCCTACCTAAACAATTAGTCATCGGTGTAGAATTAAATGAAAATGCAATAATGCTTACCAAATTTGGTATTCAATCTGATGATGAAGTAACAGCTTATATATCTATTACTCAATGGTATGATATTTTCGGTCAAAGTACGGAACCTAAGTCAGGTGATGTGTTTGATTTAAGTGAATATGGTGAAGGTAGACCTAATGGTAGAACAGGTAAACAATATGAGATTACACAACGTGTTGATGAAGATGCAGCACGTACAAGCCAGTTAATGGGTCATTATGTTTGGTTAATAAAAGCTAAGAGATTTGAATGGAGTTATGAACCAGGTTTATCTGCTGAAGGTGTTAACAATCAAGTGTACGATAGCCGTGAAGCTGGTCTTTCAGGTGATCCAATGGATGAAAAACCATACTCCGAAAATTTTGATGATACATCAAAAGAGGTATTTGATTATGATACAAACCCTGAAAGTAACACCGATGTCTACGGTGGTTACGGTATTAATTAATACGTTTATAAATTGATTGATAATCAGGTAATTGCTCATTTCTCATAGCAGAAATATATTTTTCTGCTTGACCTATACTATCAAATTCAATATCTACGTGTTCAAAATTATCATTTATAAACGTATAAACAACATTGTTTACATTCTTTTTAATGTAATTTATAGTATATTGACCAGGGGGTAATATTGGTGTGTTACCGGTAACTCTTGAGGAGGTATTGGTCATACCTGGTTTGATTACTTTTTTACCGACTATAAAGGAAGTACCGATGATGTACGTCATACCACAACCTCCTCCATTAAATCATCAGCTGGCTCTTCTTCAACTGTAATTGACTCTTCAATATTAGCTTCAAAGATTATATAGGCTGGGGTACTAAAACAAGGCTCTTCATCTCTATAATAACACACTTTATCAAGCATAGAAAAATAAGTCTCTTTTATATATGTCTTGAACATAAGAGGTTTAATCCAATTAGTATTTTTTGCAAGATCAAACCCCACCTTATTTGCTTTTACAGTTACTATATCTATAGCCTCAAATAAGCATAACCATCTTGCAAGTTCAGCACTACCCATTTTTTCAACTGTCTTTTTTATAGAATTGTTTTGTATTTGCATATATTACACCATCAATTATACCTGCAATAATTTTTGAATCAACAGTAATTTCGCTATCATACAAATTTTTTAACAAATCATTTATAATACATCTATGATTTTCAATAATTATTTTTTTAGTTGCATCCTTTGTATTATTTTTCAATTCATCAAATACACTCTCAATTAATAGACTTACAATTGCAAGAGGTTTCTCATCACTTATCATGTAATGTTGACCAATTTTATATTTACTATGTAATACAAAATCGTGAATATACTTACTATCTAAATTACTGTAATCGATATTACTAATTTTTGTACCTTCTAATGGTACAAAACTGGCTGGTACTTGTTCAAATGTCATGGTCTTTATTTTTTGTAAAATCGAATTTATTAAAAGGGTCCTCGGTTAATGGGGTAGTAGTTTGAAATGACTTCCACCCTACCATACATTTTAGTTCTTTATCACATTTAGTGCAGTTGTATAAATTTTCCTCATTAAGATTTAACATTACAAATTGGCTTGATTTATTATCACACGGGCAATCTACCATTACAAATTGTTTACTATAATTTTCAGCAATTTTAACTTCTGCTTCTCTTGCTTTTGTAAGTTCTTTAGCGGTATATATTCTATAAATAGAATCACCTATAAAATATTGCACAAGTAGCGCTACAAAAAATGTAGGTATAAATGGTAAGTTAAAAAATAAACATGCACCTGCACATAAAGCACTAGTAGCTACCCAAATAAATAAACCGAATGAAATTCGTTTAAAATCCATACCAATATTGTATTAATATTTTACAATTATTCAACTTCTTCGTCAGTACCTTCCATCGACTTCGTAGTATCTTTGATAATTTTTTCTATTTGTTTAAATTTTGTAATTGTTTGCTGTATTTTAATTCTATCTTCACCTGTTGTAACTGGATTTTGTAAACTTCTTGTTAACTTCTCCATTATATTAGAGTAATCAATAATAAAACCTGCGATATCATCATAAATAGTACTTAACGGGTAAGGTAATATTTTAGGGCATTGAATAAACGGGTACCCAATATCACTATTTGTATAGTTCTGCGTATCTGATACTTTTTTAAGATCAGACATCATGATATTATTACCTTTTAAATCCCGGGTAGCAATACCCTGGACCCAACGATTATACATCATTGTATTGTCTTCTGAAATATATTGGGACATATATAAAATATTTAGTCTGCTAATAAATAATAATATGAGTGTATTTCAAAAGAGATTTATTAAAGTAGTTGAAGCAGCAAATGTACTTGATGATATGGCAGATGATAAAGAAGCCATGGCTGCAACACTTGATCAAGGCGCCTCTCCAACAGATTATGAAGTAAATGCACCATCTTTATCTACCAAGGATGTATTAAAGCAATCATATGAGATGCAAGCTGGTGAATTGCAACAATGGATCAGTGAAATTGATAAGTTTGTACAATATATTAATGGTGATACCGATGTTTCAATCCAATCTAAATTACACAATGCAAGTTGTGATACAATGTTTGAAAAGATTGCTTCTTCCGAATCAAAGAAGATTGCAAGAGTAGCAAGCGAACTTAGCGCTTTAGTGCAATCATTTAAAGGTTATTTAATTAGCGGTAAGAACGGTTAAACTTTAATTTGACTCAACAATAACTTAGCTTTTAAACCGGAATTGCTGTTTTTAATAACAAATTCCGGTTTAATTTCATTTGTTCCTAAAGTGCAACACATTTCATTAAAATCTTTAAACTTTTTACCAATTATCTCAGGCCATATAAAAATTAATTCGTCGTTTTCAGCTAATTTATAAGACTTCTTCAAACCTGCTTCATCTTGCCATTGTGAATCTAATACCCAAATGATTTTATGCAACGGGTAGCGTTTAATTTGTGTAGCTTGTAATTGAGTAAAAGTGGAGTAACTATCTTCTTGTATACCTGCCACTGCTACACCATTACGAACAAAAAAACTATCAATAGGTCCTTCAAATATAAAAATGTAATCTATATCAGATGTAACATTATCTATATTGAATATAGACTTTTCTCCATTTCTTTTAGAGAGGTACTTAGGTTTATTCTTTTTATCAATATCTAACACTGTTCTACTCTGATAATAAATAGGTTTATTGTTATCAAAGAAAGGAATTATAAGTCTATTCTTATGAGTGTAGTCTTTTAACGATGTGTAAACCTTTTTAGGTCTATTTATCGCTGTATCTAATCGTCGATCCTTTATATATTTTACCACCTCATTAACAATGTTAACGTCTTTATAAAAACTTATTTGCGTAACATCATATAAATCAATACAATCATCTGGCAGATTTTCAGTTATAGGCTTTTTTTCTTCACGATCAACAGTTATTTTTATATTATCAACTTGTTGAATCTCGGTGATTACAGTGTTATATGATTCACCTGATACCTGCATTATCCATTTTATAGGGTTACCACTCCAACCGCAATTGTGACAAAATATTAAATTCTTTTTCGTTACATAGAATAACCGTCTTTTCAAACCCCAGCTCTTACCTTCTTTACAAATCGGGCAACCTCCTTGGTAAGTGCGAGTAAGACGGTTATATTTTGGTTTATTTGTGTACTGATAAAACTTTTGTACAACAAATTCTTCAGGTATGAGCATTATTTTTTAACTTTTTCTACACTCACAATACCTTTTCTAATAAAAGTACCGCTATTAGGATCAATCCAATGTGCTTCGGTTATTTTTTGATCACCTCTCATAAACGTTTTTATCTGTGGTGTTACAGGATTACCGCTAATAGGACTAGAAATTACAACTGGTCTCACAAATTGTTGATTACTTAAATTATTAATCATACAATTATTTAGTATAATCCCAACTGTTCTACAAGTTTATTCAATTTATTACTTTGAAAAAACTTCTCATACCATTTGTTTTTACTCTCAAGTATCTTGTTTAACTTAAGTTCTTCACAAAGACTAATAAACATGTTGTAGTTTCTTTCATCCTTTAACTCGACCAACTGTTTATCATAGTGGATGTATTCATCCTCCTCAAGAAAACCTCGTTTGAGATCCATTAATCGCATGTTTCTCTCATATATAATCTTCTGCTCATCAGTAAGACAGTTGATATTGTTATTATCTACAATTTCAACAGCAAGTTTTATACCTTTTTTAGGTCCAACCTTATACAAACCATCGATATTATCACTTTGATCACCTGTAAGAGCTTTTAAAGTGAGAAAGTACTTATGTTCAACACCTTTATTAGTAATTGCAAAGTTGCTTTCAGTAATTAACTCTTTCTTTATAGGTGAATAGACAGATACATTATTATTAATTAATTGTAACATATCTTTATCAACAGTTACAATTACATTATTAAAACAATTGTTTACTTTAGTAAGATAACCAATAACATCGTCAGCCTCTAACTTATACGGAAACAAATTGTGTATACCTACAGCTTTAAGTAATTCTCGTAGCTTTTCTTCATGAATATGTGCATCTACAGTTAAACTCTTATCACGGTTAGCTTTATACACAGCTGGAAGTAACTGTTTTCTAAAATTTTCACAAGGATCTAACAATTTTTTATCCCAAACTGCATATATTTTCTTAGGATTAAACTGATTAACATATGAAAATACTGCATTCATGAACAAATGCACCGTAAAATTGGGTGCTTCCTCTTCAGAAGACATCGTTTTAGCAACCCAAAACGTGCGATAAAGAAGATTATTGCAGTCCAATATCAAAATTTTCATCTTCTTTTATAATAGAATCATTTTTAGGGTTGTCAATATTAAACTTATATTGTTTTAAACAAAGTGTTCGAAAGTCCGTAGGTAATTTAATAGTAGTTTTACGTAATAAATTACCTTTTATACCTTCTTTTACATCTTTTGAAGGAATGCATATGTTTTTTAACCCTTTTATAGATAGAAAACAGTATAAATCATCATGTTTATTATGTTCAATATAAAATAATAGATGACCTAGATATACACCTTTATGTACCGCATATATTTCCCCAGGTTTAATATTTATTTTTGTAAAATTGAAAAATTTCATGTAATGAAAAGTCTAATGTAGTGTAAGAATCATTGCTAATTTCGTTTCTATACTTAGAATTATCAATTGCATATCTAAAATCATGACCTAATCTATCTTCAACATTAACTATTTCACCTTTGATACCGTGAATATTGTAAGCAAAATCAATTATTTTAGTAGCTAACTCAAGATTTGTAAATTCAATACCAGATCCAATATTATAAATCTGACCAAATGTACCTTTAACTGCAATTTGTAATATTGCCAAAGCATGGTCTTTAGCACTTATCCATTCTCTCACATTACTTCCATTACCGTATAAAGGAATTGGTTTATTATTAACAATAGATTTAATACAAGTTGGTATAAATTTTTCACGATGCTGATAAATACCAAAATTATTACAGCATCTAGTAATGATTGCAGAGATTCCGTAGGTGTTTACGTATGATTGTACTAATAAATCAGAAGCTGCCTTCGATGCACTATACGGTGATCTTGGATTTAAAGGTGTTTCTTCCGTAAAACAGTCTTTATAGTTTGTAAGATGACCATAAACTTCATCGGTAGAAACGTGAACAAGTTTACAATCTTGAGTTTTAACAAATTCAAGTACATTTAAAGTGCCATTTACATTTGTTTCAACGAATATACCCGGATTTTTGATGCTACTATCTACATGTGACTCAGCTGCAAGATGTAAAACATAATCTATTTTACTGTTCTTTGGTATAAGTTGACGTTTAACTACTGTATTTATAAGATTTTCACCGAAATACTTAGATGAAATATCTAAATACACAAAATTATGTGTATTAGAAACTAATTCATTTGAATATGTTGATGCATAGGTTAGTTTATCTACAACTATCACATTTGCAGATGTTTTTTCTACCAACAATCTAATGAGGTGATTACCTATAAACCCATAACCACCTGTTACAACTATATTTTTATTGTTTAATTCGTTTAGCATACACATCTCCAACTATTTTACCTGTGCGTTTTTGAACCGCTGCAATAAAATTACTTGCCTCTAACAAATCATCTATCTGACCACAATCAAACCACGTTACCGATTCACTATGCATCAATATATGACACATTTTTTCTTCATCAATATACTGGTTTATAACATCAGTTATTTCATATTCCCCTCTTTTTGATAGTATTAGTTTTTTAGCTTTATCAATTACGGTGTTATCGAAGAAATACACACCAGGTACAGCGTAATTTGAAGGAGGAATTTCAGGTTTTTCAACAATTTTTTCTAGTGCACATTTTTCATTAAAAGACATCACACCATATGATTTAGGGTTAGATACTTCAATACCTAAAATTAAATTATGGGTTGTATTTTTAATTGTGTCAGCAACTAAAGAGAAATTTCCATAAAAAATATTATCACCTAACATTAGGCAAACATTATCCTCACCTATAAAATGTTCACCTAAATGAAAAGCATTAGCAATACCACACGGGTTATTCTGTACCACATATGTAAAATATGCATTTACATCACTTAATAGTTTAGAATACAGTGTTACATTTTCATACGATGAAGTAATAATTAATATTTCATCAATTCCAAATTCGAGCATTTGTGCTACCGAATAATGAATCATCGGTTTATCATAAACAGGTAGGAGCTGTTTAGATACGCTAGTAGTTAGTGGATAAAGTCTTGTACCGTTACCCCCTGCTAAGATTATACCTTTATATTTCATATAGTTATATCAGCATCAGCATCAACGCTAATAATTTCACCGTTGGTGTTGACTATTTCACTATCACACGTTATTCCGGTTTTTTCACTATACTCTTTATACAATCTCAATGTACGAAGTAATGATTCCTCAGTAGGTGGTAAGATAAGACCCATTTGAGCAATCTTGGTTGTATTAAGAGCACAGTTACTACGTTTAGCAGTGATGTTCAAATCAGCCAAATTATCGGTAAACACCCATTTTTTATTTCTAGCTTCTTCTAACCCTGCTTCAACCATTATATCAACTATAGTATTAGCATTAACCGGTGCGGGGTTGGTTACATTAAACACACCAAAATCGGTAACATAATCAATATCTAACAACATAAAGTTATAGATAAAATTATAAAAATCATCCACACAAGTAATACTATTAAATTTAGATAAAGTTACAGGATACTTTAAGATTTTTGTGAGATAATTTTTATCACCTGGTATAAAAGTATATGGCATTCTAATTCTAAACACATGACATATATCTTTTAATACCGTTTCACTAATATGTTTAGTTTTACTGTAGAAACTACTATCAGGGTTATAGATACCAAAATTAGGTACATCTGTTTCACTGTAATAAGTGTCATAACCATCATAAATACACCCACTACCTACGTGGATACATCTTACCTCGAATTCATTAGCAACTCTAACAATGGTAAGTGGTACAGTTACATTATAAAAATACGTAACAGATTTATTTTCAGTTAATTCACACGCATCTACATTTGGCTTACCGGTGTAACCGGTACAAATAATAATACGATCAAATGGTGAGTTTATAGTATTAGCATGATACCCGAGAAACATACGAAGCATTTCTGGCTTAGTATAATCCACAAGAGTTTGATTTATGGTATGAACCTCAAAATCTTCGACTTTAGAAAGGAAATAACTAAGACGTTCGCCAATAAAGCCTTTACCAATTACAAGTATTTTCATAAGTTATATTTTTTTATTATACGGGTCATTTAATTCAACTCTATTAGAAATACCATTCTTAATCAAGAATGAAATTATTACTTCCATAGAATCAGTTGATAAGTGATAGTTTTTAGGTATTTTATTACCACCATCATTTATTTCAAATATTATTTCTTTATAGTCAGTCTTGTTACAATAACATGTAATCAATACAGATTCCCTTTTAGGGTTTAATAGGATAGTCCATTTTCTTGGATCAGCAAAACTGTAATCATGAAACATTTTGAGTACAATAAAGCCACAATCTCTTAAACGTTTTATAAAATATCCTTGTGTAGTAATGTTGTTCATGTAACAAGTGCTGAAACTATATATTTCAATTTATAGTCAGCTTCAGCAATTTCAAACAACACCACACCAAGCTTAGGGTTTATGTTAACTTTAACAGTGTCAAACTTAACACCTGCAATAATTTTAATAGTTTCAAATAAAATAGGCATATCAGGGGCAGATTGAGATGCAGCAATAGCACATTCTTCATTAATTACTGTAGTAAATGTGTCAATTAATGTGTTTGTTCTATCAGCTATTTCACCATATACCTTATTATCTGTAAAAGAAATGTATAATTTACTTGCATTATTAGCAAATGTTGAACCTTTAATTAATTCATTTATTTTTTGATGTGTAATATTGAATACAATAGGGAATTCTAGCTTAGCTATTTTATCAATACTAAGAGTTGGTCCATTAATTATACCACCTTCAAGTAAATGGTATTTAAATCTAGTCTTACCATCATTATAATTTAAACAATTATTTAAATACTTAAGTGTAACACTGTCACTATCTAATATAGATAAAATTCTTTCAAATCTCCTTAAATCAGGACAATTTAATAATACCGGTACTTTACTATCAATTTCTAGATTAAATTGCGCATAAAGAATAACCGAAGCATCTTGTGTTGCTAATATACAACTAGCTTTATTTTCTTGTATTTTAACTATACCACTATCTGCTATATTACAAATAGGTTTTATGAATTTTGTGATGAACTCCCCTTTATTCTTGATAATAAGGTCCATATTGTAATTTTATCTTTTTTTTTCGGGGTTACTAACTTTTTTTTTATTTACTTGTTCTGAAAGTGCATGCACCTTTACATTAAGTGAGTCCAATTTTTCCATTATTACATTTAACTTGTAAAATATATTTTGCGCAGTGGGTGAATTATCAAAATTAAACATTAATTGCTTATCATCTGTTTCCACTTTTACCGGTTGTTCAATATGCGGTCTTTGCCATATGTGTTGCTGTAAACCTAATTCTGGTTGATTTACTTCTGGTTTAATAATTACAGGTGGTGCTTGTTCTAATAATGTCTTTTGAAGTGTGGGTCCGTATGCTTTTACAAGTTCCTGTTTAGCTTTTTCAAGTATATCACGTGGTTGCATTTCTGTCTTAACAAAATTACTATCACCCACCATCATTTTGTTAATATTATTAGTAATAAAACCTGCTGTACCCGCGGTTAATGCAGCTATTATTTCTAAATCTTCCTTAAGGTTTGGTTGAGACATAAAAAGGGGAAGTGTTTCCACTTCCCCTTTACTTATACAACTTTATTAACCATTCAACTGCGCAAGAATCTTCTGAATATCATCTTCTTCATCAGTATCACCATCAAGTGACTTGGCTGCTTCAGCCACATTATTACTTTCTGCACCCTTCCAAGGTGCAGCATTTTCCTCTTCAGCAGGTTGAGGAATATTTACAGGCTGAGCTGATTTAGAGGGTTTTGATTCGGTTACACCAACACAATGAAAATGCTCATCAAGAGTCTTTTTCAATTCATCGTAACTCTTAACACTATAGACCTTTTCAAGATCACTTGTACCATTATAAATAGATTCAATCTTTTCAGTAGTTAAACCATCAATAGCCTTAGGCATGGTGAATTTAGAAGTAGAATAGGAAGGGTATTCACCTTGCTTATCAACCTTAATCTTGAAGTCACAACCCTTAGCGGTAAGATCAAAAATACGAGATCCAAGACCGTCAGAGTCGTCACCTTCAATAGCTTCCATAATAATCTTATGGAGTTGACGACCAAACTTGAGAAACTTAACAGTGCCATTGTTATCAGGATTTTTAGGGTCATTAATAACGTAAACATTGATCATCCAGTTTTCCTTACGAAGAATCTTAGATGCCTTATCTTTCTCTTCTTGAGAACCTGTCTTAGTAGCTTTATAACGATATTCGTTAATAGGATCACGGTCACCCCAAGTCTGAGGACTTACAACTTGAATGTATTGACCGGTAGAAAACGACGTCCAACCAAACGTGAAATAATGGAAGAATGTCTTTGAAGGGTCCTTAATATTCGGTAATAACCGAACTGTATATGTATTACCAACTTCTGTCTTCAGGAACTTGCCTGAGTTGCTTGTTTCGTTTTTAGCCAATGCTTGCTTAATAGAGTCAAACATTGAGGATGTTATTGATGTACTCATATATTTTTAGTTATTTTTAGTATGTTTTGTTATTCGCAATACAACATTATCTGTCGTATTACTAATATAATTTATGCTACCTGTGTTAGTTTTTCAAGTAGAAAAATGATGTTTTATTTCCGTAATTAACTTTTTCGTTTTATTTGAATTATAGTAAATAGTTCTATACATGTTGATGTTTTGCATTAGATTATCTAACATCATGTTAATTACTTCTTTATCAGAACTACTATATATTTTATATAAATTTTCAGTTAAAAACAAACAATACACATTTATATAATCTTCTTTTAAATGTATCCAAAATGTATTGAGTTTTTCATTAGTATGATGAAAATACTGATTACACTTTATATTGTTTTCTTTGCAAAAATTAAGAATAAACTTAATACCTTCTCTGGTTTTCTCATAAATTAGTTCATTATCTGGATCTAATCCCAGCAATTTCTTCTTATATAAGGTGTATACTTTAGTAGCATTATAACCACTATAAAACTTTAAGTCAAACGGGTTAGTATTTGTTGGGTAAACAATGTAAGGCGCATTAAAAAAATCTTCAATTTTAATGTGTTTATATCTTTCAAAAAAGATGCAAAGTTTTTTAACATATATAAATTCATCTTTACTTTCAAACCCTTCAAAATTTAATCTCAATTTATATGGTTTATTTTGCCGGGTACGAGAAATTCTAAGATATTTATTATAAATATCTTTCTCAAAATCTGTCATATTACTTATTGATTATAAGTTTATTCTTATTGTTATTCAAGAACATATTAATATATTTACTCTTATGAAGTGTAGGTTCATAATTAATAAAATACTGCACAACTTGGAAAGGGGTTTCATAATCCATACATTTCATAAACACATCACAAATATGTTTATTACTAATAACCTTAAGAAAAATATTAGGGAGGTTAATTTTTTTATTAAAATAGATATAAGTATAGGAGCAGCATGCAAGAAATATATGCTCCATTTCATCGTTTGATAAATTATTAGATGGATTTGTGCTAAGTTTTCTCATACACCGATAATTGCTTGGTGTACTCTAAAAACTTTTCTGTTAATGGTGTACTACAAGCATTATCATGCCCTTCTCCTTTCAAATCGGTAATATCTTCAACCATCTTTGTTATTGGTACAGAAGATGTTTTCTTCCGTCTGAAGTAAATACGTTTAGCTTTTGTATTAACTATACAAGCAAGATCACATTGAGTTTTCTTCAATACATGATCAGCTAATTCATTCACACTAAAATTACCAAACATGGCTGCTACCGTATAGTCGGTATTTTTATTGTAATATATTGGTGTTGTTGCAAAGTATTCTTGTAGTTTTTTAAGTTCAAAAATAATTATGTTCTTTTGTTGAACATTAAATTCCGTAAAACCGGTGTTAAAATCATTATAAAATTGTTTAATTCTATCACCTCTATATTGCCAAAATAATGTATTTAGCATTAAAGATCTTGAATCATCCAATCTATAACAATCATAACCATCAATAATGTTAATTAAAAGCTTTTGATTAACAGTTAAATTTACATTTTTGAGTAATGTCTGTCTAAGAAGTTCAACATTACTTGTAACTGGTTTTAAAATACTAACTGCTTTAGTGTAAACATTTTTATGACTTGGGTGATGATCAACAATTATTACATTTTCATAATCTATTAAATCTTTAAATTTACATACATCAATATCTAAAATAAAAATCTTTTTATAATCAGAAATTTTATTAGTTAATAACCAACTTTTAAAATCAGTATCAAAGTTCTTAACTGTAGATCCTCTATATGGAATAGGGCCACCTAGAAGCCATGTTAAACATGTATAGCTTCCTGAGCCATCTAAATCAAAATCGGTAAATACGAAGTACTTATCCATTGTAGTTACTTAAATATTAATTCACAGTTATCAACTATCAGAAAGTAAATCTAAAGCATTTATTGCAGTAGCAGCAACCGATTCAATACTTTCAATTTCTTCTTCAGTAATAGTAAGTGTAGGGTAATTAATCATTAGTTGAGTAAACCCTGTATTAGGACCAAAACGATTTTTCATCATACCCATTCTAATAATGTTTAATTCTTTATCTTCATCTTCTTGCCAGATACTCATCATTGCATCAGCAGTTGCAGCCATACCAATACTCTCACCAATAGTTTCAACACCTGGATTTGAAACATTATAACCAGTTCTATTTAACTGTGTAGCTGTAATTACCGGTACATTAAACATATAACTTAATGCTCTGACCTGTTCAGTTACATGTTTAATTCTTTCATAACTATTATTACCTACCGTTGAATGTAAGAGGTTTACATAATCTAATACAATAGCATCAAATTTCACACCTTGAGTTTGTACCTTCTTTAAAAATGCGCCTAATTGTATAGGAGTTAATGTGCTGGGTGGAAACTCTTTGATAAGCACTTTACCTTGATGTCTATTAAAAAATTGTTTAACAGCACCTTTAATATTACCAGTCTCATGTTTAAGACTGTTCATAGGTATATTTGATATACTAGAAGTTAATCGTTTAGCATACATTAATTCACTCATTTCAAGAGTAATAATTATTGCATTTTTACCTTGTTTAGCTATATTTGTTGCTACATTACCTAAAAATATTGACTTACCGATGTTTGTCTCACCTGCAAATATATACATAGCTCTACCATTTGCTAACCAACCACCATCTAATTTTTCATCTAACCATTTCCACCCTGTAGAAATAACCGGTCTTATAGTTTCAAGATCATTAATCAAACTATCTACATCACGCAATAGATCAATACCCAATGTTTGTGTAAGATTAATACTACAGCTCTTTTCAAACTTTTCTAAGATTTCTGATGTGTTAACTGTACCTGAAGTAATCTTATCAACAACTTCAGTCATAGTGTAAAATACCGCTTTCTCTTTAAGAAATTGTTCGGTATTTACATATAATTCATCATCATTAAATGTTTTATCTACCTTTTGAATTTTATTAAGAGCATTCTTAAAACTCTCTTTATATTCAGTAGTGTTACAATAACTTAAAATCTCATTTTTATTAGGTACATTATTACGTTTACTGAAAAATATACTAATAATTGTAAAGATATTCTTATAGTCCTTATCTTTAAAATAATGAGGTTTTATGTAATCTACAATCGAAGCTAGATACTTTTGATCAGTCAT
>Ga0114978_10001829_pt1 | contig 17845 bp, 19 predicted proteins | sample S_140212_EF_Meta_FD_87027 | JGI IMG/M metagenome (GOLD analysis project Ga0114978, IMG submission 87027) | Freshwater microbial communities from Lake Simoncouche, Canada to study carbon cycling - S_140212_EF_MetaG | ecosystem: Environmental > Aquatic > Freshwater > Lake | place: Lake... | reverse complement strand
GACCGTGTTGCCCGAGGCTGGTTTGCGGCCTGTTTGCTGCTATGCGCCGTGTTTATAGGCGTCTTGGGACGGATCGCCTGGGCGGGCCACGAGATGGGCATGGGGAGTGACGCCCAACTCTATGCCAACTTGGCTGTGGTCGCCCTCGGGTTTATGGTGGTGCTCAGCGGCTTATGGGTGCCGTCTTGGACGCGCGTCTGCAGCCTGTCAGCGTGTTTTCTTGTGTATGCGTGCTTTGGCTTGACCACGGCACCCCTCAATGGGGCGAGTGGTCGCTACGACTCACCAACTATGCGCAAGATTCAAAACACGCGAATGGCCGTGCCCAGCAGCTTCAATGGTCAATTTGAGCGTTTTCAATTTTTGCTCCCCGGGAATACATTCATTCCCTATGACGGCGAAGGACGCACCGCACCGGGTACCGCCCCAGACGCACGTCACGCAGAACTGAAGCGCTTGTTAGCCAACCATGACGTGGTGGCCTGGCTTCAGGATGACGCATCCGAGTTGCTTCCGCCGTGTGCGCCCGCCTGCAAAGTACTGGGCATGCGATGGGAAATCAAGGGTCGACACAAAAGCGGAGAAATAACGCTGAACAACCTTTGGACCCCCCAAAGCTGGTTATTCAGGCGCGAATGGCTGGTCACCCAGCGCGCTGACCCCGCCATCGCTGCCAGCCAACCCTGATCGCTAGCGCCTGCAAGGCCAGCCATAACCAGGGATCCAGCAGGGCATCCCATACATTGCCGGTAGGTAAGCGGGTTAAAACAAACAGTGCCACGACACCCAAGACGAGGAAAAAACTGAAGTTATGGCGTGTATTCCAAGGCGTGAAACCAGCCCCGAAAGCCCAAAAAATCACCGCCAAACCGGCCACTACCGCACAAGTTGCCGCACTAAATCCCCAAGAATAAACAGACACCGGCCACCAAGCCAAGGTGTCTAGCAACAAGACCCAGCCCAGGGCAATGCCCAGCGCCATGCCTATTTTCAGTGTCAGGGTTTGTTCGCCAGACCCGCTGATGCGCTGTGCTGGTTTGCGCCATGACAGCGAAGAAAGCCCTAGCCAACAGAGCAGCACCGTCATCAAACTTGGCGCTTGAAACGCCAGACCCAACCAATACGTGGGTGATGCGCTACCCGGCCATAAGGCCCAGAGCGCGACAAGCAGACTCAAACCCAGCCGATAAACCGGGCGCAGTCGCCCTCCCGCCCAAAAGGCGCTCGCACCCAATACCGATGCCCACCCGACATGCAAAGCGATCAGCATCAGGGTGGGTTCGGGTAAAACTGGATTCTCTGTTGAAAGAAGCTGGTGAATCAATGCGCTGATATTCATAATTTGGGGGACATCATTGAAATTTAGAGGCAGCAGCGAATCGTTGCCAGGCAATGCTTTTACGCTGATCTGTGTAACTCACCCACAGCGCCCCCTCAACCCAGACCATCGCCGGGTAGGAATACTCATCACCCCCGGCGCCATGAGCCAAAGCCTTGCTCTTGACCCATGACTTTCCATCTGAAGAAATACTCAAATCAAGATCATTGCGCGAATGAAACGATGAGTTGTGCGCCAGCACCATCTGCCCAGGTGCAAGCGCTAGCCCTGCAATGGAGGCATCGGGGTTATCCAGCGCCAGGTCGGGCAAGTCGCTCCAGCTTTGTCCACCATTGTGTGTCTGGGCAATGGCTACTTTGCCAGCGTCGCTATGGTCGCGCAGCAGGGCCAACCAATGGGACTCACTTTGCACGAGTAGCGTAGGCTGCAAGAGGTGCAGGCGCTGGGATATTCGAGCCATGCCTTTGAAGTTTCCACGGGCGTCAAACCGCAGGGAAACCGGGTATTTAAAACCCAGTTCAAAATGCACCGGCAACACCATCCCACCATCGCTCAAGGCCAAAGGGGCACTGCGGACTAAAAAGCTGGTATTCCAAAGCCAGGACAGGGGCAGTACCCGCTCGATGTCAAAAGTCAGCGCATCAAAGTCATGACCGGCACGAGCCTGGCGCAAATGCACCACTCTCGAAGCGGCCCAACCGCCAAACCCGGTTGCCACGACGAATAAATGAATTTTTCCTTGCTGATCAAGCCAGGCCACGGGGTTGCCGAGTCTGCGCACGCCAAAGCCCAGCTGCCCACCCAAGGCATGTCGATTGACCACAAAACGGGCAGCACGCCATTGCTGGCTGGAACGGTCGAATTGTGAAGCGGCAATTTGCACATCGGGTGCGCTTTCACGCGTACCAGCAAACCAGAAGGCCATCACGCTTGCAGGGTGCGACGAGGGCATGGCCAACAAGGTGCTGGCGTGGGCAGCGGGTGTTTCAGCCGGCATGGGAATGCTGCCCTGCCCAATAAGCACCAGAGAAGCAGGCGACTGTTTGGCGTCGGCAGCAGGCCAAACCGCTTGGGCCAAGGGCGCCAAAGGCGCACGACGTCCCAGATCAAGACCCACCAAAACCAGACAGATGACCAACCCAACCAAGAGTCGCACCACGCGAGAGCGGGCGATTAATAAAAGTAAGGAGTCAGTCATTGAACATCTGCTAATCGGTAAGGAGGTTGGGTGCCTGTAAACGCGACAGCGGTTGGCGTAAAACCTGTATCTTAATATTAATTGCCAGAACTAGGCCACGCCGCTTTTCTTGATCCAGCCCCAAGCTAATCCGGAGGGTTTGCGAACTTAGTGCAGGATAATTGAACGACTATGCACCGTACCATTTTCGATACACCTGTTGTCAAAACCATCTTGCGCGCTCTGTCTGTTGGGTTTTTAAAGCTGGCGGGATGGAGGATTCAAGGAACCTTACCGCCAGGGACCGAAAAAAGTGTCCTGATTGCGGCACCACATACCAGCAACTGGGATTTGCCCTACACGCTGATGGTGGCCTTCTCATTACGCCTGACGGTCTACTGGATGGGTAAAGAACAAATTTTCAGATTCCCATTTCGGGGTCTGATGATGTGGCTGGGCGGTATTCCCGTGCAGCGCGAAAAATCAAACAACCTCGTCGCGGCATCGGTAGAGGCGATCAAAGCGGCATCAGGCCCCCTCCAACTCGTGGTGCCGCCTGAAGGAACCCGAAGCAAAACCCGATATTGGAAAACCGGCTTTTATCACATTGCGGTAGGCGCTCAAGTCCCCATCGTGATGGCTTACATGGACTACGAGAAAAAAATCAGTGGCTTGGGCCCTGTGTTTGAGCCCACGGGAAACATAGAAGCAGACATGGCACAAATCAAGGCTTTTTACGCGAACTTCAAAGGCAAAAATGCGTCGCAATTTGAGTTGCCTTGAAGATTGCCACTCCATGCAGCGTCCGCCTTTGCCACATCATCTTTAAGCCAAGCTTCTTGCGCCTTGTCTATAGGCACCAAGGACACCCCGGTATCATCTGCGCATGATGACCACCCGTAGCCCTCCCTTTATTGAAGCTTGGGGGCTAGCGGTCCACCGCGGATTGGCAAGCAGTTGGCACCTCGTGCATTTGGGGGCACTTTTGCTGGTTGTGGCTTTGTCACCCTCCACCTATCCCCGAAGTAACCGAACCACCATCAGCGGTCATATTTACAGCAACACAGTCGGTGCCTTGCCTTGGTTTACCGCCATGACGGCCCTCATCAGTTTGGTGTTGATTCGTGTGGTCGTAGTGACCGCGCAGAGTTACGGCTTGTCCCAGTTCGCGCTGGAGATGGTAGTACGGGTGCTGGTCCTTGAACTGATTCCCCTCTCTGCAGCCATGTTTATTGCACTGCGCAGCAATCTGGTGTTTAACGACGCCTTGAACACCAGATTTTCGACAAGGCAACCCTCCTCAGCAACAGGCTTGAAGGTGATTACACCCACGCTTACAGATTTGCAATGTGTCTGGGTTCCCCGCGTCCTGGCCAGTTCTTTCTCGGTCATGGCCCTCGCCACCGTTAGCAGTTTGATGGCTCTGGTGCTGGCCTACCTCAGCGTGCATGGCTTGTCCCCCTGGGGCTTGCCGGGCTACACCCGAACCGTGGGCCATGTGTTTGACCTTGCCGTCACTTTGGGGTTTGGACTTAAGACCCTCTTTTTCAGCCTGGCTGTGGCCATCGTGCCCCTGGCCGCCAGCCTTGAAGTGCGTGACTGGGTAACGACAAGCACCCTTCAGCCCGGCATCGTGCGTTTATTTTTGGTGCTTTTGTGCATTGAAGCCGCATCCTTGTCTGTGAAATACATCTGAGCACGCATTCAATGCCAAACCCTGCCAACCATCCGCCACACCCCCCTTCCTCCTTGATCGAGGACGATGCTCGCCCCATCGCTCACATTGAGAGAAAAGCAGCCTTGCTCTTGCTCACTGTGGCGTCTTTGGTGCTGGCTTTTCTGGGCTACGTCATGTATGCGCGAGGCGTATTTGAAAGCACACAGCAACTGGTGCTTTTGTCGGATGACTCCGAGGGCATCATGGTGGGCATGGACCTGACTTTTTCTGGCTTCCCTATTGGCAGGGTTCGCCGTATCGAGTTAGCCTCAGACGGCAAGGCCCGCATGGTGATTGACGTCCCCCGTAAGGATGCGCACTGGTTGCGGACCTCAAGCATTTTTACGATGGAGCGCGGCATGGTGGGAGACACCCGCATTCGTGCCTTCAGTGGCATCTTGACCGATCCACCGTTGCCTGAAAACGCCGAACGAACGGTGCTAAGAGGTGATACCAACGCAGAAATCCCGCGTATCGTGGCCTCCACCCGGGCCGTGCTTGAAAATCTTGAAAACATGACAGGCTCAGAGTCAAGTATCAATGCCAGCCTGAAAAACCTGCGGTCCGTGACGGATAAGTTAAATGGTCGGTATGGCTTTTTGACCGTGGCCTTAGGCAGCGAAGACAAAGCCCAAAAAATGATCCTCATGCTCGACCAAATCAACGGCTTGCTGCTTAAAACGGACCAACGAATTTACGGGCCCAACGGCGTGATGGATGGCACGCAGGCCTCGGTGGCGCAACTCACCGGGCTGCTCAAGGATGCGCGCGCCAGTCTTTTAAAAATAGACGGGGTATTGGCCGAGGCGCAGATTGTGGCCACCAATGCGCGGATGGCCAGCACCGACTTGGGCGCCTTGCGTGCGGAGGTGGAGTTGAGTTTGCGCAAGGTCGGGCAATTGGTCGATGAAGTTAACCGCAAATGGCCGTTTGCCCGCGACGTGGAGATTAAATTGCCATGAAAACAGCGATAACGCTCTTCTCCGCTCTCCTACTGCTGACGGCCTGTGCCAGCAGTCCACCGCCGCCCGACTGGAAGGCCAGTGCTTTTTCTGCCCTCAATGAGTATTCTTCGGCCCACCTGAGCGGAAACACCCGCCTGGCCGATCTCGAATTTAATCGGGCTCAGGCGGAAATCAGCCGCACCGGACGGCTAGACCTGATGGCACGCGCCGAACTGACGCGCTGCGCCGTGCATGTGGCCAGTCTAGACTGGGCACCTTGCACCGCCTTTGACGCCTATGCCAAAGACGCCACAGCGCAAGAAAAAGCCTATGCCACTTTTTTGACCGGCCAGTGGGAAGGACTGAATGCTGAACTGCTGCCCGTGCATTACCGCAACCTGTTCTTGCAGTCCTACGCCCTCCAGGCACAAGGGGCACCAGCAGGGTCCACAAGGTCCGCTTCACTTTTGCAGGGCATCAACGACCCGCTGGCGCGCCTGATCTCCGCCAGTGTTCTCTTGAGGCGCCAACAATTACAAGCTTCAGAATGGCATCTGGCCACCGACGCGGCCAGCGCCCAAGGTTGGCGGCGACCTTTGCTGGCCTGGCTTGCGCTAGAGTTGAGATCAGCCCAAGCAACAGGAAAGACGGAAGTAGCCGAAACGATTCAGCGGCGCATCCAAGTAGTCTTGCTAGTCAAAAGCAAAGATCAGTGAAGAGGATGCTCTACGCGACGCCCAATGTCTGGCCACCGATGGTGCATCCACACCCAAGCCAGCAAACCGACACACAGCATCAGCAGCGATGAACCTGCCAACAATACAGTTGAATGCATCACCCAAGGGGCCACAATGCCCGCCACCAAGCCATTGGCAGTGGACCCAATAAATGCTTGCAACGAAGACGCCATACCGCGGCGGGCCGGATACAAATCAAGCACCAGCAAGGTCACGACCGGCACCATCATGGCCCAGCCGAAGGCAAAAATGGCGATCGGAAAAAGAGCCCAGCTGACATGGGCTTTAAACAGCAGATTGGCGCCGAAATTAACCATCGCAATCAGCAGCATGATTAAAAAACCATTTCTGATCTGAGCCTTGGGGGCAACTTTGCCGGCCATTCGGCCGCTGACCCAGGCACCACCCATGATGCCGCTGATGGTTAATACAAAAAACCAGTAAAACTCAGTGGGTGCCAAGCTCAGGTGCTCACCCAAAAAAGCTGGGGCCGATAAAACATACAAAAACATGCCATTGAATGGCACGCCGCTGGCAAAAGCCAACAACAAGAACCGCGGATCACGCCCAAGCTGCCAGTAACCTTGCATCAGGTTGCTGACTTTCAAAGGCTGTCGATGCAAGACATGCAAGGTCTCTGGCAACAACTTGTAGTTAGCTACCCACAAGGTGACGCCCACTGCCGTTAAAAACCAAAAAATACTGTGCCAGCCCAAATGGACAAACAAGGCACCGCCCACGATAGGCGCGATGGCAGGCGCCACCCCAAAATAAATCGTGATCTGGCTCATCACCTTCTGCGCCTCGGCTGGTGAAAACATGTCACGCACCACGGCTCTGGCGACCACAATCCCTGCGCCCGTGCTCAAGCCTTGCATCGCCCTGAAAAACACCAGTTGACCAATGCTTTGGGACAGCGCGCAGCCCGCAGAAGCCAGCGTAAACGCCGCCAATCCCCACAGCACCACGGGTCGTCGGCCCACGCTGTCTGAAATGGCGCCATGAAACAGACTCATGAACGCAAAGCCAAACAAATAGGCCGAAAGCGTTTGCTGCATCTGAACAGGCGTTGCGCCCAGCGATTGGGCAATACCGGAAAAAGCCGGAATGTAGGTGTCAATCGAAAACGGTCCCAACATGCCCAGCACGGCCAGCAAAACGGCGAGCGCCCAACGCGGGGCGGACCAGAGTTTTTGTGCGTCAGGATTCATGAGGGCAATTTCAACTGGCGGCGCCCAACAAGGTGACGAGCACGATCAAGACACCCAGCACCAGATTCACAGAAACCCCCGTGCGGATGCTGGCCAGTACCGCAGCGCCTGCGGGCCAATCTTGCGCGTTGACTGCACGGGTCAGTTTTTTATAGAGTGCAAAGCGGATGTGGCCAAAGATCAACACCATCAATATCCCCAGCGAGGCCATCACCATCCACTCCATTGGCATATTGAATTTGACGCCCGAATGTGACATCTGGCGAGCCATGCGCCCGATCATCCAACCCCCAGTGACCAGCACCAATCCGGCACTCAGCAAAACAGCTTTAAAAAAACGACCAAGCACCTGGTGCATAAGTTGCACCCGCTGTGGGACTTCCAGGGTGGCCAATGAGGGCCTTAAAAAGAACTGGGCGAACACCATGCCCCCGATCCAGACGATGACAGAAAGTAGATGAATGGTTTTGAGTGCAGCGTAGATCATGGGGTCCGATTATTGAAGAAACTGCCAAACGCAGAGCGCTTGATGATGCCACGTCAAGAACGTCAAATTTAAGACAAGGGTATTCAAACGCACAGGAATAAAGTAGTGCGCAGTTCAAGTTCAGGAGACTATCTGCCGTAAATAGGTTGAATCCATATTACTCAACCTGATAAAAATAAATTTCTTAAATAAGCGTATGGCTAAGCTGAAGACCTCAATGACTTTCAATTCGTACGCGCTCATGACCAGAGACAAGTACAGGGGATTATTGGGTTGGCAAGGGTTGGGACGCGCGCCCTTCTCGCCACCTGTGCCTCCTTGCCGCTGACCCTGAGCGCAGCAGAGATGGATCATTCCGCCGAGGCGCAACCCTTGTCACCGACCAATGCACGACCTGTTCAAGCCCTCAATGGACGCTCTGTGAGGGATGCACAGAAGGCATAAAAATGTCGGATTCTTTTACATAATCCGCTTGAAACAACGCCAAGAATGCTCACAAATCGATACAAATCAATGACATAGAAAGTCTGGCTTCCTTATTGCTTAGTTCATAAACAACTAACCTCAGGGAGTTCTCAATGCTGAATATTTTGAATTGCATAAAACTAAAAGTAGCTGCTACGGCAATAGCTAGCTTCTGTTTTGCAGGGCTGGCTCAAGCCACACTCTTGCAACTTGCGCCGATCAACACACTGACCACCACCACCTACAACAGTTTCCAAATTCAATCGATGGACTTGAACCAGAAGTGCTCAGCCGCTGGAGATGCTCGCTGCCTGCCCAGTGGCCCCTACCCGGTCCAATCGAGCCCAGGACAAATTTACAATGAAATGGTCATCCTCTCCAGCGTCGTCAACCCCAACATTAACAACATACCCAGTCCGTTTGGCATCGGCACGCCCGTGGATAACTCTTTTCAAACACCGACCGGTAACCAAGGGGCTGCATTTCAGATGACCTCTGGCACGGAGCCAGGTGGTGGGGCGGCGACCTTTCTGGGTGACTTGATTGGCACCTGGGAAGTGAAGTTATCCAACTTGGTCAGTTGGTTGGGCGCAGGTAAAGGTGTTGTCTTTCTTTTCGACAATAACCAACAAGGCACCGGGGCAGCGCAATCCCTGAATATTTGGGGCCAAGTGAACATCGTTGACTCGGCTGGCGTGGTTCAGAATTGTTTTGAGTTCAGCCTTGGAAGCACCGGTTGCGGTAGTGCAGCACCTGCACCGGCAGCCTACGTTCCAGCCATCGGGAATTACTGCGTGAGCACCGTAAATGGTGCGGCCTACAACGTTGGCACCGCTTCAAATGCCGGTAGCTGTACGGCAACTGCTGGCGACTACTTTGTAAATGACAACTTGAGCACCAGCAACGCCGAATATGCCGTCTTCAGCTCAGCCTTGGACAGTGGCCTGCAGGGTTGGGCGGACGCCGGCTACCTGATGTCCGTGAATATGCTTTACAACGGGAACAACGCAGGCGCTGAGCAGTTGTGGATTTCAAGTGGGCTGCAGACCACCTTTGTGCCTGAACCCACCTCTTTGGCGCTGTTGGGCCTCGGTCTGTTGGGACTGGTGACCGTTCGCAAGCGCAAAGTTTGAGTCAAGGCACACCGCGCCCCACCCCAAAGCGTGGCATCACGCTTTGGACAAGGCTCTTAAAGCCAGCTTGATGCCCTCACTGACGCCCACATCCAACGGTAAAGCCTTGAGCGACAAAGCCGCTTCCTTGTCGCTGTAGCCCAGTGCCACCAGAGCTTGCAGAATGTCGCCTTGGTTGTCATTGGCCACATTGGCCGCGAAGCCAAGGTCTGGCCCTAACTTGCCTTTAAGCTCTAGCAATAATCGTTCAGCGGTTTTTTTGCCAATGCCAGGCACCTTGATAAGCCGTCCAGCCTCTTGCACCATGATGGCCTGTGAGAGTTCGGCCACGCTCATGCCGGAGAGCACCGACAAGGCCGTGCGCGGGCCTACACCCGAGATTTTGATGAGCTGGCGAAACGCCTCTCGCTCTTGGGCGTTTTCAAAGCCATACAAGATTTGTGCATCTTCGCGCACCACGAAGTGGGTCAACAGACTCACCCGCGCGCCGACCTCCGGCAGGTTGTAAAACGTGCTCATCGGAACATGAACCTCGTAGCCCACGCCGTTGCAGTCCACCAGCACCATCGGTGGATTTTTGTGGTCTAAAGTGCCTGTCAGTTTGCCGATCATTTATTGCCTATCATTGGTGAACCCTTTTAGGAATTATCAACTTGATTCTCAGACACCTGTTTTCTCCGCCCAACAACACCCGCTTGAGCAACCTTTGCGGCCCTGTGGACGAGCATTTGCGCACCATTGAGGTCGCTTTACAAGTCAAAATTGCCCACCGGCACGAGCAATTCAAGGTGGACGGAACCAAGGCCAACGCCAAACGCGGCATGGAAATGCTGCAAGCCTTGTACGAGATGGCTGCGCGCCCGATCGAACCCGCCACCGTGCAACTGATGCTGGCCGGCGATGGCGAGATGAATGACTCTGACAGCCACACGCTCAAAACCAAGCGCAGCGACCTCAAAGCCCGCACGCTCAATCAGGCGACCTATCTGGACAGCATTGCCAGTCACGACATCACGTTTGGCATTGGGCCGGCGGGCACAGGCAAAACCTACTTGGCGGTGGCGATGGCGGTGGACGCCTTGCAGCGTAGCGCCGTGCAGCGCATTGTGCTGACACGCCCAGCAGTTGAAGCAGGGGAACGGCTGGGGTTTTTGCCGGGCGACCTGAACCAGAAAATTGACCCCTACCTGCGTCCGCTCTACGACGCGCTGTATGACCTGATGGGTTTCGATCAGGTGCAAAAAGCGCTGGAGCGCCAAACGATTGAGATTGCCCCGCTGGCCTTTATGCGCGGGCGCACGCTGAACACCGCTTTTGTGATTTTGGACGAGGCGCAAAACACCACGCCCGAGCAGATGAAGATGTTTTTAACGCGCATCGGCTTCGGCTCCAAAGCCGTGGTCACAGGCGATGTGAGCCAGATTGACCTGCCCAAAACCCAACTCAGCGGCCTGATTGACGCTGAACGCGTGCTCAAACGGGTCGACGGCATCGCCATTTGCAGATTTACAAGCGCCGATGTGGTGCGCCACCCGCTGGTAGGCCGCATCGTGGACGCCTACGATGCGCCCGGACGCATCAACGTCGACCGCCGGGATGATGCGGACCCCGAATTCTTTGACGCGCCGGTACGCTCACGTACCCGGAAAAAGTTGATTTAATTTATTATGCTATTTATTTAATAGCTTCTTTAGCACATATACAGGGCTCTAGAAGCCTAAACAACCATGATCATGTTGAACGAACTCTCTTTGTCACTGCAATTCGGCAAGATCGATGATGCTGCGCTTCACCGCGCTGCCCTGCCCCGTCACAAGGTCACGCGCTGGATTCGACATACGCTGCAAAGCGATGCAGAAATCACGGTGCGCATTGTGGACGCAGAGGAAGGCCGGGCGCTGAACCGCGATTACCGCAAAAAAGACTACGCCACCAACGTGCTCACCTTTGACTACACGATGGAACCCATCGTGACCGCTGATCTGGTGCTGTGCGCGCCCGTGGTGGCGCAAGAAGCCAAAGAGCAAGGCAAAACGCTGCAAGCCCACTACGCCCATTTGCTGGTACACGGCGCGCTGCATGCCCAAGGTTGGGACCATGAAAGCAGCGAAGAAGACGCGCAGGTGATGGAATTGCGCGAGGTCGAAATTCTGACCCGACTGGGGTTTGACAACCCTTACTAAGCTTCGATTTATTTAATAAATTAGCCTAAAAGCCAATGGTGGCTTGCTTAAGCAGCTATTAAATTAATAAGTTGATGGCAGCGCTGAAACGCGCAACGGGATCGTCACCGGGCCGTCATTGACCAAGTGCACCTTCATATCGGCGCCAAACTGGCCGGTTTCAACGATGGGATGCGCCAAGCGGGCTTGGGCTACAAAATAATCGTACAAGCGGCGCCCCTCATCGGGCGCAGCCGCCCCGGTGAAACCAGGCCGGTTGCCGCTGGCGGTGTCGGCGGCCAAGGTGAACTGGCTGACGATCAACAAGCCGCCCACCGTGCCCTGCCCGTCCAGATTTTGAACGCTGTGGTTCATCTTGCCGACCTTGTCACTGAAAATTCGCAGCTTCAAGAGCTTGGCCAGCAATTTGTCGCCCTGCACCTCGGTGTCGCCACGCTCGGCGCAGACCAGCACCAACAAACCGGGGCCGATCTCGCCAGCCACTTGCCCGTCGATCACCACCCGCGCTTCGCTCACGCGCTGCAACAAAGCCATCATGCCGCTTAGCCCAGCGTGACTTTGGCAAACTTTCGCTTGCCCACCTGAACCACATACGTGCCCGCGCCCAGTTTGAGGCCTTTGTCGCTGACCACGCCGGAATCGATGCGCACACCGCCGCCGTCAATCAGGCGATTGCCCTCGCCGCTGGAAGCCGCCAGGCCGGCCATTTTCAGCAAGGCGCCGATGCCCACGGGTGCACCGTCCTCGCCCAAAGGCAAGCTGACTTCATCAATTTCGTCTGGTACGCCGCCCTTGCTGCGGTTTATAAAGTCTTGCTCGGCGGCCTCAGCCGCGGCATGGGAGTGGAAACGTACCGTAATTTCTTTGGCCAGCGCCACTTTGGCGTCTTTGGGGTTGCGCCCTGCCGCCACTTCTGCTTTCAAGGCAGCAATGTCAGCCTCGCTCTTGAAGCTGAGCAAGGTGTACCAGCGCCACATCAGCACGTCTGAGATGCTCAATACCTTGGCAAACATGGTGTTAGCGTCTTCAGAAATACCGATGTAGTTGTTTTTGCTTTTGGACATTTTCTCAATGCCGTCTAAGCCTTCAAGCAGTGGCATGGTCAAAATGCACTGTGGCTCTTGCCCGTATTCAGCTTGCAGATGGCGTCCCACCAGCAGGTTGAACTTTTGATCCGTGCCGCCCAACTCCAGGTCGCTTTTAAGCGCGACCGAGTCGTAACCCTGCATCAAAGGGTATAAAAACTCATGCACGCTTATGGGTGTGCCAGACTTGAAACGGTCATGAAAATCGTTGCGCTCCATCATGCGCGCCACGGTGTACTTGGCGGCCAGTTCAATCATGCCGCGCGAACCCAGGGTGTCGCCCCACTCGCTGTTGTAGCGAATTTCTGTTTTTGACGGGTCCAGCACCATTGAGGCCTGTTTGTAGTAAGTCTGCGCGTTGACCTCAATTTGCTCACGCGTCAACGGTGGGCGGGTGCTGTTGCGCCCTGATGGGTCGCCAATGAGGGTCGTGAAATCACCAATCAAAAAGATGACCGTATGGCCTAAATCCTGCAGTTGACGCATCTTGTTGAGGACCACGGTGTGGCCAATGTGGATGTCAGGCGCCGTAGGGTCCAAACCCAGTTTGATACGCAGCGGAATGCCGGTGGCCTCAGAGCGGGCCAGTTTTTTAACCCAATCTTCCTGCGGAATCAACTCTTCGCAGCCCCGTAAAGACACAGCGAGCGCTTCCAGAACACGGTCTGTCACGGGATGTTTAGGGGCCAAGGCTTGATTCATAAGGGTTTTTCTTGATGCGGCTGATTTCGACGAAGTTATAATTACACCTCGTTACTGCCTATTATTTTAAGTGGCCAAGCACCTCACAGGGCCAAACCTGTTGAGTAGACGCTGAAACCATGCCAACGTTTTGGAACTTCTGCTTTGATCAACCGACTTGCTACTGCCAAAAATGAATTTTTGAATTTTTCAAGTCAAACCATCAGGCAGTACCCTAAACGGATCACGGCCCTTATTGCTGTGCTTCTATTGGGCGGAGGCGGCGGGTCTTTTGCAGTCGCCAATTTTGCACCCGATGCGTCTGAACTGCCTGTGCGTGAGGTGATGGAATCGGTTCAAAGCCTGCCCATTAGCGCCTCTGACACGCTGAGTACACGAAGCTTCAACCTTTTCCGGACGGAAATCACCCGCTCCAGCGACACAGCCGACACTTTGTTAAAAAGACTCGGTGTTGACGATGCTTCGGCCACCGCCTTTATTCGTACTGACGCCACAGCGCGTCTCTTGCTGGGAAGAAGCGGGCGCAACGTCACCGCTGAAACGGCGGCAGATAATACCTTGCTCAAACTCAGCGCGCGCTGGAGCACCGATGACAACGGCGACTTCAAACGCCTGGTGCTGGAAAAAACACCTCAAGGCTTTCAGTCAAAACTCGAATCGGCGCCTTTAACCGCCACCACCCAACTGGCGAGCGGAACCATACAGACCTCACTTTTTGCGGCCACAGACGATGCAAAAATTCCTGATGCCATTGCGATTCAGGTCGCAGAAATTTTCTCCAGCGATATCGACTTTCACCGGGCATTGCGCAAAGGGGACCGTTTTTCTGTGGTCTACGAATCCCTAGAAGGTGACGGCGAGTCGATTCGCACGGGGCGTGTTTTGAGTGCCGAATTCGTCAATAACGGCAAAACATTTCAAGCCATGTGGTTCCAGGATCCCTTGGCCGCTAACGCATCAGCAAGCCTGGACGCCCGTAACAAAGGGGGCTATTTCACGCTGGATGGCCGAAGCCTTCGCCGCTCGTTCCTGGCCTCGCCCATGGAGTTTTCCCGTATTTCCAGCGGTTTTAAAATGCGCTTTCACCCGATTTTGCAAACTTGGAAGGCTCACCTAGGGATTGACTACGCCTCGCCCACAGGAACCCCCGTGCGCAGCATAGGCAATGGCACGGTCGAGTTTGCAGGCGTTCAAAATGGTTTCGGCAACGTGGTGTTCATCAACCACGGCAACAACCGGGTCACCGTTTACGGGCACCTCAGCCGCATCAATGTGCGCAAGGGTCAATCTGTGGCACAGAGCCAACACATTGGTGCAGTCGGCTCCACAGGCTGGGCCACAGGCCCTCACCTTCATTTTGAGTTCCGCATCAACGGAAAACCCACTGACCCCATGACGATAGCTCGCCAAAGCGAAGCTGTTTCCATCTCAGCAACGGCCAAAGCCCGCTTTGACCAAGCGGCGGCCACCAGCCGACAAGCACTGGTTTCTGCGTCTTCCATGCAAGTGGCTAGCGCACAATAATTACCACCATTGGGGTGCTACAGCGTGGCTGAGCTCTATATTGGACTCATGTCTGGCACGTCACTCGATGGCGTCGATGGTGTTTTAGTTTCCTTTGAGGGTGAGAAACTTAGCGTTCTTGCCTATTCAACAGCCCCTTTCACGCAGTCGCTGACCCAGGAGCTCATGGCACTTAATAGCCCCGGTGAGAATGAATTGCACCGCAGCGCCCTGGCAGCCAACGCCCTCATCAGGGTCTACGCCCAAGTGGTTGAAGATCTCCTGCAAAAAACAGGGGTAAGGCGCGAACAAGTCACCGCCATCGGTGCGCATGGCCAGACAGTTCGGCACCAGCCTCAAGCATTTGACGGCACCGGCTACACCCTGCAACTCAACAACCCCGCTTTATTGGCTGAACTGGTCAGCATCGATGTAGTGGCAGATTTTCGCAGCCGCGACGTCGCAGCAGGTGGCCAAGGGGCACCCCTGGTCCCCGCCTTCCACCAAGCGCTGTTTGGGCATGCCGGCAGCACCATTGCCACGCTCAACATCGGCGGCATCTCCAACATCACCGTCTTGGGGCCGCTTTTGGCCGACGATGTCTTGGGGTTTGATTGCGGCCCCGGCAATGCGCTGATGGACGCCTGGTGCTTGAAGCATCTTGGCCAAGCCTATGACGCTGATGGCGCCTGGGCGGCCACTGGCAACGTCCACCCAGGCTTGCAAGCAGCCCTGCTCAGTGAACCCTACTTTGGGCAAGCTGCCCCCAAAAGTACAGGCAGAGATCTTTTCAACTTCACTTGGCTAAAAACACATCTCAAGGCATTTGCAAACGTTTCACCCGTTGATATTCAGGCAACATTGACCGAATTAACCGCTAGATCTTGTGCAGATTGCGTAAGCAGCTATGCAATAAATAGCAAATTATTGATCGTTTGTGGTGGTGGTGCCTTTAATACACACCTGATGCAACGCCTACAAGCGCTACTTCCATGGCTTGAAGTCTTCTCTTCGCAGGACAAAGGCTTACCGCCTTTGCAGGTGGAGGCGGCTGCATTTGCCTGGTTAGCCAGAAAAACCGTTAGACGTGAAACGTCCAGCTTACAAAAAGTTACGGGCGCCAAAGGCGCCCGGATACTGGGTTCAATTTACCCGGCTTAAGCCCGAATTGAACGCTCAGGTCGAAAAACTCGACCCGCAACCACAGGTAGAGGTAGCGTTTGGATTCTTGATAACAAACTGAGCACCCTGCAGGTCTTCTTTGTAATCGATCTCTGCACCCAAAAGGTACTGATAGCTCATGGCATCAATGAGCAAGGAAACACCATTCTTTGACATGATGGTGTCGTCGTCATTGGTGATTTCATCAAAAGTAAAGCCGTACTGAAAACCTGAGCAACCTCCACCTTGCACAAAAACGCGCAACTTGAGATCTGGGTTTCCTTCTTCAGCGATCAAATCAGCCACTTTAGCGGCAGCACTGTCCGTAAAGAGGATAGGGACTGGCATTTCAGACTGAATAGTTTCTGCGACTGCACTCATAGCTCACTCCGATTAATTAGATTAGTTCGATACTACAGGAATTTAGTCAACCATTACATCAAGCATTGTTTGCCGCTAGTTTCAGTGTGGGCTTTTCTTCACCCTCGAGCAGAGGACGCAATTGGCCAGCGATGATGGCTCCTTGGTGCATTTCCAGGGCCGTGTAGCTCACATCACCGTAGATTTTGGCCTTGGGCTGCAGTTCCAACAACAACCTTGCATGGACTGGCCCATTTACCGTGCCGTTGATGATGATGTGGTCTGCCTGTATTTCACCTGTAATGCTTGCTGTTTCAGAAATCACCAAGATGGTGGGCAACTCCGGCTCACCACAAACATTTCCGATCACCACACCATCTATTCGCAGTCCGTCAGCAAAGTTGAAATTACCCTGAATACGGGAGCTCTCGGCAACTAAGCTTTTTATGGCTGGCTGCTTTTTTTTATTAAACATTCAAATACCTCAAACAATTGAAACTATATTTTTAGCGTTTGTATCGCTTTGATCACGGATCCGTCTAAGACTCTGGCTGTGATACCTTTGACAACAACTTGTGGGGGGATTTCAAAAATACCATCGAAGCGACCATATTGCTTGATCTTGAAAGCTTGAGGACCCGCTGGCAGTGCGCCCGTCCAAGGTTTGCCGTTTTGAAAGCCTGACAAGGTCACTTCAAGCCGCCCACTCAACTCAGGGGAGTTCTTGCTTGACTGAATTACCAAAATTTGCCATTTGATTTCATGACTACTGCGGAACTCAGCCTGCAAACCCCGAATTGAAATTTGTTCGACTCCCGTTGCTGGTATGAGTTTTTCAAAAAACCCCAAGTCATCTTTAAGTCCTTGATTATCAGCCGTCAACAATTTAATTTGTTCGATCAATTTCTCTTGGTTGGCTTTTTCGGAAGTCATGACGGTGCCAGCCGTATTGGAAATGGACTGTGCCTGGTCGCGCTCCCTTTTCATCTGTAGAACCTCAGCCTCCAAGGCAGAGGTCAGAAGTCGTGACTTTTCCAACTCTTGCTTGACACCTCTGTCCAGGCCAGCAATTTCTTTCCCAAACTCAAACGCCCATAAGCTGATTGCCGCGCAAAAACCAAACACGATTGCCAGAAAAACCCATCGAACCGGCCAGGGCAAGTTGCTGCGTACCGTCATTCGTGGGGCGCTGACCGTGAGGCGACGAAGGAGTAAGCGTAATCTCATAAGTGCGCGAGTCTATCAGCCCCAATGCAAAAAGCCGCCAAAACTTGCATTTTGGCGGCTTTTTGTCCAACAGTTCGTTGGCGAAATTCCCAGTGGAAATTAACGCTTGCTGAACTGCTTGCGGCGACGAGCACCGTGGAAACCAACCTTTTTACGCTCAACTTCACGCGCATCACGCGTCACGAAGCCTGCTTTGCTCAGCTCGGATTTGAGCGTTGCATCGTAGTCAATCAGAGCACGGGTAATGCCGTGACGCACAGCGCCAGCTTGGCCGGACTCACCGCCGCCTGCAACGTTGACCATGATGTCAAACGTTTCAGCGTGGTTAGTGAGCAAGAGAGGCTGCTTGCAAATCATGATGGAAGTGCCACGACCAAAAAACTTGGAGATGTCTTTACCGTTGATCACGATTTG
>Ga0114978_10001828_pt1 | contig 17869 bp, 11 predicted proteins | sample S_140212_EF_Meta_FD_87027 | JGI IMG/M metagenome (GOLD analysis project Ga0114978, IMG submission 87027) | Freshwater microbial communities from Lake Simoncouche, Canada to study carbon cycling - S_140212_EF_MetaG | ecosystem: Environmental > Aquatic > Freshwater > Lake | place: Lake... | reverse complement strand
GGTCTTAATTTATTTAACAAATTATTAAGTTCGTATGTATGAGACAATACCTGCATAGCAGAATTAATAAAACACGTATTACCAAGATTATTTAATCCGTTTAATCCTTTATTTTTATATATTTTATGATTCATTAATAAATGTGTTATATATTATCACGTATTTTTTTTATATAATTTATATGTTTTATAATGTTTATTTCTCTTATTTTTAGTGTGGTTCTTTCGCTTACGTTTAGAATTCTTATATTTTCTTGAATGTTTTTTATTTCCACCAGTTGTTGTTTTTGGTAATGGTTGAATTGGTTCAATTAAATACATATCCTTGGGGTTACAATTAGATACATTTAAATATCCTCCATATGCTTTGGAATTTATATTATTATCGTTTTTTCTTTTTAATCCGTATTGTAATCCGTAATTTAATGTTAAAATAAATCTATTTGCGGATAATTGGTCACGCGCTAAAAATAAACGTAAAGCATTACCACTAGTGTCAAACGCTTCGTAGTTATTTTTATTTGTTAAAGAACTGTTATTTTTGTTTCCTCCACCATATTTAATGACGGCTGTCATTTCTTGGGAAATATCACCTAAACCTTTAAATAATGAAAAACTATAAAATAGTTTAGTTATATTTAGGGTTTCATTTTTATTTATTGTATTTATAAATGAGTTTTCAATAAAACCAATTAAAACTGATAATTTATTAATGTTTTTTTCTTTTAATATAGGAGACATATTCTCAAACGCATTTATTAACGCAACACAAAGGGTAACATCCTTCCATCTTGTAGCGTATTCGATGTTTGTTGTCTCTTTATTATAAGTTTTAAAATCAGAAAATGTTTTTGTGAATTTAAATTTGTTATTATTACTCCCAATACTTATTGTATGTTCGTTAAGTGATGGGGTCATAATAATTTTATAATAATACTTGTTTGATGGATCTCGAAATCCGCAATCGTATTTTTCCATTTTTTCTAATAGTTCGTCCTTTGTTCCTTCAGATGATTGAGAATCTATAAAACTTGGATAATTTTTTAAAATGAATTGTTTCCAGTCGTCTTTTAAATTAGCTGAGTTGACAATTATATGGTTTAAGTTTTTTTTTATTTTTAACTTACAAAATAAGTTTCCTCTAACGTCGAATAAACCTTTTGATGATTGAATAAATTTAAACTTGTTATTAATATTTGATTTGTTTGAATATATTTGATTTCGAATCCACTCTGATGATGTGGATTCAACCTTTGAAATCTTGTTATTAAGTAATCCGATTTCAAAACATTTCCAATTCGGTGTCGCCGTCCAATCACCACAATTACCTGATATATCACAAAAAGTAAATACCATTTGTTTAATCATTTTTCTTATTACATCCTTAAACTGTTTAGTTTCTTGGGTTCCTCCTGTTTGCGGTTGTGTATTATTATAACAATTTCTTAAAGGTTGTCGTATAAAATAATTCATTGATTCAGCGTATAATGTAATAAAATATTCGAAATTGTGAACATCTTCTGATGTGCTTATATTAGGCAACTTATCTAAATACGATGTAAAAATATTAATTATGTCATCAATACATACATAATTTAAAGAATCGTTAATATTATTAGGGACAGTATTTATGAAAGATTCAATCTTACTTTTAACACGTTTACCCCATTTTATCACGTTATCGTCTATTGTTTTCCCTTCTAACTCGTCATATACTTGATTGGAATTTATGGTGTGTTCGGTTACCTTACCAATATCCATAGGTTTAACTAAAGATGAAACTGATTGTTGCGATTTACCATTATCAAGTGATGAGTTATGAATGTATTTAGATTCAGTAACTAACGAGTTGGCTGATTCTTCTGAATTACGACCACCAGTTATTAATGTTGAGTCACTAAGGAAATTATCTGTGTTATTAACAGAATCATTCGTAGTATTATCCTCAATTATGGTGTTTACAAATATATGAATTAATTCCAAACATTGCTGTTCTATAACTTCGTAATCAGTTGGTATAACAGACGAATCACCACCGTTTTTTTGTGTGTTTTGTCTTTTTGTCTGGTTGTTTGACGAATCGTTTAACTTGTTGTTTTTACGTTTACCATTCACATATAGAAATGATTGATTTATGATTGGAATCGCTTTTGTTAATCTACCACCACAAAAATCGTGAATTTGGTCTGTCCCTAATACATTTAATAAATACCCCGACATGGCGTCTCTATCTAATGTTACCATTATAGGCGTATTCATAGTTATAATATATAGTGTGTAAAATAAATCATTATCTACTTTATATAAAAAAAGTAGATAATATATAATGGACGTTAACACAACTATTCAGCCAACAGACATATCTAATAATACTTTAATAAATCCTTCGGCAATAATATTATTATTTTTAGTGATAATTAGTTACTTTATTTTATTTCTTTATTTAGGAAATAACCCCGTTACAGGGGATGGGTCAAATAGCGGAAATAATTACGGCGGAAATATAGTAATCAATATTGTAGTAATTATTTTTATAATTTTAATTATACTTAATGCGTTTCAGTATTTTTTTAGTATTAGCGTGGTCGCATCAATTACAGACTTATTTACCGAAAAACCCAAAATAAATATTGTTGTGGACCAAAGCAAATATAAGTCTTCTGTTCCCGAAATAACAAACAAAAAGCAGGTGTTTAATATACCCGGTAATTATTATGATTATGAAAATGCTAAATCTATATGTCAGGCATATGGCTCTAAATTAGCAACATACGAACAACTAGAGGATGCGTATAATAATGGCGCTGAATGGTGTAATTATGGATGGTCTAGCGGACAAATGGGATTATTTCCAACACAAAAAAAAACATTTAATAATTTACAAAAAATAAGTGGACACGAAAACGATTGTGGCAGACCAGGAATTAATGGAGGATATATTGCGAACCAAAACATAAAATTTGGCGTAAATTGCTATGGATATAAACCAATAATTACACCCGAAGAAGAAAACTTAATGTCTTCGACAACGCCATACCCACAAACAAAAAAAGATATTGAGTTCCAACAACAAGTGGATTATTGGAAAAGTCAAATATCCGAAATATTAGTTTCACCTTTTAATTATAATAATTGGAGTAAAATCTAATATTTATGTTTTTTAGTTCCTCCTTTATTTTTGTTTTTTTTATGTTTGGTTTTAGTATGTTTGTTTTGTTTTGGATCTACTAAATTTAATAATTTATTGTAAATGTCATCATCGATTACATTATCTTCGTCACCACCATCTTCTGTAGGTTCATATCCACCTCTATGATTGTTAAAATGTAATAATCCTCGAGGTATTGCTAAGTTTTCAAATAAGTCTGATACCTTAGATCCACCGAATTGTTTCTCTTGTGTATTTATATTAAAAATTGGTGATAAATCTTTATTAAATAGAATTGAATTTATATTAAATCCTCCGCTATATATTTTACCATCGGGATTACTATATAAAACTAAATCATTTTGTGAAAGTTCATCCATATAAAATACACTTATAATAATTAAACATTATAAATCCGCTTTATTTCTGGAATAATGGATATTTCTCTTTTACTTTTAATTTGTCCTATAATTTGTTTTAATTGTATATCATTTTTTATAATTTCTCCTAAAGTTTTTTCTAAATATTTAAAGGTTAATGGTGCTATTATTTTTGTATTTTTAAATAATAATTTACCGTCACTAATATTTATAGAGGAATCAGATAAGTTACGGGTAGATAATATACTTTCTGTTAGTTTTGCCTTTTTATCTCGGATTGCGTGTATTTTTTCATTCAACAATTTTAGTTGATTATCATAAATAATCCAGTTTTTAAGTTGTTCCTCCAAAATAGGGTCCATTATTATAATTAATTATTTTATTTTCTATAAGTTCGGCGTTTTTTAAACGTTCTATTTTTTTTACCGTATTTCTTGCTTAAAGTGTGCTGTAATCCAAATAAGGTAAATGGAACGGCTGCTGTATTTAGTAATGAACCAATAAATCCTCCTTTGGTTTTTTTCATTTTACGATTGCGTCTTTTACCCGCAACTTGTCCCTGGATACCGCGTATTGCGTTAGACGCCGCAGGGTAACCTGAGTTATTTGTTCCGTTTTGTTGAAAAGTGTTGTTATATTGCATAGGTTCATCTCCAACGGTTTTTAACATATAACTTTGTGAGTCACTGTAGGTAGCAGGTTCAGCATGACCTGAAAATCCTCCCTTATGCGAATTTCTTCTTTTGGTGTGTCTTTTTCCGTGCATTTATATAATTAGCCGAGAAAATATTATAATAGTTTGGTTATTATTTGTTTATTACGTAAAATTAGTAATAGCAATATTAATATTGCTAAAAGCATAATAAAAAAGATAAAAAATATGGTAAATATCATATAAATGTATGGATTTAATATTTCTAAAATGGGCTTAAAACACAATTTTAATTCATTTTGAACGTCTTTTCTTTTGAAAATGTCTAAACACGAACTTATCATTTCTTTCATAATAATTATAAATATATAATATTTAATGAGATTTATTGCGTGTGAGTAGCGTTAAAAAAATATGTATAATAGTTAATGGACAATATCGCGGATAATATAATTAATCCATCGGATTCTTTTGATTTTACGAATTTAACTTTAGCAAAACCAACAGGCGGACAAGGCGGAACCTATTTTACAAAAATATTGTGTAATAAAAACCCGTTATATATCCAATCTACCAGTTTAACGAAAAACGGGTTTATTAAAAGCGGAAAAAAATATTGTTGCGACCTAATGTTTGATAATAATTCGGAAGAATTAATTAATTGGTTTGAAAAATTAGAAATTAGAGCTCACGAACTTGTTTTAGAAAAATCAAAAGATTGGTTTAACGGCGATCTAGATTTAAACGATATTGAATCCGCCTTTAATCCAATTATAAAAGTATATAAATCTGGTAAATGGTATTTAATTCGTGCAGTCGTTCAAACCAATACTTTAACTAATTTACAAAACATAAAATTTTACGATGAACACGAACGGGAACTTACGATGGAAGATGTTGTGCCTAATACGACAATTATATCCATATTAGAAATACAAGGTATAAAATTTACGAATAAAAGTTTTCAATTTGAACTTGCTTTAATTCAGGTTATGGTATTAAAAAACTATTCTATGTTTGAAAATTGTTTAATTAAGCATAAAAAGCCTTCTCGTTCACACAACGAAGAATCTAGTTTAGAACAAATTACAAATAATGATGAACCTCATCCAATTAAAACGGAAGAGTTCGAAGAGGCCGAACAGGACGATTTAGTTGAAAACTGTGATAATATTCAAAGTGTAGATGATAACGAAAACGAAGAGGTTGATACTTTAACTAAATTAATTAACGAAAATAATATTGATTTAGAAATTGAAAATTTAGATATAGTTCCTTATAATGAAAATAATAAGGAGTTAACAGAAATTGATTTGGGGATTACTTTAGACAATAATTTAAAACCAATTACGTTAAAAAAACCCGATGAGGTTTATTATAAAATATATAAAGAAGCAAAAAACAAGGCAAAGCAAGCTAGGAAATACGCAGAGAAGGCATCTTTAGAAGCACAAAGTATTAAGGATAAATATATGTTAGATGATTTAGATGAAAGCGACAAAGATACAGATGACGAAAACGCCGAATTTTAAGTTGTCTTTCTAATGTTTAGAATAATTAAATATGTATAAAATTATTTTATAATCAAATTTATATAATGAAGATTTCTTTTAAACGAATATGGAATGATTACGGTATTGGAGCAATCATAGTATTGTTATTAGTCGCGTATGGTGCTAGTTTATTAATTAAAAATTTAAATTCTAAAGGAAAATCAGGCAATGAATCTATGCACCAAAATATGAATGTTGCCTACAACAATTCTCAAGTTCAAAATAATTCAGTTCAACCAGCCGAACCTTTAGGTCAAAACGAGGTATTTGCCGATGCAAACGGAGTTCAAACAAGTTCCCCAGGTATGCCATCCTCGTGTTCTCAACCAAGTATCCAGAATCCATCTGAACTCTTACCAAAAGATGTAAATAGTGAATGGGCCCAACTAAACCCATCTGGAAAAGGTGAATTATCAAACGTTAATTTATTGAAAGCCGGATATCATATCGGTATTGACACGATTGGTCAGTCTTTAAGAAACGCAAATCTTCAGATTCGTTCAGAACCTCCAAATCCTCAATTAAACGTTGGACCATGGAACCAAAGCACGATTACTCCAGATTTTATGCGTGTTCCGCTACAAATTGGAAGCGGACCTCAATAAATTTCTGAATATTAGTTTATATATAATAAAATAAGAATTATTATATATATGTTTAAAAATGAAAGTGTGGTATTCTATGTTTTTGTAGGATTTATAATAATCATTTGTTTAAAAGTTTATTTTGAATCCGATACATATAATTTAAAATGTATTATTGCGACGGCAGACGGGAACCGCTATTGCGTAAGAAATAGAGAAAAACTAAATGAAGCCGCAAATCTATTAGCAAGTGTTACTAATAAATGTAAACAACTTGTTAATTATTTGAAAGAGACGCATCCAAATGATACACGTGTTAAAAAATTAGTTTCTGGATTTAATCCCAAATCTATTAGCGAGACTCTCCCTACAAGTGAATTAACCGCATATAGTGAAAATAAAGGAGAAAAGATTGCGTTTTGTTTAAATACAACGAAAACCGGGGATACATTAATAGATATAAATACATTAACGTTTGTAGCTATTCACGAATTGTCTCATATTATGACGACAACAATAGGACATAAACAAGAATTTTGGCAGAATTTTAAATTTTTATTAGAAAACGCAAAAGAATCGAATATTTATATACCTGTTGATTATAAAAAACAATCAACCGAATATTGTGGTCTTACTATTAATGATAATCCATATTATGATTTAAAATAAAGATTTACAAAATAAATTAACGAAGTGAAATACATAAATATAAAATATGAAGATTAATATATATGTCAGAAACTAAGTTTATGCCTATTTATAAAATAAATCACTTAATCGGTGATAATGTAACCGATACTATATATGTTTTTTACGGTAAAAATCCGTCAATAAAAAACGTGAATGAATTGTTCGTAAATGACCCGACAAATCACGCATTTATAAATATATTTAATTCAGATGAATTGAATAATATTTCGATAAATAAAATACGCGTGCATTTTTCAGAACAACAAATACATATGGATGATACTATTGGAATCATTAAAATTAAAATTCTTAACGAATTACGTAAAGATTATTCATTAGAAGAAATTTACTTGTTTTGTTTAAAAGAAGAATTATTAAACTCAAACATTATTTATCAATCATTAACCCAAAATAAAAAACTGGATTTAACACGAGTTAGAATAAATCAATTCGTGTTTAATTTAGTTCGCGAGGATACTGGAAAACCTATTAATTTAAATATTCCGGATAAACAAATATATAGTTATGATGACATTTTAGCATTAAACATAAATAATAAAAAGATGTGGATCTCTAAGGTTCTCGGACAAAAATATTTTATTGTTGAAAATGAATACCCGTTTGTGTCAAATCCGTTCAACGTTACAGATTATGATTCTTTTTTGGAGAAGGCATCTCATAAATCGTTGTCAACACTTAACAATCAACTTTTATTAAATAGTGGAGATATTGTCGGTAATAATATTTATTTATGTTTTGCGACAGATGTTTTAAAGCAGAATGTTTCTCAAAAGTATACAATTCAAATATATTACCCATTTTTATATAACAAATCAATTGAATCGTTAGAACAATTGAACGACAAACGCCAAGTATTAATTGAAGAAAATAAACAAATCTTAAATACAAAAACGTTAGAAACTTTTAAAAATGTCGACATGTTTTATGATGTATACAAATATAAAAAAACGGAATTAAACTATAAATTTACCGGCATTAAATATATCAAACTAATAATTCGACCAGAATATATTATTAATGTTCCGCTGGATATTATTTTTAAACTTATTCACGCTACAAAGGAAACACCTCTTATAAAATATAACCCATCGTTAAAACAAGAAAATATATATCGTATTTATACAGATAAAATATCTAACGATGGTAGACAAATCCCTTATTTACAAAAATCAACTATTATTAAATTAATAAAAACTATTGGTAGGACGAAATCCGTGACGGTATTTATAGAATATACGAGGGATAATATACAAAACCAAATAATTTTCGAAATTGATGAGACGTGTAATATTATAATTAGTTCTGATTTATACCATTCTATGGATATTAATGATATCGATATACTTTTAAGAGATACAGTAAACCCTATTATTAATGAAATTAAAGAATATATGGAACAAAGCGGTTATAAAATCCGATTGTTTTCTAGTTTAACGGATAATTTTATAGATATAAAACACATAAATTACGAATCACAAATAGAAATTAATAAACCAATAAATGTAGACAAATTCATCGGGTGTATTACTAGCGCTTTCATTATAGAAAATAATGATTTTAAAAAGGAAATTATATTACGATATAAACGTGTATCCAATTTCAATAAAAGAACAAGTCAAGAGGCGTTTATTATTGAAAAACAGAAAGAAGGGTTGTTCGGTCAAGAGATTGTTGACGAATTAGTAAAACAATACGGAACAACTTATCCTGACGCATTAGAACTAGTTAAAGGATTAATGAATGAGGAGGAAATAGAAAGAGGACCACGAAAAAACCAAATTGAAATAAAGGACAATCCAGGATTTAAAACAACAATTGGGTTTGATAAATTTACGAGTGTTATTACAATTAATGTACACAACATTAATAATATAAATTATTTGTATACGATTCCTATTTTTTTAGATTCATTAATTCGTATAACTCAAAATAAATCATCCACGTTATATCCGTCAAGTGAAATTAATAAATTATGTTCTTCGGTCGAACAACTCGATATTAAAATAGATGATATTGTTTCTGTTTATGAAAAAAAAACGGATGAATATGAAATTCCGTATATAGAAAACGATGACATTAAATTTACAAAATTATCAGATTCTTCTTTTGAAGATTATAACGAAGATAAGGATAATAAACGGGTGATTGGTTTGTTTTTTGATGATATGTCTGACGAAGAATATGAGGATGAGGAAGAACTCGAAGGTGGAGAGGTAAGCAGTCCGTCATCATCTTCGGACTTGTCGTTAGTATCAGAAGATAACTCTTTACCAGAGATAGAGGCACCTGTTCAGTCCGAGGATACAGATAACTCTCTACCAGATATAGATTCACCTGTTCAATTCGAAGATACCGATAACTCTTTACCAGAGATAGAGGGACCTGTTAATTCTGAAGAATCAATCAATAATATGGATGACGACAATTCTATTAAAAATATTGATGGGATGCCCTTAAATAATCCATATTTTTTTCAAGATAGAATAAAAAATAGAGACCCCGCATTAATAATAACTCAAAAACAGGGAAATTTTAACGCATATTCAAGGATATGTCCGTCGTCAACCAGACGTCAACCTGTTATCTTAAACGAAAGTGAAAAGCAAAATATTGATAAGAATTATAAAGGGTTTTTGAAAGAAGAAGATATTATAAAATATGGTTCAAACCCAGATAAACAATTTTATTATATTTGTCCTCGTTATTGGTGTTTAAAAACCAATAGCGTTATTTCGGAGGAAGATGTCAAGGCCGGAAAATGTGGAGAGATACTCCCAAAAACAGCCAAAAAGGTAATTCCAGGACACTATGTATATGAGTTTTATACACCTCCAAAAAATAACCCTGATTATAAACACTATCCAGGGTTTCAAGACAATAGTCATCCTCAAGGTTTTTGTCTACCGTGTTGTTTTAAAACCTGGGATACAAAAGAGCAGATTGTTAGAAGAAATAAATGTTCCGGAAAGGAACAAGCCAAAGAAACTAAACCGCAAAAACAAGCAGAGGACTTGTATATTAAAGGTCCCGAAAAGTTTCCATTATCATCCGGACGTTGGGGATACTTACCTGTATCTATACAAAAAATATTAAATGATGAAAATAATGAATGCTATAAAAACAACTCTCTTATAAAAGAAACAAGTGCGTGTTTATTAAGACACGGTGTTGAAATTAATGAAACGCAATCTTTTATTGCGTGTATAGCAGATGCCGTTTTTTTTGCGAAAAAAGATGAGAATGGTATTTCATATAAAATACCCTCTATTAAAGAAATGAAGGAGAGAATAATTAAATCTTTACAGATAGATAATTTTATTAAATATCAAAATGGTAATTTAGTTACTAATTTCCATAAATTAAATGAAAATGTAGACATAAGCAAATATACTGATTCAATCGTATATTCAAAACTTGACAAATCAAACGAACTAGAAATGATTTATTTTAAGAATGTTGTTTCGGCGTTTGAAAATTTCATTAATTTTTTAAAGGATGACGAAATATTCATAGATTATTCATATTTATGGGATATTATATGTTCGTCAAATATATTTATATTTCCGTTGGGAATAAATCTAATAATATTTAGAATTTCTAATAATGACATAACAAATAATGTTGAATTAATTTGTCCAACAAATCATTATTCAAATAATTTATACGAATCACGCAAACAAAACCTTCTTTTAATTCAAGACGGAAAATATTTCGAACCCGTTTATTCGTATAAAAATAATACTAAACGAATATTAATTGGAAAAACATTTAGTGAATACGAGTCGTCTCTGTCAAAAACGTTGTTGTCAGCATTAAAGAAAATTATAAAACCATATATTCAAAATAAATGTATCCCTTTGTCAAGTATGCCAAACCAATATAATGCAAAAACACCTATTAACTTAGACGATTTAATTCAACTATTAAATAAAAGACGGTTTGACATTATTAAACAAGTGGTTAATTTTAATAGTCAAGTTATTGGGGTTATTGCTGAAAGCACATTCGGAAAAGGTCAAGTAGGTTTTGTGCCTTGTTATCCGTCATCAATAAATAACTCAATTAATGAATATGTCTTTATGACAGATGATAATTTATGGAATAATTACGAAGATACAGTAAGTTTTCTAATAAATGTTTCTGGAAAAAATAACACAATTCCGTGTAAACCAGCGTATAAGGTTATAGAAGACGAACACATTGTTGGAATTTTAACAGAAACAAACCAGTTCGTTCAATTATCAGAACCTAAATTATTGTTAGATGTTAATGATGATATTCCAGTATTAGATAATGAAAATTATACAGTGACCAATAATAATAAGATTACATTTACGGATGTTGCGTTAGCAACTACAACGGATAAGGACCAAGAACGTATTGATTATATTAAAAGAATAAAATTAGAAACTAATTTTTATAATGTTTTTAGAAACACAGTTCGGATTTTAATTAATGATTATGAAAATTTAAATATTAGAGAACAGATTGAAACTGAATTAAATAAAACGTATATGATTTATTCAGAAAAATTACAAATAATTAATCAATTGTTAAAAACACTTGTAAATCAAAAAGTAAAATTTACAGGTGATTCGAATCATTATAAAAAAATACAACAAGTGACAACATGTATTTTAAAAAATACAGAAAAGTGTTCTTTACAACAAGTATGTTCGGTTTCTGAAAATAACGTGTGCGTTCTTATATTACCAACAATCAATTTAATTACTAATAACAAAAATGAAGATATTTATTATATAAAGTTAGCTGATGAATTAATACGATATAATCGAATAAACTCATTTATCTTTAAACCTCAAACATATTTGTCTTTTGAAAACATAAATTACAATTTAAATGAACATGAAATACTAATGATTCAGTCATTATTAACTCAAGAATATTTCGAAGGACTTATACCTGCTGTAATAAATAAATATGCAAAATATAATACATACGACCAAGCAGAACCACAACAAACACAAGAATATAATAATTTAGTTGATTTAAATGAGGATACCAAAGTGAATAATGTTATAGAACCGGATTGTAATACAAAAACTACCAATAGTATAAAATCTACGATTTGGAAAAAGGTGTTTCCAAGTAATTATCTAGAAGTTGGATATTTAAAAACTAATAACTGCACTTTTTTTTTCGTATCTGAAATAATAAAAAAAACACTAAATATTGTATTATCAAACCTTGATATTCGAAAAATCTTAATTGAGGAATATTCAAAATATTTAAAAGAATATCAAGAAAAAATATTGGATATCTTAATAGTTCAAGGGAAAAGAACTCTTGGGAATCAAGTTAAATCGGGTGAGTTTAATTTTAACCAGTTTTTGTTATCTGAAAAATATTTTATAACTAATTTAGATTTATGGATTATCCTTGACAAATATAAAATTCCATCCTTTATAATTTCAAGTAAATATTTAATGGAAACGAATTACAACAAAAGTTCGTTTGTATGTTATGGAAAAGAAACAGACCCATTTATTTTTATAATATCTCCTGGGTTAAGGTCGGAAAACATCCCTCTATATAAATACATTCAAGATGAAACTGAAAATATTGTTATACCTATAGATAAATTAAAGGATACTGATATGATTAATGAATTAAAAGGTTCAATTAATAAACAAGTAACAATTGAAACATATTTAAAAGAGTATACGAAATATTTAACAACCAATTATACACGTAAAATTCCATTAGTTGATGATGAACAAGCACCAGTATTAAAAATAAAAAAAACTAAGAAAATTCCTATTAAACCATCTGAGGACGAAATACTGTTACAGCAACAATTAAATGAACAGTTATTAAATGCCGGTCCAGTAAAAAAAACAAGAAAACAAAAGTCCAAGGAGTTTGTCGAAAAAAAAAATAAAACCAGAAAAAACAAAAACCCTTTGGATAACAACGAACCGGATAACAACGAATTATCTTAGGAAATTTAACTTCATTCGACATAACATGAATCATTAAAATATACCCGTTTAATCGGTTTATTTAACTCATTATTAATAATTTTAATGTATTTTCTTCCGAAAAATGGATTATATTTATAAAATAATGTTATTTTTAAATGTAATTCTTTAGTAGCCTGATTTTTGTTAAAATAATTCGAGGCATAATTTGATAAAAAATACAATACGATGAAAGGTTTCATAACATCCGCAACCTTTTTTTTGGGGAAATCTGTATGAATTGTTATTTCTGGATGAAATAACTTATTAAACTTATTAAATATATGTATTCCATATTCGTATAATTTAATAGTTGATAAATTTGAGACATATTCTTTTATTGATATAGTCTGAATTAATTGTTGGTTATTATGTAAAAAACAAGTTAAATCAAACTCCTCAATAAAAAACTGGTGTATTAACTCTGGGATTTCAGTTTGTGTTTGTTTAATAAAAAAATATATATTATATAATATTTGGTTTGAAAACGGCATGTTATTGTATGGGTTCTTACATTCTAATGGTTTAACAAAAAAATGGGATGAGTTTGTCAACGCAACCTTTAATAAATGTATTAGGTCATTAATTGTAAACAAGTATGTCATATTATTTTGGTATATTTGTATAACATTTGGGTCATTTATATTTATTGTATTAAAATATAAATCTGTGGTTATTTGACATTTTGCTTTTTTAAATTTGTAAATATATGCTAGTTTTGAAAACGCAAAATAAACTCTTTGGATTTTATTAAATTTTTGTATAAGTTCGTTCTTTATATTTGGATTATTAAATACATTATTTAAAAGGTTCCATATAAATTGTATTTTTTTTATATGTATCGAAGGTTTAAATCTATGAATATAAATAGAAAATAAAACTTTTACTAAGGGTCTTTCCTTTTCATATTTATCTAATTCATCGTTAAAAATAATCTCCATATTTGTTTGATAATTCTCTGTAAAATCGTAAATAACACTTTTATTGTTTAGTATTTTTTGTATAATATAGTAAAATGAATTCATAATTATTAATATGTATTAAATTTTATTTAATATATATTTTTTTGTAAATTTATATTTAAAATCCAGGATTGTAATCATTACTTGCTCCTAAATTTTTATTCTTTATGCTATTAATATTATTTATTATTGCTAGTTTATTTATGCTACATTTATCATCTTCCGTATTTTCATTATAAAACATATTATTAATTTCGGTTATTTCGTCGATATTTTCGTATTGAACTTCCTCTTCTAATTTTTGCATTTCTTCAATATCCAAAACAACTTGAAAACAACTTGTTCCAAAGAACCCTTCCTGTCCGCACATTACATTTGCGGATATTCCACGCATCGTATCTAATTCTGCGTGTCTCGCTGCTTTTAAAAACATTTCGGGGGTTTCTTCAAATGATGCTTTAGCAATTGGTCCAATATTATCATTATTAATTCCGTGTCTACAAATAGATATCATCTTACTTGTAAAAGTCATTCTATCACATAATACACTAAAATTGTGGTAATTAATATATGTTCCGTCAAATTCAATGACTTCAACCATTTCATTATAAATGGTTTGTCTTGATGCTTCGATGCCTAATACATTATATACCTCAACAATATCATTACTAAATGTTCTAGTGTTATCGATATAATTTAACGCCAATACATCTAATAGGTTTGTGCCTACTGTATCAAGAACCCAAATGTCTTGTTTTTGGTAAGTTCCATTTTGTTCTACAACATTATCTTTTATTTTTCGAACAATTACTTTATTTATTCCTTTAACACCTCGCAATATAATATTTTGTAATAATTTATCTTGGAAATTCTTTAGTATATAAATTTGGTCTGATTGATCTAATGAATGAACTTTAAGTTTCTTTTTTTCCTTGTCGGTTGGTATAAGAGAATTCATCCTAATTCTAAAGATTAGTTTATCCGAATTATAATCGGAATAAATACAACTGATTTCATCTTTATAACAATTATTTAATGTGAAATTGATATCATCCATAGTTATATTTTTATCCAACATAATCTCAGGGTCCATTTCCATTCTTAATATCCATTTTGATTTTTCAGTTGTGGATGAAAATAAATCGACATCGGAACATTCTCCAACCATTTGTTCAAATTCTTTAAATTGTTGGATTATTTCTCTATCCTCATCAATAAGGGTATTTAAATCATCCGGGTCAAAACATATTTCTGTAGATCTAACAACCGATTCTAATTTGGTATGTTCTAACATATACATTATAGAATTTGCTTTGTCTTGGTCTGTTTCATCTTCTGGATTTAAATAAACGGTTAATGATGGATTTTTAGGTTCTGAAGATAAAGACAATATTTCCTCAATTCTTGGAACACCACGGGTTACATTTGACTTGGATGCTACACCCGCAAAATGAAACGTATTTAAAGTATTGTGAATTATTACACCGTAATCAGTCATAAATGTTTGGTTTGCTGGAACGGTGAAATCATACACAAACGTTGTCTGGTCTGGTGTATAATATTCTATATTTATTATTTCGTCCCAAACAACACCAGATTCTAACGCTTGTTTTAAGACTTGTATGTCTGGTGTGATTAAACTTGTGTTTTTATGTTCCTTAAAACATGTGTAATACTTTTCAAGATCTTCGCGAACAATGTTGTCATCAGTTAGATTTGGTTCTTTAATTTTAAGTTTTTTACAACAACTCGCGATTATTTCATTTAAACCGTTGATTTTATCAACAGGGTCTTTTAATCGGTTAATGTTTCTATTACGTCTTTCGATAATTTTTTCACCGACATCGTTGTCAATATTTTCCATATATTGTTCCGCATATTTTGAATGGATAATTAAACTATAATTATACTGTCCAGTGTTCTTAACAACATTCTGTTGAATGCTTCCAAAGATATCGAAATAATTAAACAATAACGCAAAGTCTTTCGTTATTTGTTCGTTGGTATAAAGAATATCAAGCGAATCTACTGAAGAAACATACATTCCGTTTATGTCGACATATGATTGGATTAATCCATACTTAAACTCATTACACGCGGTAAACGCAAAATCAGGAACTCGTTTTTCTAAATATCCACTTCCACAGGTATTTAATAATAAATTTGCTAATTCTCGCGAGTTGAATACAATAGTCTCTGTGTTTATAAATTCTTCGTCTAATATACATTCAATACACGTTTTACCAAATCTCTTAGCAAATTCTTTAATCTGTACAATATAGTCTTTTGTCATATTTGTTATTTGAATTTTATTGTAATGAATACTACCGCTTGATAAATAAACACCAATAAACCATCCGAATAATATATCTAATTCACACGGTGTGTCTTCGATATAAACATCATTTTCGATAAACTTATCCTCAATATGTTTACAAACTGGAATTCTCATTCCGAGTTTCATGTTTGTTCCAGTTATGGGGACAACTTTATTATTCTCACGAATTAAATGTGAATGACTTGTAGTCGTGTGAACTATTCTTCCACTTTTGGTGGTTACTTTCATCATTTCACCATTAACAGGATGTCTGCTTACGTGAGACAATTTATTCCAATGGGTTTCTTCGTTTTCCGAAACACCGATTATATAATATTCATAATTTAATTTGGATAATAACGTTTCAAAACTGTTTTCGTTATGACCAGTGTTAAATGTATAATTTGGATATTGTTCCATTAAATCATCTATAAAATCACCAACCTCAACAGATGTCATCTTGATTTGTCCGGTTAATTTATGTTTTGATATGAGTTTAACCTTTTCGCTATATAAACAAGACATTTGAGTTGAAACCTCTCCAATACTTTGTCCCGCAATCATACCAACCATTTCACCAGGCGAAACAATCGCGCGTTTATAGGTTAATAATATGGTTTCTAGTAATAAGGTTAATGTGCTTTTATTAAATCTCTTGACAATTAATAATTCTTTAGGTGATAAATAATAATAATATAACGTTTTAAATAATTCGGTTGGTGCTATATAATAGTTTTGTTCCATAATTTTGTAATTTTCCTCAATCATTTGAAACGCTTCATATGGAGTAATGTCTACAAGAGAATTACTGTTAATATTACATTGTCCTTGAATATTATTTATGATATACGAAAACGCAACTGGAACATTAACAATGTTATCTCCTTTTCTTTTAAAGACATATTCAATAATATCATTACGCTTTAAAATCATGAATTCCGTATATTTTTTACACATTTTATTAAAATCCGATATTTGGGCATTATACCTTTTCATTACATTTTTTAAGAATATTTGGTTTAATAATTTAGATTTTCCGGGTTCATCAGGAATATTGTAATGCGCGTAAATATCATTAACACTCATTGTAACCAAAGGCAAATTTTGATTTTCGACTTTGATTGTATCAATTCCATCCTCTCCATAATTAAATTGGACTATTTTCCCTTTATTGGTTCGAATAGTCATATCATAATTTACCATTAAATCTTCTAACCCTTTGATTAATTTACGCTGAATATAACCCGTAGTGGATGTTTTTACAGCAGTATCAATTAAACCAACACGACCACCCATTGCGTGGAAGAATAGTTCTTGCGGAGATAATCCATTAATGTATGAACTTTCTACAAATCCTCTTGCTCCAGGCGAATCATCGAATTTATTAAAATGAGGAAGTGTTCTATTTTCAAACCCATATGGTATTCGTTTACCATCTACGTTTTGTTGTCCTAGACAAGAAATCATAAAAGATATATTTAAGTCACTTCCTTTTGAACCGGCATTAACCATAGTTACAAAACGGTTGTTTTTGTCAAGACTTTTTAAACCAGTTTTGCCTGATTCTGATGTTGCTTGATTT
>Ga0114978_10001825_pt1 | contig 17888 bp, 12 predicted proteins | sample S_140212_EF_Meta_FD_87027 | JGI IMG/M metagenome (GOLD analysis project Ga0114978, IMG submission 87027) | Freshwater microbial communities from Lake Simoncouche, Canada to study carbon cycling - S_140212_EF_MetaG | ecosystem: Environmental > Aquatic > Freshwater > Lake | place: Lake... | reverse complement strand
CAGTTGTGGCGGTGTAACTTCTGGAGTAGAGAAGTTGGCATAGTCGGCAAATCGCTGACGCTGCAATTGGCGTCGGCTTGGGCCACAGTGCGGATGCCGGGAATGACGGTTGATACCGCGGGATGAGCTAAGACGAATTTCAGCGCCGCTTGCGGTAGCGAGTAGCCACTCCCAGCGAGATCTAATCTAATGGCCTCAGTGTGAGCAACGGCTCGCTCCATTCGATCGCCAGCAAAATAAAGGGCGCGAAAATCGTCTGCCGCAAATTTTGTTTCCGCAGTAAATTTTCCAGTGAGAACGCCCTCATCAAAAGCTACGCGTACAATAATACCGACGCCGCATTCTTGGGCAACTTGCAGCAATTCAGCTGCAGGCTCTTGGTCAAAAATATTATAAATTACCTGCACGCTATCGACCCAGCCCGCGCGCATGAGATCAATCACGCTATTTTGATCACATTCCGGCGTGGAAACACCGATCAAGCCGATCAGGCCCTCGTGTTGTAGCTGGCGGAGAATTTTGAAAGGGGTGGGATTGCGATTCCAGGCACGGGTCCAGGTGTGAAGCTGGAGCAAATCGAGGCGATCAGTGCCGAGCGTTGTGAGCCGGGTAGCAATATTCTCGCGAAGATAGTCCTCTGCGTAACGTTCCTCAGCGCGACAGTAAGGGGAGGGCGGCCAGATGCCGGGTGCCGGCGGGGTTTTGGTGGCGACGAATATATTTTCTTTTTTCCCGGCGGCGGCCCGTTCGCGTAAAACTTGGCCAATTAAGCGTTCGCTGCGGCCGTTGCCGTACCCGGCAGCGGTATCAATAAAATTAACCCCAAGATCGAGTGCGCGGTGCAGAGCGGCCAGGGAGTCGCTGTCCGCTTGGGCGCCCCACGCACCTCCAATCGCCCACGCGCCAAAGCCAATTTCTGAACAACGAAAGTTTTGCTTACCAAAGGGACGATATTGCATGGGGGGAAATTGGTCAGTAGCCGATCGCCTTGCTGTCAGCCTTGCGGGGATCAGCTGCACCGTATCTTAAGCCGGTTTTAGGATCAATGGCGATGCTCTCACCGTCACCTTGATATCCGCCCTCATAAGAAGCGCGCTCTTTGATGTTTTGGCCTTTCGCTTTGAGAGCGACCGCGGTGTCAGCGCTGAGACCGTGATGTTCGAATGAGATGATGTCAGGCATCCATTGTTGGTGAATGCGTGGAGCCTCGACTGCCTGCGCGACTGACATGTTGAAATCGATGACGTTCGTAATGATTTGGAGGACGGTATTAATAATGGTGGGACCGCCGGGACTGCCGGTGACGAGAACGAGGGCGCCATTTTTAAAAACAAAGGTTGGCGTCATTGACGAGAGGGGGCGCTTACCCGGGACGATCGCGTTCGCTTCACCTTGAATGAGGCCGAACATATTAGCCGTGCCGACCTGAGAGGTGAAATCATCCATCTCGTTATTCATTAAGATGCCCGTGCCGGGAATGGTGACGCCCGAGCCATAGGCGCCATTCAGGGTGTAGGTATTGCTGACGGCATTGCCGGCCGCATCGACGATCGAAAAGTGGGTAGTTTCGGTAGATTCAGCAATCGGGCGTACCATAAATTTGCCGAGACCCGGCTGGATGGCGGTAGCGGGGGTCGCCTGATTGGGGGAGAAGTCTGCCATGCGGCCTTTGATATAGGCAGGATCGAGGAGTTGGCTGACGGGCACCTGGATGAAGGCGGGATCGCCTAAATATTCCGCGCGGTCGCGGAAGGCGCGTTTCATCACTTCCGCAAAGAGGTGATATTTAGCGGCAGAGTTTGAGCCCATGGCGGTGACGTCAAAAGGTTCCAGCATGCCCAGCATTTGCAGAATCGCGATACTGCCTGAACTGGGCGGCGGCATGAGCACGATATCGTAGCCGCGATATTTTCCGCGGAGGGGGGTGCGTTCTACCGCTTGATAGTTTTTCAGATCAGTTAAGGTTATATTACCACCATGGGCGGACATCGCAGCGGCAATTTTTTTGGCAGTCTCGCCTTCATAAAATTCCCGGGGGCCATTTTTTTGTAAGCGAGCCATGGTGGCCCCGAGATCGGCTTGCACCCAGTGTTCGCCAGCTTTCCAGAAAGCTCCCTGTTTGAGGTAGATTTTTTTTGAGTCAGCGAACGGGGCGAGCAGTTTAGCAAAAGTATGGAAGGAGGCGGCGCTCGCTTGCGACACGATGTGTCCTTCGGTGGCCAGACGGCGGGCGGGCTCGACTACCTGGGCCCAAGTGACTTTGCCGGAACCATATTTTTGCATCGCTAAAGCGAAGCCAGCGACAGAGCCGGGCACGCCACTCGCTTGCCAGCCCACGGTGGATGAACCGACGCCTTGGCGTAATTTACCATCGTTACCGACATACATATCCCGGGTGGCTCCTGCTGGCGCCGTCTCGCGATAATCAATCGCGATATCCCGGCTGGCTCCTGGAGTAGCGCCCGCTAAATGAATCATCATGAAGCCACCGCCGCCAATGTTGCCGGCAAAAGGATAGACCACTGTCAATGCTAGGCCAGTGGCGACGGCCGCATCAACCGCGTTGCCCCCTTTCTGTAAAATTTCTACGCCTGCTTGCGAGGCGAGTTCGTGGACGGAGACGACCATGCCGTGTTCAGCTTCAATCGGGGCTCGTTGGGCAGCTAGCGGTAAAGGCGCGGTCAATAATGCTAACGCGGCAATTAAAGGCGCAGTAATTAAGCGTCGGGTAGTAAGCATGTGAAAGGCTTTCCCTGATGCCGCAGTGCCACAAGACGCAAATCCTCGGGTGCGTTCCGCCATGGCTGCGGTCTGTTTTTGTTGGTGTAGCAATCTTGTCCTCGAAAATACGCTCAATCTGCGGCTAAGCAGTTTTTCTTGAAAATATTTTATCCAAAAAGCTTGCCTCCAACCCCAAAGGGTAAAGTCTATATCTTGCTATCTTTACTATATTACTAATGTTTAGTTTAATTTACTCTTTTGCCTCTGTTTATTGATAAAAACGTGAACCGGCGCGCTGCTTAAGCGGGCTAATGAGCAGTTGTGATTCGAGTAACGATAACTACATTTAATCCAGACTTTGAGGCTTAAAAACTCAAAATAATCAGACACACCACCTATGAATAATAAAAACCAAGTATCATCGATCTCGTATTCTACAGGATCGCGGCGAATGGGCTCAGTCGCACTTTTCGCCTTTTTAGTGCTGGCGGTTAATTCAACCGTCTTCGGGCAAACAGTCGCCCCGCAAGCAGCAAAAAAGAGTGACGCCATTCAGTTAGAGAAGTTCGTCACCACGGGGTCACGTTTTAATGACCGCTCAGTAACGCAATCCCCGGTGCCAATTGATGTCATTAGTGGCACTGAGTTGAAGCAAGGTGGCTATAATGAAACGAGCCAGATGCTACAGGCGAACATTCCGTCGTTCAACTTCCCGCGTCCATCGTTGACGGATGGGACCGACCATATTCGTCCTGCCACGCTACGTGGATTGGCGCCGGACCAGACCCTCGTGCTCATCAATGGCAAACGTCGCCACACCAGCGCGCTCGTTAACCTCAACGGTTCAATTGGTCGCGGTTCGGTCTCCACGGATTTTAATGCGATTCCGGCCGCGATGATCGAGCGCATCGAAGTGTTGCGCGACGGTGCCTCGGCTCAATACGGCTCCGACGCTATTGCTGGCGTGATCAATGTTATCCTGCGTAAGGATGCTGGCTGGGGCTTGACGCTCGGTTACGGCGTTACGGGTGTCGGTGATGGCGAGGACTACAAACTTGATGCCTTCACTGGGGTTGCCCTGGGCGATAAGGGCTCGCTTTTCGTTGATGTTTATCTGCGCGATCATGCGCCCACCAATCGGAGTTTAGCTGATACTCGGCAGCAATATTTTGGTATCAGCCCCACCACCGGGCTCCCCGTTGCGTTTTCTGGTAATTATGGTTCGGGCACCGGCCTCAGCCCAGCAAATGGCACGCTCGATCCGCGCGAAGCGACGGTCAATCGCATCAACCACCGTTTTGGTGATCCCATGACGAAGGACAAAGGGCTTTGGCTAAACGGTGATTATCCGTTGGCTGACAATCTTGATCTTTATTTCTACGGTGGCACCAGCATTCGTCACGCGAATGGCGCGGGTTTTGCGCGTCGCGCCGGCGACGATCGTACTGTTCGCACCATTTGGCCTAACGGCTTTCTGCCGTACATCGATAGCGTTGTGGAGGATTTCTCTTTCGGCAGTGGCATTAAAGGCAAGTCGTCTAACTGGAGTTACGACCTCAGCACTACCTATGGCACTAACGCGCTTGATTATCGCACCTCAAATTCCGCCAACGTTACACTGGGCGGCGCGAGCAACACCGCGTTCTACGATGGCCAGCTAAAATTTGGTCAATGGACGACCAACCTCGATCTCGCGACGTCATTTAACGCGGGCCTAGCGACACCGCTGAAGTTCGCCGTTGGCGCTGAGGTTCGCTCAGAAAAATATACCATCGCGGCGGGTGAGGCTGACTCCTACCGCAACGGTGGTATCACCATTATTGGTGGCCCAAGCAATGGCGGCCTCGCCGCGGTCGGTGCTCAGGTGTTTCCTGGCTTCAAGCCTTCAGATGCCGGCTCCCATACCCGCAGCGCCAAGTCCGTCTATCTCGACCTCGAGCAAAATCTGACGGAGCGCTGGTTGGTTTCCCTCGCCGCTCGCTTCGAAGATTATACTGACTTCGGCAACAATAGTACCGTCAAGCTCGCCTCTCGCGTAGAGCTGACCAATGAATTCGCGCTGCGCGGCTCACTCAGCACTGGCTTCCGCGCGCCGCACTTAGCGCAAGAATGGTTCAGCGCTACTTCCACTAATTTCATCGGTGGTGTCCCATACGATATTCTTACCTTCCCCGTCGGAAATGCGGCGGCTAAAGCTTTAGGCGCCACGAGCCTGACGCCGGAAAAATCGACTAACACCAGCGGTGGCATCACTTGGAATTCCAAAAAATCCGGATTCTCTGCCTCCGTTGATTTATACAATATCGCCATCAAGGATCGCATCGTTCTTTCCTCTAACTTCACGGGGGCTCCGATCATTGCCTTGTTGGCCACCCAAGGGATTAGCGGCGTGGGCGGTGGCCGTTATTTCACCAATGCAGTCGATACCACCACCAAGGGCATTGATGTAAGTGGTCGCTATGTCTGGACTACCAGCGCGTCGGGTAAGCTTACCTTCACCGGTGGCTTTAATCACAACACGACGAAGGCCAGCCGGATCAAGCAGGCGCCCGCTAATCTCGCGGCGATCACCACTACCCCGCTCTTTGATCTCACGGAAACCATTCGTCTAGAAAAGGGTCAGCCACGCGATAATATCAATCTCTCCGCTGGCTGGGAATACGGTAAATTCTCCTTCCTCGCTCGCCAAGTGCGCTACGGCGAAGTTTCGGCGGTCGCTTTTGCGAGCACCACGCAAGCTAACATCGATGTGTTAACGCCAGGTTATAATGTCGAGTTTGCCGCGGCGGTCCCCGGTTCCGTGGGTGGCACGACCACTAATAAACAAGTCATCCAAACTTGGGGCGCTAAGTGGCTCACCGACCTTGATGTGACTTATCATTATACGAAGAACATTACGATCTCCGTTGGCGCGAATAACCTCCTCGATGTCTATCCTGACGAGAATATTCGTTCGAAGATTTCTAATGGCGTGGCCTATAGCGGCACGGACAACGTTGGGATCTTCCCTTATAGCAGTATTTCACCGTTCGGCTTTAACGGCGTATTTTATTACACCAAGCTAAGCCTGAAATTCTAGGACGGCGTCTTAGTTTAGTCTTCACTTGGCGCGGGCAAGCTAGCCCGCGCCTTTTTTATGGGTCGATGAAAACGCCGGCGTGCGTTTCTTCATGAGCGCTGATGAAATATCATCGCATTGCAGCTTGAAGCAACCGATGGACTGCGGCGCACTCTCATCTTATGGAATCGCACGCGGTGGTCTTTACGGGCCCCAATCAAGTCGCTTACCAGAAAATCACCTCTCCTGAGCCGGGGCCGGAGGATGTCGTGGTCGACGTGCATCATTCATGGATTAGCAATGGCACGGAGGGATCGTTTCTTCGCGGCGAGCGAATTTCTGGCGATGTCGCTTGGAGGTCGGGTGATCCCGCGCCTTTTCCCATGATTGCCGGTTATCAAAAAGTTGGCCGGGTCCGGCAGGTCGGTGCCGCAGTCCAGCGTTTTGCCCCGGGGGATTGGGTGTTCGCTTCGATGAGTAAAGTTTGCGGCATGTTTGATAATCAATTTGCCGGACACGTTTCGCCTGCTGTTTGCGCGCAGGGCGCATTGCTAGCTTTGCCGGCAGGGATTGATCCTTTGGCTTTTGCCGGACTCGTATTGACGCAGGTGGGTTATAATTGCGGCACCCGCTCTCCGATTCAGTCGGGGCAACTTGCCGTCGTCCTCGGCGATGGTCTCGTGGGGCAATGGGCAGGACAGACCCTAGCGCAGCTCGGGGCAAAAGTAGTGTTGGTGGGCCGACACCCAGATCGCTTAGCGCGGTTTTCTCGTTTTGGGTCCACTGTTTTGAGTGGCACTGATAACGGTCTGGCCGCGGTCCGCGCACTCGGCAGTGAGCGAGTGCAAGTGTTGGTGGAAACCGTGGGCAGCACACGCGGGTTGAAAGACTATCTCCCCCAAATGGCGCGGGGTGGCCATATGGTAATCGCGGGTTTTTATTCGCCGGCGGGCGCCGTTAATTTACAGGAAAGTCTTCAAGAATTTCGTAATGCCGAGATTTCTTTCGACCTCGCCTCAGGTGCAACTGCGTCACGATTACAGACCACGCTCGAGTGGATCGCAGCGGGTCGGTTGGATTCACTTGGCTGTTTGACGCATCGCTTCCCGGTAGAACAAGCGGCTGAAGCTTGGGCTTTAATTGAAAGTAAGCGCGCGCCCGTCTTGGGAGTGGTGCTCGACTGGCCGGCTTCGCGAATTAAGCTTTAAATTCTCGATGATCATTCCCGCCACCATGAAGCTATTGCAAATTGAGGCGCCCGGTCGTGCTGTGTGGCGTGATGCCGCGGTGCCAACCCCTGGGGCTGGGGAAGTCTTGGTGCGGATTCTCGCCATCGCGACTTGTCCTCACTGGGATCTGCATATTCTCGGCGGTCAGCCCATGTTTCCCGGGATGAAATTAAATTATCCCTATCTGCCAGGCCAGCCGGGGCACGAGGCGGTCGGCGAAGTCGCGGCGCTCGGCGCCGGCGTGAGCACCGTGAGCGTGGGTGCCCGTGTGGCGGTTTGGCGTGATACCGGTCGGCGGCCGCAGGGTTGTTACGCGCAGTTTAATATTTTACGCGCAGAAGATTTACTCGAGGTGCCCACGACGCTCAGCGCCGCGGCGATCGCTTCGCTAGAATTAGCGATGTGCGTAGAAGTATCCTTTCAGCAACTAGCGCGCTTAGGGGGGATTGCCGGTCGGCGCATCGGGTTGAGTGGATTGGGGCCCGCCGGTTTAGTGGCGGTGCAATTAGCGCGCGCCCACGGCGCCGCCGAAGTCATCGGAATTGATCCCGTCGCTGAACGCCGGGAATTAGCCAGCGCTCTTGGCGCGCATCGCACCGCTGAGCCTGATGCTACGGCGTGGCCAGCAACGCGAGGGGCCGGCGCCTTCGATGATGCGATTGATCTCACGGGTGTACCCGCCTCCATTGAATTTCTTTTAGACCGCACCCAACGTTGCGTTACTTTATTTGGCGTGCTCCGCGAAGAGGTGCGCTATGGTGGTCGGCACATGTTCGGTCCGGGTCTGCTTCTCATGGGCTATGGTGATCATAATCGGGTCGCTGCTGAGACGGCGTTGCGGTTTATCATCGAGGGAAAATTGCGCTTGGCTCCCTTGATTACGCACACCTTGCCATTTTCTCAGTACGCCGCCGGGGTAGAATTGCTGCGCACCAAGCAGGCTATCAAAATCCTTTTCGACCCGTGGCTTTAAGCACATCTCGATGCCGCGCCGTCGTGCCCTCCGCCCGCAGCGGAGGCGAGGGCCGTGCTCCCAATTAGCTCGCCCCTTGCCGCCCAGGTCCCGCGCCACGGCACTCGGTTTGTAACATAATATATTACAAACTGAGCGAGAATCGGGTGGTGGAAGGACGGCTTGTGTTGGGCAGGAGAGGCGGGGTATGTGTGGGGGGCAGGCTAATTCATTTCTTTTTTTATGTTCACTCCTTTGCCGTTAAGTCGCCGACAGTGGTTAATTTCTAATGGAGCTACGCTGGCGGGGCTTGCGCTGACGTCGCGGTTAATGAATTTCGAAATGGCGGCGCAAATGACGCCGGAGCGCCTTGCGGCCACGTTGCCGGTGCGTGCTCGGCTATCGCTCAATGAAAATCCCTTTGGTCCCTCACCCGCTGCGCTCGAGGCGATGCTGCGGAATCTTTCGGCGGGGAAGGCGGCCCGTTATCCTTATGGCGAAGTGAATGAGTTGATCGCGCTCATTGCAAAAAAAGAAGGCGTTACGCCCGATCACATCGTCTTGAGCGTTGGCTCAGGCGAACTGCTGGAGACGGTTGGCGTGCAATTTGGTTTGCAGAAAGGCGAGGCGATCTACGCGTCGCCAGGTTATCTGCAGCTCCCGCGGGCGGTGGAGGCTCTCGGCGGTCGGGGTATTCCTGTTCCCGTTAATGCGCAGCTTGAGCACGATCTCGATGCGATGGCGGCGAAGATCAGAGACCGGCCTACGGTGATCTATATCGCTAACCCTAATAATCCAACCAGCACAGTCGTTGATCCGAGCGCGCTGGCCACTTTCATTAAAGAAGTTTCGCCTAAGGCATTGGTCTTCTTGGACGAAGCCTATCTGGATCTCGCCGATAACTATGCGGGACGTACGCTGGTCGGTCTTGTTCACGCTGATCGTAATCTGATCGTCGCCCGGACCTTTTCGAAAATTTATGGCCTGGCGGGGATGCGCATCGGCTACGGGGTTACTTCGCCCAAGATCGCGGCTCAGTTGCGGAATTATGGTTTGGGTTCGCTGACAGGCCCGAGTATTACTGCGGCAGTTGCTAGCTTGCGCGATGACGGTTATGTCGCTGCCACCCGAGCGAAGATTGTTGCCGAGAAAGAAAAATTACTAGCTCTGCTGCGCGAGTTGGGCCGACCATATGCGGCGTCGCAGACTAATTTTGTATTTTTCCAGACAGGTCGCGAGCACGCGAAAGTAGCGGCGGCGATGTTAGCGGAGAGTGTTTCGATCGCCCGGGCTTTTCCGCCGATGACAGATTGGGCGCGTATTTCTATCGGATTGCCTGAGGAAAATGCGTTAGCGCGCGCCGCTTTGCGGAAAATTTTTAGCTAAAAACAGCCGCGGCAAACAGCCGCGGCTTTGAGAGTTAAACGAGCCTGCCGCCAAAAGGGCAGGGTCTGGTTGAATCGATTAGATTCCTGCGCTGTTGTCCTCTGGAATGCGCATGCAGTAGAAGCTGCGATACACAAAGACGAGGGCCACCGCGAAGAAGAACAGGCCGATGCCAGTTTTGAGGTTTTGATTGGTCATCGTTACCGCAATCTCGACGGCGAGAAGGCCGAAGAGGGTGGTGAACTTGATCACAGGATTCATGGCGACCGAAGAAGTGTCTTTGAACGGATCGCCAACGGTATCACCGACCACCGTCGCCGCGTGCAGGTCGGTGCCTTTTTGGCGAAGTTCAACTTCGACGATCTTCTTGGCGTTATCCCAAGCTCCGCCGGCATTCACCATGAAGATGGCTTGGAATAGACCGAAGAAGGCAATGCCGATTAGGTAGCCGATAAAGAAGTAGGCATTGAAGAACGGCAGGGCTAAAGCGAAGCAGAATACTACGATGAAGATATTCCACATGCCTTTTTGGGCATAGACCGTGCAGATGCGAACGACTTCCTTGGAATCTTTCTCAGAGGCAGTCGTAGCGTCGAGCTTCATGTGCTCCTTGATGTAGACTACGGCGCTGTAAGCCCCAGTCACGACGGCCTGCATCGAGGCGCCGGTGAACCAGTAGATGACCGAGCCGCCCATGATGAGGCCAAGAATAATCTCCGGCTGCACGATGCTCAGTGCGCCGATGACTTCCTTGAAGGGTCCCGCCACGCCAGACGCGACTTGAATTTCATACAATTTTTGCAGCAGCATGATAATGCCGAACACCATCGTGGTCGCACCGACTACGGCAGTACCGATGAGGACAGGTTTAGCAGTGGCCTTGAAGGTATTGCCGGCGCCATCACCCTTTTCGAGTTGGTATTTGGCGTTGTGGAAGTCGGGCTTGAAACCGAAATCTTTTTCGATTTCAGCGGCGATGCCGGGGCGACCTTCGATTTGCGAGAGTTCGTAAACAGATTGTGCATTATCGGTCACGGGGCCGTAGCTATCGACGGCGATTGTGACAGGACCCATGCCGAGGAAGCCGAAGGCCACCAGGCCGAAGGCGAAGATCGGCGCAGCGAACAAGAACTTAGTCGGCATCAGCGCCAGCAGCGCGGCGTTTTGGGAGAAGTAATACGAGGCCGCCATCAGCAGCATGATGACGAGACCCATCCAGAAGGCGGACATGTTGCCGGCGACGAGGCCGGACAAAATGTTGAGGGACGCGCCGCCGTGCTTTGAGCAGTTGGTGACTTCTTTGACGTGACGGGAATTCGTGCTGACGAACACTTTGGTGAATTCCGGAATCAGTGCACCGGCGACGGTGCCGCAGCTGATAATGACGGAAAGCACCCACCAGAGAGCTGGGTTAATGCCGGCTTGGTGAGCAAGCAGGTAGTAAGAGGCGACGAAAGTGATGCCGATTGAAACAGCCGAGGTGATCCAGACGAGGTGCGTTAACGGAGCCTCGTAATCAAAATCCTTCAAGCTGCCGTACTTGGCTTTCGAGAAGGCATCGTTGATGAAATAAGAGACGAGTGAGGTGACGATCATCAGGGCGCGCATCACAAAGAGCCAGACGATGAGCATGGCGCAGAGCTCTTGGCTATCGACCAGCGCAAGGGCGAGGAACGAGATAAGCGCGACACCGGTCACGCCGTAGGTTTCGAAACCATCGGCCGTTGGCCCGACGGAGTCACCGGCATTGTCGCCGGTGCAGTCTGCGATGACGCCAGGATTTTTTGGGTCATCTTCGGGCAGTTTGAAAACAATCTTCATTAAATCGGAGCCGATATCGGCGATCTTGGTGAAGATACCGCCGCAGATGCGGAGAACGGAGGCGCCGAGGGATTCGCCGATGGCGAAGCCGATAAAGCAAGGTCCGACGAGTTCCCGGGGTAAGAACACCAGGATGCAAATCATGAAGAACAATTCGACGCAGACTAAGAGCAAGCCGACGCTCATGCCGGAGCGAAGTGGGATGAAGAGCGTGTTAAGCGCGTTGCCCTTAAGAGCAGAGAAGGCGGTACGCGAGTTGGCTACGGTGTTAATGCGAATGCCGAACCAAGCTACGCCGTAAGAGCCCAAGATGCCCAGAATGGACGCGAGCAGAATGACCACGACGTGAGCGGCAGTATTGTGCGACAAGACGCCGAAGTAATAGATCATGCAGGCGCCAATCAGCACCCAGAGAATAGCGAGAAACTTACCCTGGGTGAATAAATAGGTTTTGCAGGTCTCCCAAATCATGTGGGAGACGCTCGCCATCGAGGAATGCACCTGGAGGGCTTTGGTCTGGGTGTATTGAATGAGGCCGAACGCGGCGCCGAGCGCGCAGATCACGATCCCCCAGTACATCAGCGTGAGACCGCTGACACCACCGAGGCCATCGAAGTGCACATGAGTAAGATCAGGGATCTTAATGTCAGCTTCGCCGGCAAAGGCGGGAGTTGCTAAAGTGGCTAGCGCTAAAATCAGCGCTCCCGTTTGTTTCCAAACATTGGATTTAAGCATAACTAAGGGTAAGGGTACTGAACGCGGGAAACCTGCCAAGCGGCCGCGAGTGAGGCCAGTATAATCCAGCTGCAAACCGCCTCGGCATTGACCTGTTAGGTAGTTTAATTTTATCTGTGAAGACTGTTAAATGCGCTTATGCCTCTGCTCGAAGTCAAAAACCTGATTAAGACCTACGCGGCGCCTGGGTTTAAGCGGAGCGACTCCGGCGCTGTTCATCGGGTGGTGGAGGTTACTTCATTCACCTTGGAAGCCGGTGAGCAGCGAGCGCTGCGCGGCGAAAGCGGTTCGGGCAAAACGACTTTTCTCCATCTGATCGCAGGCATCCTCGCTCCTGATAGCGGCTCTATCTTGCTCGCTGGAAGAGAGATAACGAAACTAAGCGAAGCGGGGCGTGATCGGCAACGGGCGGAGAGCATTGGCTATATTTTTCAGACCTTTAATTTACTCCAGGGGCATACGGCTTTAGAAAATGTGGAACTGGGGATGGCCTTTGGCCGTGGCGTGGACCGGGCTGAAGCGGTGGCTTTATTACAGCGGGTGGGGCTGGGCGATAAACTCGGTCATTATCCTCGCCAGCTTTCCACGGGTCAGCAGCAACGGGTGGCGGTCGCGCGGGCGTTGGCTAATCGGCCCAAGCTGGTCCTTGCCGACGAACCCACAGGTAATCTCGACCGCCGCAATGCTCGGGAAGCGCTGCAACTGATTCGCGAGGTATGTCGCGAATCCGGGGCAGCTTTATTGTTGGTGAGTCACGATGAGCGCGTGCTCGCGCAGTTTGAGCAAATGCAGGATTTCATGACGATCAATCGGGCGCTCGTCACGTCGGTCGCATAGAATTTAAAATGGCCGATATTCCCATGCTCAACTTCGTCCACGCCTTTTCCCTCTTTAGGCATTCTCCGGAATTTAGCGGGGCCGCGGTGGCCAATTCTTCGCGATGATCTTCAATCTTATCTATCGTTCATTGCGCCAGCACTTGCTGGCGACGCTGGTGACCGCGGGTAGCATTGCGTTGGCGAGCGGTTTATTGCTGACGGTGTGGGTGGTGAAGACGCAATCACAGGCGGTGTTCGCGGCGACCAATTCTGGTTTTGATGCGGTGCTCGGGGCGCGCGGGTCGAAGTTGCAACTGGTGCTGAATGCAATTTTTCATCTCGAGGCATCGCCCGGCAATCTCACGGCCGCTGATTTCGAAATGATCCGGCATCAGCGCGAGGTGAAAATGGCGATTCCGTTGGCGGTCGGGGATAATTATCGAGGGTGGCGCATCGCGGGCACGACCGAATCGTTATTTACGGACGTGGAATATATGCCGGGCCATCGTTATCAGGTCGGTCGCGGCGAGCGGTTTTTTCAAATCGGCAAACTTGAAGCCGTGGTCGGAAGTTATGCGGCTAAGAAACTAGGCTGGCAGGTTGGGACGACTTTTCATCCTTCGCATGGCCTCATTTTCAATCCTCAGGCAGAGCAGCATGCAGAGACTTATACGGTGGTCGGGGTCTTGGCTCCGACCAACACGCCGGTTGATCGCGTGATCTGGATTCCGCTAGAGGGAGTGCAAACCATGAAGGGGCATAATCCGCTGGCGGCGACTGAGCTGAGTGCGGTGCTCGTGCAATTGCGGGCCCCAGAGGCTGGGATGATGCTGAATTTGCGGCTTAATAGCCCAGGCGGGCGGCTAACCTTTGCCTATCCGATTGGAACAATTGTGGCGGAATTGTTTAACAAAATAGCCTGGTTTGATCAGGTGCTGACCCTCGTGGCTTGGTTGGTGGCGGTGGTGGCTTCAGGTTCTGTTTTGGTCAGTATTTATAATTCCATGAGCGCCCGCGCTCGAGATATTGCCATTTTGCGCGCGCTCGGCGCCCGTCGGCGCACGGTATTTGGGGCGGTCGTCGGGGAGGCGGCTGTGATCGGTCTGCTTGGATCAGCCGCGGGTTTCTCCGTCTTTGCTGGGCTCGCTGGGTCGGTGGCGGCCCTCATTCAGGCGCAAACCGGGGTCGTGCTTGAGCCGCTGCAATGGAATCCAGTTCTTTGCTGGGGCCCCGCCGTTTTTGTCGGGCTCTGTATCCTCGGTGGGTGCGTGCCGGCGTTTAAGGCTTATCGGGTGTCGGTGGCTGAGACGATCGCTCCGGTGTCCTGAAGCAGTGAGCGGCGATCAGGCAACCCGCCTCCAAGGTTGCGGGGCGGCCAAATCCTTTGACGCGGCGGAGATCCTGAGTATTTTTGCAGACATGAAGTGTTCTTGGCGTCTCCTCCGTTCATGCTTTGGCCTCTGTGTAGGCAGCTTGCCGATCGTCGGTCCCGCCGCCGTAGAATATGAGGTGGTCGGTTTCGATCGCTTGGCCTCTTTCGCGTTTACCGCGCCAGAATTTAACAATGCGGATCCCAAGGCGCTGCCACCGTCGGGCGCTGATCAAATCCCGGCTAAGATTAAGGCCCTCAATCAGCAGAAAGTGGCGGTGACGGGTTATATGTTGCCGGTTCGGATGGAGGGCGGGTTGGTGAAGGAACTACTTTTGGTTAAAGATCCCATGATGTGTTGCTATGGCGTCATGCCGAAAATCAACGAGTGGGTGGTGGTCAAAATGATCGGCGCTGGCGTGAAGCCGCTGATGGACGTGCCGATTACTTTTGAAGGAAAACTTCGCGTGGGCGAGATGTACGAGAACGGTTATCTGACCGGTGTCTATTTGCTCGAGGGCGAAAAGCTGGTGGGCGTAAAAGGCTAACTAGCCCGCGCCGTCTGACCTCAGGGTGCTGGGACAGCGGCGCTCGCCTTCAGCGCGAAATATCTCGCTGAGTCAGTACCTTATAGCCGCGTGTATTCAGCGCGCTCGCGGCGAGATCATTGTCTTCTACGCTCAGCACGAGAGCCGATTTTCCCTCGGGCCGCATAAAAAAAGAATAGAGATAGTGGATGTTAATTTCCACGGTGAGTAGCGCTTTCAGTACGCCTTGCAGTTGCGATTCATCCGTAATCTCTACGGCCAGCACATCGCATTCGGTATAGGCAAAATTAGTGGCCGCCATCAATTCGCGCGCGCGGTCAGGGTCATCCACGATTAATCGATCAATCGCGCAATCCGTCGTGTCGAGAGTGGTCATCGCCATCACGTGCACGTTATGCTTCGCGAGCAAGGCCGTCAGATCATAAAGTTGGCCAACGCGATTCGGTAAAAAAACTGAAAATTGTTTTACCGGATCAGTGGCGAGCGGGGTGGCAGTGTCAGACATAAACGGCGACTGCTGTATGTCGCGGTCGCGGGTGGCGGTCAATGCCGACGTGTGCGGCCGACAGGAGGCTTGAGTGTCGTGCGGGGAGCACTCAACGTGCCGCATGGTTTTTCATCAGCAAATTCCCGCGCTCTAAGATGAAGCCGTTCGATGTGCATCAAGCGGTCGCCCAGCGCGCAAATAACAGTGCGCGCTTGGTGTTGCGGGGCATTGGGCTAAACGCCGTGCTGGCGGTGGTGAAATTAGCGGGGGGGATCTTTGGCCACACCTATGCGCTGATTGCGGATGCGGCGGAGTCCATGCTCGATATTTTATCTTCGACGCTGGTGTGGGCGGGTTTTCGGGTGGCGGCGCGTCCGCCAGACGCGAATCATCCTTACGGCCACGGCAAAGCGGAGCCGCTCGTTGGGTTGGTGGTCGCCCTATTTATTTTTGTCATGGCCGGTTGGGTGGCCTCGCATGCCATCCATGAAATTCGGACGCCCCATCAAGGTCCGGCCTGGTGGACCTTATTAGTGTTAGCTGGCGTGATCGTTGCAAAAACATGGTTCTCGCGGCGGATGGGAATGGCGGGGGAAGAAGTGGGGAGCACGGCGCTGGGCATCGAGGCCATGCATCATTGGTCTGATGCCATCACTTCGGGCGCCGCCTTTGTGGGTATTAGTATCGCGCTATGGGGCGGCGCAGGTTGGGAAACCGCCGATGACTGGGCTGCTTTATTTGGCTGTGTGATTATCGCCTTCAATGGTTTTAGTATGTTTATGCAGGCCCTCGGCGATGTGATGGATACAGCTGCGCCGCAGAATTTCGAAAATGAGGTGCGGGCGCTGGCCCTCGCGGTGTCGGGGGTGCAGGCGCTCGACAAAGTGCGGATGCGCAAAAGTGGACTCAGTCACCTCGTGGATATTCAAGTGCGGGTGGACGGTGACTTAACCGTGCGTGAAGGCCACGGCATCGCGCACGCCGTCAAAGATGCACTCATCGCTTCGGCGAGTCATCGTATCAGCGATGTGACGGTGCATATCGAGCCCGCCGCTGGCTCCGGCCTGTGACTGGCGGCTGCGGTCTTAACGCGAGGGCGCCTCGGCCTTAGTAGCTAAGGAGTTAGCTCGGCGGGAGCCTTACCTATAACTACGCCATCCCAACAGGGGAGTTTAGCTAGACAATAATGGAACGATTGGTTCATTGAGGGCCTTTGCATATTATCTTGTGGGTCTAACGCGGCTGATCGCAGGCCCCATTAATCCATCTTCCTTCCTGTCATCACCCTTTACGCATGCGTTGCTTTTGGCTCCTTTTCCTTGCCCTCGGTTTAGTTGGCTTGAGCCTGACGGCGCTCGGGACGGAGTCGGCGACACGGGGGAGTTTCCTCTTCACCAGTGGCGGCCATAAATTGACCGTGTGGCATTATCGTCCGGCGGGAGCGTCGGCAGATGCACCGGTGCTGTTTGTGATTCATGGGGTGGGGCGCAACGCCGAGGAATATTTAAACGACTGGGTGAAACTGGCTGAGCAGGAAAAAGTACTACTGATAGTTCCGGAATTCTCTAAAACTGAATTCCCCGGCGAAGAGGCTTTTAATTCCGGTAATTTATTTGATGTCAGCGGCCAGCCGGTGCCGCGGGCCCAATGGTCCTACAGCATGATCGAGCCGATCTTTGACGCCGTCCGGGAGCGCTTGGGCAGTCAGCGCAACAATTACCTGATCTATGGCCATTCGGCGGGAGCGCAATTCGTCCAGCGATTTTTGTATTTTGTCCCAGAGGCGCGGGTGACTCGTCTGATCGCGGCCAATGCCGGTTGGTATATGCTGCCTGAATTGACCACGGCTTTTCCCTACGGACTTAAAGGGACGGTTTTAAACGAGGCGGCGCTCCGGACGGCATTTGCGCGTCCGCTGGTGGTGCTTTTGGGCGAGGCCGATATTGATCCACAGCACAAAAGCCTTCGCCATACCCCGGAAGCTGATGCGCAAGGTCTCTATCGTTTTGCCCGCGGGCACTATTTCTTTGCGCACGCTAAGGCCGCGGCCGCGGCGCTGAACACGCCTTTTAATTGGACCTTAGCTACCGTGCCTAATGTCGAGCACTCGAACCAGGGAATGGCCCCATCGGCGATGCAACACCTCTTGCCACTTTCCAGTCTTTAATTTATTTAACCCTGACACCTATGAACCTAACACCCTATACACTTCGTCGCGCGAGCAATCTCGCGCTGCTGGCTTTTGCCGCCAGCCTTTCTTTAGCCCAAGCTCAATTGAGCCCGACCGCGCCCGCGGCTCAGAGCTCCAAAGAAGAGACGGTGGTGCTCCAGACTTTCACCGTCACGGGTTCTAATATTAAGCGCCTCGACGCAGAAAAGACCCTACCGGTTACCGTGCTCAATCGTGAGGCGATGGAAGTGCGTGATGCCTCGCAAGCTTCGGACCTGCTCACCTCGCTGCCCCAAGTCACCGGTTTGCCGGGCAACGAAACGGCTACCCTGGGTGCCACCGCTCGCGGCGATAACGCCACGGTCTCGCTGCGCGGGATCCCTTCGAGCAATACGCTCGTCTTATTGAATGGCCGTCGCCTCGCTCCGCACCCGATCAGTCAATCCGAGGCGGGCGTCCCCACGCTGTCGACCAATGTCAATCAGCTGCCCAACCGCGGCCTTGATCATATCGATGTGCTGCGCGATGGCGCCTCTTCAATTTATGGCACCGATGCAGTGGCTGGCGTCATTAACTATGTTACCCGCCATGATT